>MJGMD1__coassemble_1911_pt1 | contig 38477 bp, 29 predicted proteins | sample MJGMD1__metabat2_low_PE_010 | metagenome-assembled genome bin MJGMD1 | reverse complement strand
AGTTTCGTGTTCATATCCATATATATTTAATCGTTTGTATTTGTTATTACCCTATCTGTTCTATTTCTACTATAATCAGTTTTTTCTACTGTATTTCCCCCTTCAACAAACAGCTGATAACACAAGAACGACACAAGACTCGATTTTTCCATAAAAGTCTTAGGCATAATACAAATTACTTCGATAGCACATAAAATTCATATATACTTATATACCAAAGCAAAAGCATTATTGTTCACATACAAAAATCATACCTGTGTCTATTATTCATATCCTATTTATAAGACTAAGAATACCCCATCTTCCGAAATGCACTTAGTTCTCATAAGACTGAGATAAAAACTAAATTAAATTTGGATAATTCAAATCCTTGAAAAGCATTACCGATCATACACTTTCGGCTCATTAATATTTTTACCATAAACATTAATCGCTTAAAATAAAAGCATTATAGTATTAATTTACAATAATTTATTTCTATATTTGTAGAATATTATCTCAGTCTTATGAGAACTACAGTTTTTATTTTTAGAACAAGAATAAATAGACATTCTGTAATAGATTCTCAAATTCATAGTTATGATTCCGAAGAGCCACCACCGACAACATTGAAAACAAAATAATATATTTAATTAAGTGATTCAATAATCTTCGGAGCAAAATGCAAAGAGCTACATTTGCCCTTAAAGGATAAACATTTGTGTCATCCTAATAATTTTCACAAATTATAGGTTTCTTGCAAAATAACAGATGCACTGTAGACATCAGCACCAAAAGGAGGGTTCAATTTTGATAATTTCAATTCAATAGCTTCTAATTGCGGGAAAGTATTTTTCAAAGCGTTTAATATACGCCCGGCAGCATGCTCTATTAATTTTGACGGAATATCCATTTCACGTTTTACGACCTCATAAACAGATGCATAATTTATGGTATCTTCCAGTTCATCACTTAATGTGGCTTTTTGGAGAGGGGCCGTTAAGATTAAAGAGATAATGAATGTATTTCCTACCACCTTTTCCTGAAGAGCAACTCCATGATAGGCATAAAATTTCATTTCTTTCAATTCTATTTTAGTTGTCATAATCCGTTATTTTCTGTAAATGTAAATAAAGTAAACCTTACTACAAAAATTTAGTCTTATATTTGTATTAAGCAACTACGACATATATGATGGGAATAAAACAAAAAGAAGAAAACACTACAGGCGGGCTTCATAACACACTGGCAGCCGGTACTACCGTAACAGGAAATATCGTAACAGATACAGACTTTCGTTTAGATGGAAAAGTAGAGGGAGATATCAGCTGCAACGGTAAAATAGTTATAGGTCCTAAAGGATGCGTTACAGGCAACATATCAGCTCAGAACGCAGAAATTCTTGGAGAAGTTGATGGTTCAGTCTGTATAAAAGAAAAATTAACACTGAAGTCTACAGCAGCAATTAATGGTGATATTTTTGTCCAAACAATTGAAATTGAACCTAACGCCCGTTTTAATGGTGTTTGCAAAATGTCCAGTACGGATAAATAATAAAACGATTTATTATCAAAAACAGCACACTATGTTATTATTACGTGTGCTGTTTTCGATCATGATAGTTTATTTCCTTCCTGATTTTTCTATCAAACTGATAATTTTACTATTTAAACTTTCGGCTTGAAGCAATTCTTCCAATGGAATATGCATCCGGTACCTCCAATAATGAGCTGGATTTGCCGGAACATTAATACGCTCTGCTTCAGCATCTTTCCTCTTTATTCTATCATCCATGCCCAACCAGTCCTGCAAAGGAAGAATAGCCAGCATCGAACGAGCCTCCAAATGATTCAATATGATTTGAGTTATAATATCTGACGAACAGTCTTCAGGGGCGGCCCCTTCTCTTCTTAATACATTATTATAATAACGCTGTATTTTTGCCCGGTCTTCCTTCCACCAACTACGTAAAGGAGTCATATCATGCGTAGATGTTGTACATACCGAATGATAAGGCAAATCTGACAAATCAGAAAATTCCCTTTGGGCCGTTTTGGGCATACGTTCTATTTCCAGGCTTAATATCTGCAATTTATGCATTACATCCGGAACAGACTCCGGAATCATCCCCAAATCCTCTCCACAAACCAGCATCTCCGTACTTGAGACTAATGGAGTAAGGCGATTTAATGCTTGTGCCTTCCAGAAATCGTTATGACGATGATAAAAGAAATGCCAATACAATTGATCGAAAGCGTACTTATCCGATGCACTTAATTCACGGTAAATAAAAGACCGGCTCGCGGATATTCTGGGATGATATTTATCGGCTTCACGTGGATCACGCAAAAACAACACTTCATTAGCAATAGCAAACAAGCCCTTTTTTATCCGGAGAGAAACTTCATCATTCATTCCTTCAAACTGTTTTTCTATTTTCCGCTGAGTGTCACAGAATGGTTTTAAAACAAAATGACGTGAAGAAGACTGTGCTAAATAAGTATCAATAACAGCCTCTGTTTGCTCTCCAAACAACTCCGGTAAAAATTCGCGATTGATATGCGGAGTTGTAAGTCTAGCCTCATTAAAGCCCAATCCATACTGTTCTATTTCATCCTTTGTAAAAGGAAGAGCCGGATTGAAATGTCCACAAAGCCCCTGTACATATTCCATCGGTATTTCCCATATACGGAAAAAACCAAGAATATGGTCTATACGAAAACAATCAAAATAATCACTAAGCTTACCAAACCGTTTTTTCCACCAGGAAAAATTATCACTCTCCATAACCTCCCAATTATAGGTAGGGAAAGACCAATTCTGTCCATCCAAAGAAAAATCATCCGGCGGAGCTCCTGCTTGGCCGTTCATATTGAAATATTGGGGCTCCATCCATGCTTCCACACTGGTACGGCTCACTCCGATAGGCAAATCACCTTTCAACACAACACCATTCTTACGGGCATAGTCGGATGCAGATTTAAATTGAGTATATAAAACAAACTGCAAGAAATAGAAAAATGAGATTTCCGGATAGGCTTTACTTGTTTTTGCACAAAGATTTTGTATGCGAGCCCGGTCAAATACAGAATAATCTGTCCACTGTGTAAAATCGGGAGTACCATAATTATCACGTAAATAACAATACGCAGCATATGGAAGTAACCAAGCCTCATTCTTGGAGAAGAAATCCTTAAATTCCTGACTGTCCAATACAGACGGACCTTCCTGATTAAACAGTTCACGGCAATATTCCAGCTTATATTTAATAACAGATTCGTAATCCACATCCTCTTTGCTGTTCAATTCCGTCTGTTTTGCTGCGAAAAATGCTTTTTTACTCTTATCTTTTAATTGACCAAGTAAAGACAAACTGATATACATCGGATGCAAAGCATAGATTGAAATTGCGCTGTACGGATAAGAATCTCTCCAGGTATGGGTAGTTATCGTATCATTCATTGGAAGTACCTGTATAATACGCTGGTGAGTTTTCTTCGCCCAATCCACCAATAATCTCAAGTCTCCTAAATCGCCGACACCAAAACTTTCCCGGGAACGCAAGGAAAAAACAGGAATAACAGTTCCTGCACATCTCCACAAAGGAAGATTATCACGAAAATAAAGGCCGGATACTATTACAGTTTCTCCCACCTCCTGAGAAGGCAAGTTTAATACCCGGTTCTCATCGTCTTCCCAATAAAGCGGTTGGTTATTTTCATCAAAAATAAGAAATTTATATTCCAAAGGATAAGTAATCTCATTTGCATCCAAGTCTATATGCCATACAGGAAATGTATCACAACTAAGAATCAGTGCTTTTTCAGGATGCCAATTGCCTAAGCAGTCCTGATTGCCTGTAACCGCAATACTCTGATTTTTTTCCACACGGGGCGCCGATATTTTTATAGTCAGACGTTTACCGCTTTTTATAACCCGCTCATGTTTATTACATGGATGGGCAAATAAACTTTTTGTAAATGCAGAAGAATAAAATGCAAGGTTTGTGGGACGCACTTGCCAGTAATCATACAAAGTATACTGCTGTGCTGAACCGATAAAGAAAACCTGATGGTTTTTTTCCCATTCCTCAAAAACTTGCTTATCGTCTATACGGAGAAAATATCTGTATTCTATTTTCTGAACGGGAACAGCAATATCAATAGTTAACTGCCAGTTACCATCCTCCAGATAAATCATTTCCCTTGCCAAAGCCGAATTCCACTCCCCCAATTCTGGGACCGAACCAACCACACACAATCTTTGTCCCCAGATAGTATGAAAATTTATATTAAAGGTAACTTTCATGCGTATTAAATTTTTGTATTGGTTACGAAGGTACAAAATTTCTCTTATAAAGAGAATGGAGAACCGAAAATAAAGGTAGCCCCTTTATTCTCGATTCTCCATTACTAAAAAGCTATGTTACAGGCTCGCTTAACCGCAACGGGAAGCTCCGCAGTTTGTACAAATCAGACAACCTTCCTGATAAACCAAAGTTTCATGTCCGCAGTTCGGGCATTTCTGTCCTTTTGCCTCCATTCCGTTAGGCAGATATTTCTTTAATGCACGTTCCACACCATTTTTCCAGGTGTTAATAGATTCATTATTCAACTCCATTCCCTGAACCAGTTTGATAACCTGGTCGATTGGCATACCATAACGCAACACACCAGATATAAGCTTGGCATAGTTCCAAAATTCCGGGTCAAATTTACCATCCAAGCCTTCGATAGTCATTTTATATCCACGCTTATTCTTGAACTGGAAATCATAATGTTTATTACCGTCATCATCATAACTTTTGATAATAGTTCCTTTAGATACGTTCTTCGGAAGCATAATTCCTTCATCATCATCGGCAAGACCGGTAAAGATTTCATAAGGGCGTCCGTTCAACAAACCGACGAATGCAATCCATTTCTCACGATTATTTTGGAATTTAACTACATCTGCCTCCAATTCGCGAGGACGTGTTGCCACAATCACAGGCGGCTCCATACAATTGCAGTCATCCTTTTTCTTCTTCTTTTCTGTTGCCAACAATACACCGGAACGGGAGCCGTCACGGTATACCGTACAACCTTTACAACCACATTTCCATGCTTCCACATAGAGAGAATCCACCAAATCTTCCGTAACATCTGCCGGCAAATTGATTGTCACACTGATAGAATGGTCTACCCATTTCTGGATACGTCCTTGCATACGAACTTTCTGCAGCCAGTCCACATCATTTGATGTCGCCTTAAAATAAGGAGATTTCGCAACCAACTCGTCTATTTCTTCCTGTGTATACTTTTTAATCACAGAATAGCCATTAGCCTGCATCCAGGTAACAAACTTATGATGGAATACAATGTATTCTTCAAAAGCATCGCCTGTCTCATCCACGAAATCAACCCGGGCTTCCGCATCATTCGGATTCACTTTACGGCGACGGCGGTAAACAGGCAAAAAGACCGGTTCTATACCGGAAGTTGTCTGCGTCATCAAACTGGTTGTTCCGGTTGGAGCAATTGTTAAACAAGCAATATTACGGCGACCATATTTCACCATGTCTTCATATAGCTTGGGATCAGCCTCACGTAGACGATTGATAAATGGATTCTTTTCTTCGCGTTTTGCATCATAAATTTCAAACGCTCCACGTTCTTTTGCCATCTCTACGGAAGAACGGTATGCTTCCAAAGCCAATGTTTTCTGAACACTTTCCGCACACTCGGTCGCTTCTTCCGTTCCATAACGCAAACCTAAAGCCGCAATCATATCCCCTTCTGCCGTAATACCGACACCTGTACGACGTCCTTGCAATGTCTTCGTGCGTATCTTTTCCCACAAATGAAGTTCACTCTGTTTTACTTCCATAGATTCGGGATCCGATGCTATTTTTTCCAGAATTTTTTCAATCTTCTCAGCTTCCAGATCAATAATATCATCCATGATACGTTGCGCTAATCCAACATGCTTTTTAAACAAATCATAATCGAAATAAGCATTTTCTGTAAATGGATTCACAACATATGAATACAGATTGATAGCCAGCAAACGGCAACTATCGTAAGGACACAAAGGTATTTCACCACAAGGATTGGTAGAAACCGTACGGAAACCTAAATCTGCATAAGAATCCGGCACTGATTCTTTCAATATCGTATCCCAGAAAAGAACTCCCGGTTCTGCCGACTTCCATGCATTGTGGATAATTTTTTTCCAAAGCGACTGTGCATCGATTTCTTTGACAGTAGTCGGACTGGAAGAATCTATCGGATATTGCTGTGTATAAGAAGTTCTGTTTACAACAGCATTCATAAAATCATCATCAATTTTTACAGAAACATTTGCTCCTGTTACCTTTCCTTCAACCATCTTAGCATCAATAAACGATTCCGAATCCGGATGTTTAATAGAAACACTAAGCATCAAAGCACCGCGACGTCCATCCTGGGCAACTTCGCGTGTTGAATTAGAATAACGCTCCATAAAAGGAACCAGCCCTGTTGAAGTAAGAGCCGAGTTCTTTACAGGTGATCCTTTCGGACGAATATGCGACAAATCATGTCCAACCCCGCCACGACGTTTCATCAACTGTACCTGTTCTTCATCAATTCTAATAATTGCACCATAAGAATCGGCACAACCATCCATTCCTATAACAAAACAATTAGAGAGTGAGGCAATCTGAAAATCATTGCCAATCCCCGTCATCGGACTTCCCTGAGGAACGATATAACGGAAATGATCAAACAAATTAAAAAGTTCCTCTTCAGACAATGGATTAGGATACTTCTTTTCAATGCGAGCAATTTCACTTGCCAGACGATGATGCATATCTATAGGTGATTCTTCATAGATATTACCAAAAGCATCTTTCAGGGCATACTTATTAACCCATACTTTTGCCGCCAGTTCATCGCCGGTAAAATAGTTAAGAGAAGCTTTAAAAGCCTCATCGAAGGTGTAAGTTTTACGGTCCACGATTGTTTTATTGTTTTTAATAAAGATATAACGGTACAAGTTTACACATTGTTTACGTATTAGCCAAATTATTCAACAAATAAAAATTATATTATTGAATAGTTTTCCATTTCAAACTAGAACAGCACTAATTATCAATACATTACATTTCGAGAAAATTCAAAATGTTTTCCAAAAGTTAAATCCATACACTAACCAAAGTTTTCCAAAACAGAAAAGGATGCAACCGAAACCGGCGCATCCTTTTCTCTATTTCAGCACTAAAAAGTCAGTTTTTAAGCTTTACTTCTATCTCTTCCACTGTAGAGCGAAAAGCCTTACTGGTCTCTATCTGATCTTTTATAGTTTTACATGCATATAATACTGTAGCATGATCTTTCTTTCCTACAATTTTTCCTATATGAGAAAATGAACAATCCGTGTATTTTTTTGCCAAATACATTGTAATCTGACGAGCTTGCACTATCTCTTGCTTACGGGAACGGCTTTGTATAACCGATTGTTCCAGATTATAATAGTTGCATACAATCTCCTGTATCATCTGAACAGAAATCTGTTTCTTTTCAAGACGGACAGCCTGACTAACCACCCGTTTAGTTAAAGGCAAATCAATCTCCCGGTTATTAATAACGGCATTCGCCATCAATGACACAAGGATACCTTCCAAATCACGAACATTTTCCGTTACATTATTAGCAATGAAATTGAACACTTCGTCCGGAATAACAATACCGTCGTGATTTATCTTATTTTTAAGTATTTTCTTACGTAAATCCAAGTCCGGCCGGCTCAATTCAGCAGTCAACCCCCATTTTAAACGCGTAATCAATCGTTCCTCCATCCCCTGCAAATCAACAGGAGCTTTATCTGAAGTCAAAATCAACTGCTTACCTAGCTGGTGAAGATGATTAAAGATATGAAAAAAGGTATTCTGTGTCTTATCCATACCGATCAACTCCTGTATATCATCCAGCAACAACACATCTATATTTTGATAGAAATTCAGAAAATCATTCGTTGTATTTTTGCGTGTTGCATCCGTAAACTGAACACGGAATAAATGAGAAGAGACATACAATACTTTTTTCTCCGGATGAAGTTCACGGATACGAGTACCTATCGCATGACATAAATGCGTTTTTCCTACACCAGAAGGACCGAATATAAATAAAGGATTAAAAGTTGTCTTCCCTGGATTCTGAGCTACCGCTTCACCTGCTGTACGAACCAACTTATTGCTTGTCCCCTCAAAGTAATTATCAAAGTTATATTTAGGATTTAACTGAGGATCCAAATCCTGAGGGCTTACCTGTACAAATGGATTAGGAGCTTTATTGGCATCTTTAGGAGTAATTTTCTTTACTGCAGCCGAAGCATTCTCTGCCGGATAGTCAACCGTACCGCCGGTAGTTTTATCTACCATCACCCGATAGTTCAGTATTGTACCCTGCCCTATCACACGATACAAGGTCACTTTTAAGACATTCACATATTTCTCTTCCAGATACTCATAAAAGAACTGGCTGGGAACCTGGATAGTGAATTTCTTATCCTCGTATGATAGCGGTATAATAGGCATGAACCATGTGTTAAAAGCGGCCTCAGGGACAATATCCTTAATGACAGCGAGGCATTTATTCCACAAAGTCTTACATTCAGTCTGCATGATTTTTTACTCTCTCAACTATACTTTATAACTTTCATTTTTACTTTTCGACTACAAAGTTTAGAAATTAATTCCGAAAAAAAAAGTCTGATTTTTCTTGGATGTTTTAAATCTTCAATATAGTATTTACACTCAGGTAGTTAAACATAAAAACTTGATAATTAAAGCGTTAAGAAATATACATTCTCAAAAGGCCCTATTTTCGGGCACTTCCCCGCTCTCTTTATTAAGGAGGACCACAGAAAAACAAAACCCTCCAATACTGCTATAACACTCTATCTAAAGGCTTTATACAAGTTTCAAGATTCTTTTTTATTTTCTACCTTTTAATTGGAATTATTCTAAATAAGCCTTTCTACAACAAAAAAATGCAATATTTTAGAACACAGAAAAATGCACGTATCTTTTTGGATTTTGTTTAAAATCCAATAGTAGGTTGGATGCATTTATCATCGTACCATTCAGATTATCATACAGCGCACGATCGTTAAGCAAAAGGCCGATACTATTGTCTGTTGAATTTAACTGCCGGGTTGTCTTTTCCAGATTATCCAATGTAGCATTTATAGCAGACACAGTTGACGCGAGATCCAAATTGGAGAGATTGGTACTTACTGTAGAAAAATTACCGGTAATCACCTTTAAATCGCCCATAATACCTGGTACATCTTTACTTAGCATCTGATTAAGTTGACGGGACGAAGCTGCAAGACTATTCGTTGTCTGTTCTATATTATTCAGGGACTGGGCCAACGCCGGATGATTTACCAAAGTTTGGATTCCTCCCAAAATAGAATCAATTTTAGGCAACAACAATTCCACTTGCGGCAAAATATTATTTTGTACGGACTGCATCATATCAGCCTCCATACGCCCTTCCAATATTGAGCCCGGTTTCAAATAATCATCTACATATTTATTCAGCTTGATATGCAGTTCGCCGCCCCCCAGGAAGCTATTTACAATAGTGATATAGCTACCTTTATTAATTTTCATATGATCCTCAAGACTGATTTCTATTGTTATCTTGTCAACAGTATCATAATCATAAGCAATATTCCGGACCAGTCCCACTTTAAAACCGTCCACAAATACCGGACTGGAAACAGTAACCCCTTTCACGTTGCCACAAGCCACAAAATAATGGTTCACCGGTTTAAATAAATCAATCCCTTTCAGATAATTAATACCCAAATAGAGCAATACCAGGCTTATAACAGACACCAGTCCAATCTTTGCCTCTTTGGTAAATAAACTTTTCATCTTTTCTATTAATATAAAATCTTATTATCCAATTAATATGTTACTCTTTTCCCGTCTTTAAAAGCAACAATAAATGCGTCTTTAAAATCTTTCAACAACCGACGGCGGATTTTCTTTGCTTCATCAAAACTTGTCGTTTCGCCGTATGTATATTTATAAACACCTTTCTCCACAAAAAAGTCTACATCTTTATAACCTTTCAACAATTTTGAATTAGTCGAAAGCTTTTTTCCGGAAGACAATATCTGTACCTTAAAAACCCGTTGCCCTTTCGATGGTACTTGGCGAACGACTGATGTAGATGTTGTTTTAGACGAATTAGAAACCGTTGCTGCTCTCTTAGATTGCGATGCGGCCAAATGACGCCTGCGAATATCTTCTTCACTACCGGGAGCTGGCGAATCCGTATCTATTGCCTTTATCTCACTTTTCCCTGATGTATCCGGCTCATTATCTACAGTCACAAATGCAGGTTTAGAAGACATTTGTCCTAAAGCACCACGTTTGCGGTCATACTCCCATTTATACTTGGTAAATGCATTATAGATAGCTGAAGCCAATTTTTTTTGTCCTGCGGAAGAAGCTAAAAAACGCTCTTCACTCTTCGTTGAAATATATCCAAGTTCAACAAGCACACTGGGCATACTTGTTTTACGAAGCACAAGGAAACCAGCCTGACGTACCCCTCTGTCCACACGTTTTGCAGAAGTAAATGATTTTTGAACTTCCGAAGCCAAACCAATACTTTGCTCCATATGCTTATTCTGCATAAATTCAAAAATAATATAGGATTCGGACGACGTCGGATCAAACCCTTCGTATTTCTGCAAATAATTATCTTCCAGAAGGATTGCCGAGTTCTCACGCATTGCAACCTCCAGGTTCTCGTCTGTGCGGGCAAGCCCAAGTGTATACGTTTCAGTACCTTGGACCGTACTTCCACGTTTTACGGCATTTGTATGGATAGATATAAATAAATCTGCCTTATTCCTGTTTGCTATATTTGCCCGTTCGTCCAACTCTATAAAAACATCCGTCTTACGAGTATAGACAACCTTCACATCCTTATGATTTTCGGAAATTAATCTACCCAGTTCTAACGCCACAGCCAGATTAATCGCTTTCTCATTGATTATAGTCCCTCGAGCACCTGGATCCTTTCCTCCGTGACCGGCATCAATAACAACAGTAAAACTTTTCTCTTTCGCCTGTAAGATAGGAGAAAAAGAAAATAAAAAAGCTATTATTATATATATAGATAGATATGTACTCTTTATCACTTCAATTCCAACTGCAAATTTAGGGGCAAATGTAATATTTTTTACTGACTAAAAAGCGTCTTTTTTAAATTAAAAAAGGGCAACTCCAATAGGAATCACCCTTTTAACTATATCTGTAGTTCTAATTATTCAGAAACAACCTCAAAAGGAATTTCTACAGAAACTTCTTTATGAAGTTTCAGAAGAGCTTTGTAGCTACCTACTTCCTTAACAGATTCTTTGATAATGATAATCTTACGATCTATTTCATAACCAGCCTTAGCCAAAGCATCAGCTACCTGGATATTAGTTACAGAACCGAAGATAGTACCTGTCGAACTTGTTTTTGCTCCGATTGTCAATGAAACACCTTCCAACTTTGCAGCCAAAGCCTGAGCATCTTCTTTGATCTTAGCCAATTTGTGAGCACGCTGTCTCAGGTTTTCAGCCAAAACTTTTTTTGCAGATTCAGATGCGATAACCGCTTTACCCTGGGGGATTAGAAAGTTACGTCCGTAACCGTCTTTTACTGTTACGATATCGTCCTTGTAACCTAAATTGATTACGTCTTCTTTCAAAATAACTTGCATATTCTGTCTCCTCTCTTTATATTATTTCATTAAATCGGTTACGTAAGGAAGCAACGCCAAGTGACGAGCTCTTTTAACAGCCTGAGCTACACGACGCTGGAACTTCAAAGAAGTACCAGTGATACGACGCGGAAGAATTTTTCCCTGTTCGTTCAGGAATTTCTTCAAGAATTCAGGATCCTTATAATCGATATATTTAATACCGTTCTTTTTGAAACGGCAATATTTTTTCTTTTTTACGTCTACTGAAGGCGGAGTCAAATATCTGATTTCTGATTGAGTTGCTGCCATGATTAATTCTCCTTTACTGTTTCTTTAGATGATTTCAAACTTCTTCTCTTAGCGGCATATTCTGCTGCATACTTATCCTGGCGGAAAGTCAGGAAGCGGATAACACGTTCGTCACGACGGAAGTTTACTTCCAAAGTAGCGATTGTTTCCGGATTTGCCTTGAATTCAATCAGCTGGTAGAAGCCAGTTGTTTTCTTGTCAATAGGGTAAGCTAATTTACGCAATCCCCAATTTTCTTCGTTCACGATTTCAGCACCCTGTTCTTTCAGGAGGTTCGCGAATTTTTCTACCGCTTCCTTCATCTGTGCATCAGATAAAACGGGAGTTAAAATGAAAACGGTTTCATAATTGTTCATAAAACGCTGTTTTATATTTGTTATTACTAAAAATTTTGCGGTGCAAAGGTAAAAACTTTTTTTTAACAAACAAAGGATGTTTACAATTTTCAATCCTCATATTTTTCAATAAGCCGATTACATCTTTCCCTTAATCCATTAAGTACACTTTCATATTCTTTTTTTCCTACCAGATTATTTATTTCCTGCGGATCGTTCTTCAAATCATATAATTCTTCAGGTGCATCGATAAACCTATACCTGAAATATTTCCACCTTTCTGTCCGAATGCCTTCACTGGAAGGAATCTGTGGTAGTTCCCAAAGATGTTCAATTAATATATCCTCATGCTTTTCTTTATTTTTCCCCTGTTGAACATAGCTTTTTAATCCTATACCTTGATATTCATTGGGCACACGAACATATGCATATTCCAAAATTGTTTTAGGAACATCAATATTCAAAACCATATCATCAATGTCATAATGTTTTTTCACTCGCGGATCATAAATTATCAAAGGCACCTTAATTGAGTTTTCATGCATCAACCACTTTCCTGCAAGTTGTCTTTCACCTAGGTAATACCCATTATCTCCCATAAAAATAATAATAGTATTATCTGCTATTCCTTTTTCCTCCAACAACTCTCTAACCTGTTTTATCTCATCGTCGATTTCACTAATCATTCTATAATAACCTTTTACACTATGCTGATATTTCTCAGGAGTATCAAAACGCCAAGTCCATCGTAAACGATTAAACCCCTCTTTTACTTCTACAGGCAAAATCTCAAAATATTTATCTTCTGCCAGCGGAGGGGGAGGTATTGTTATCCCTATATATCGGGAATCCGATTTTTCCTGCCAGATATATTGCTCTGGAGCATTATCATGCGCATGAGGTGCGCTAAAATTCATCGATAGACAAAATGGTTTATCTGCCGGGGCATTTTTGATAAATTGTAATGCCTGGTAGCCCGTATAACGGGTAAGATGAACAGTATCTCCATCTATTGTTTTATAATAATATCCCTGTCTGTTCGGGTTATTATCATTCCGGTCATACATATCAACTACATCAAAATATTCACGGACCTTTTTATAATCAACCCCAAACTTTCCAAAGAAGCCGGTATAATACCCGTTTTCTTTTAATAAAGCTGGATAACATAACTGTCCATAACAATCCTTCAATGCACCCTTTTGAAACGTATAATCATGGGTCCGTTCATACAAACCTGTTAAGATCGACGCCCTGCTCGCTGCACTAATAGGAGTCGTAGAAAAAGCATTCCTAAAATAAGTCCCTTCTCTTGCTAATCTATCTAATTGTGGAGTCTCTATAATTGCATTCCCTGAATAGCCTAACGCATCCCACCGTTGGTCATCCGTCAAAATAAAGATAATATTAGGTCGCTTTTCCTCTCCATTATTATGACAACAGCCTTCTGCTATGTTACAAACTGACAAAAGTGGTACCAGCGAAACAAATCCTGATAATTTAAACCTATTCATAATCATATTTTTTTAATCAAATCCAGCTATGAATCCGGAGAAAGAAAACTTTTTCTTTCTCCGGATTCATAATCAATTGTTAATAACCGGGATTTTGTTCAATCTTATTAATTAATATCTGTTCTGCAGGTATAGGTGCTAAAAGCTTATATTCCGACATATTGAACGAATTTGGAGACAAAAATGATTTCATCGCTTTTTCCCGAATACCATGTTCTTTCAAAACTTGTAAAGCCTTACCTGTCCTTTTCAAATCATACCAACGCTGATTTTCAAAACAAAACTCTACCTGACGTTCTTTTGCTATCAAATTCTCCAATGACACTTTATCATATCCGGCTAATGAATTCATTAAACCTGCCCTATTACGGACTTGCTCCACATAAGGAATAGCTTCCACCGTACGTCCCTGCTCATTCAGGGCTTCTGCATACATGAGTAATACATCCGAATATCTCAGAACCGGAAAATTATCACTACAGCGATCATCTGGTGCAGATACCGGTGGTTTATATTTAGCACAATAAGATATCGGACGAACAACGCCATCCCAATCTTTTCCAATCCAAACACCTATCGATACATCTTTCCTCTTATCTCCTGGCTCAAATGCCTTAATTAAATCTTCTGTCGGCAAATTGCATCCATGCCATCCTTGATTTATTTTAATATTGGGACGTTGCGTCACTTCTCCCCCTGATGTCCATGGAGCAAAAACAAAGATAAATCGATTCGCAAGATCTGCACTGTTTTCCGAATATTGAACTGAAAAAATCGTTTCTTTAAAATCTTTGTTCGACGGATTAAACAGATTAGCGTAATCAGGTAACAGAATATATTTTTTCAAATCAATAACAGATTTAAGGGAAAACTCTGCTTCCTTATATTTATGTAAAGTCAAATACACTTTACCGAGTAATGCCATAACCGAAGCATAACTCGCCCGTCCATTTTCTTCCACATTAACTGCTTTTTGAAAATGACTCCCTGCCAATAACAAATCTGCAACAATCCGATCATAGACTTCCTGTTCTGAAGACCGTTTTATATTTACAGCATCTTTTGAATCTATAGGTTCCAATACTAATGGAACCCCTCCGAACTGGCGGACTAAATTAAAATAATACAAAGCTCTCAAAAAAAGTGCCTCACCAGCACAACGGTCTTTATAAAGTTCGTTATCCCACAAAATCGAAGTCCTTCCCAATTCGTAAATCAATTTATTACAACGAGTTATCCCATTGTACGAAGCATTCCAGAAATCCCCATAAATAGTATTGCTTGATTCCACCTGAAATTGATCGATAACTTCCCGAGGCCAAGCTCCCCCATCATTCGGATTATGCTGGAAGCTTGTATTGTCCGATGAAAGTTCAGCAATTACCCAATGTGTTTGTTTCTCATAATTTCTCATAGGTATGTAACACCCATTCGCCAAGAGAATAAATTCATTTTCAGAATTGAGGAAATTCTTCTCATTTAATGTCGTTTCCGGATAGATTTCCAAAAAACTTCCGGAACATGCCGTAACCATTAACAGTAATACTATGTATATTATATTTTTCATGTCTAATTTATTAAAGATAAACAACACTAAATACGTCATCTAAACTCAAAATGTAAGATTTATACCAATAGAAGTCGTCCTTGATAACGGATAAGAAGACATATCGAATCCTGGAGCCAGCACACTGCTTTGATTCACAGATTGTCCTTCCGGATTAGCTCCGCTATATTTAGTAAATGTGGCAAGATTCTGAGCTGTCAAATAAAAACGGCATACTTTTATAAATCCAGTTTTCCTCATTAATTGTTGAGGGAGGGAATAGCCAAATGTAATATTCGAAATCCGGAGATAAGTCGCATCCTCTATCCAGAGATCTGACATACGGTGTCCTAAACTTGGGGTCAAAGGCGGAACTCCATAATGTCTGCCATCCCCAGGATTATCCGCACTACGCCAACGATTCACCCATTCTTCACCCACATTGAAGAATCCTTGCAAATTATCAATACTTTGCCGCAAACCATTAACAACCTTTCCTCCACATTGCCCATTCATTATTATCGATAAATCAAAATCTTTATAGGTAAATGTATTCGTTAAACCATAAATAAAATCAGGATGAGGATTCCCAATAATCGTATAATCCAACATGTCACTAATGACACCATCATTGTCCAAATCTTTATATCGCACTCCCCCTTCGTATGCCTGTGCATTTTTAGCAACATCCGGATTTTGTAAATCCTCTATTGTATAAAGCCCGTCAAAAACAAAACCGAAAAATTGTCCGATAGGCTTACCTACCACTGTCACGTGAGTTGAATTGCCATCGTTACTACCTGCTAATATGCGATCGCCGTTATCATTCAAAGAAATTACTTTATTCCTGTTTAATGACAAATTTAAATTAACATTCCATGTGAAAGCGGAAGCTACAGGAGTTGCATTAATCGATATTTCAAAACCAGTATTACGAATGTTTCCTTTATTTACCATTTGAGATGTAAATCCTGTAATAGCCGGTATTACATCTTTAAGTAACATATTCTTACTTCTTCTATAATAATAGTCAAGCACAAATGAAAGACGATTCTTAAACAAGCTTACATCAACACCTGCATCTATCTGATCCGATTCTTCCCATGTTAAATAAGGATTACTAATTCCAACATTAGATCCTGTAACCTGTGTATCGCTGAATATATAAGAATCAGCACTGACAGACGCAAGATGCGCATAATTTCCAATATTGTTATTACCGCTTTTTCCATAAGAAAAGCGTAATTTCAAATTATCAATAACCGGATTATTCTTTAAAAACTTTTCTTCCGATACCCGCCAGGCTGCAGCCACTGAGGGAAAAGAGGCAAATCTGTTTTTATCTCCAAACCGGGAAGAACCATCCGAACGGAATGTTGCAGTCAACAAGTACTTATCTTCATAAGAATAATTAATTCTTCCCAGATAAGACACCATACTCCATTCATCAATAGTTTGTCCCCAAGATTTAATAGCTTGAGCTGCATTTATTGTTTGTATCAAATCATTCGCATAAGGATCTGCATTCAAGCTGATATTATCCGTTTTGCTTCTTTGTGCCGTATAGCCCAACATGGCATTTATCCGATGTTTTTTTGCAAACGTTTTTTCATATGTCAATGTATTTTCAATTAACCAATTAAAACTCGTTCCTCTATTATTGGTCGATTTACCGGTTCCTGCCGTAGGTGGCTTATTCGATCCCCCAACCGTACTTGGAATATACTGGTTATATTTCGTTGAGGCAAAATTGGTATTCAAAGAAGATTTAACTTTTAAACCCTGAATAATTTCCCACTCGATAAAAGCAATACCTAAATTCTGAAAATTGTCCTGTTTTTGAACGGTTTCACGCAATACGTACAAAGGATTCATAAAGCTCCAGGCCGAATGATATTTAGAAGCCGGAGACTGGATATAAGGTATTAAATTACCATCTTCATCATAAGGAGACATAACCGGATTGCCCCATGTAGCAACACCAACCACATCATCTCTGTTCGCATTCGTATTAGTCCTTTTTTGTTGGATAAATGTTGGTTGTAATGAAGCACCTACCTTTACATGTTTTCCTAAATTAGACTCCATTGTCAACTTTCCACTATACCTTTCAAGCCCTGTATATTTCAATACACCTTCCTGATTATAATATCCCATACTGAAATTCAACCTGGATTCTTTGCCACCTTTATTAACACTTATCGTATGTTCTTGTATCAGCGCATTTTGCAAAATTAAATCATACCAATCAGTTCCTTCCCCTTTTAGGTTTTCCGGTAAATATTCAGCAGGATAGTCCGCATTAGTAGGTTCCCTTTTTTCCATTTGTCTCACTTTCATACCTATTTTTTCACGTTGCAATTCTGCAAATTGATACTGATTCATCATTTTAGGTCTTCCTTTTTGGGGAACCTGCTGAACTCCCACCATTGAAGAAACCGAGACATCAGTCTGGTCATAATTTCCTCTTTTAGTAGTAATCATAATAACTCCATTAGCACCTCTCGAACCATAGATTGCAGTAGAAGAAGCATCCTTTAATACGGTTATTGATTCTATATCATTAGGATTGATGAAAGACATCGGATTCAAATTTTGATTAAATCCGGAAGAATAAGGCATGCCGTCTACCACATACAGAGGATCGTTTCCGGCGCTAATAGAGCCATTTCCACGAATCTTTATGGCTGTTCCCGCACCTGGGGCTCCAGAGACCTGCTGTATCTGAACACCTGCAACTTGCCCTACCAACTTCTGATCTATACTTGTAGTCGGTAAATTTCGAAGTTGCTCCTGATTAACATTTACAACGGAACCTGTCAAGTCACTTTTTTTCATTGTACCATATCCCACCACTACAACTTCATCCAGAGCCTGTGTATCTTCTAACAATGAAACATCTATTATTGTACCAGTTCCAACCCTAACTTCTTTATCAGCATAACCTATATAAGAAACTGTCAGTACGGAACTTTCCGGAACAGATAAAGAATACCTTCCATCAATGTCAGTCACGGTACCATTAGTTGTACCTTTTTCTATAACGTTTGCACCAATAACCGGTTCTCCGTTTTCATCAATTACCAATCCTGTAATTTTCTTTGTCTTTTGTTTTTTCTGCTGTTGGTCAGAAGTTATAATGATGTAGTTATCTTTCACAGAATAAATATATCCTGTTCCAGATAGTATCTCTGATAAAATATCCAATACATCTTTATTCGTCTGGTCCAATCTCACTGTTTTATTCATATCAAGCTGAGTTTCATTATAAGCAATCTTATACTTCGAAACATCTTCAATTTTTTGAAACGCTTGTTTTAATGATATATTACCTTCTTTAAAGGATATTTTTTGAGCATTCGCTTGCAAACAAGCAGCTAATAAGAGACTGAGGCTATAAAAGCCAACATGTCTCATCCGGTGTTTTTTCATCGCATAAATTCAAACTAAATTAAACAATAAACCCTAATTAGTACGTACTGTTATATGGACAGGTTGAAAGAGAAACACACCCAAGCACTATTTGTTAATATATTAAAAAAGTCCCGAATAAGACACTTACTTTGCCTGTCCGGGACTTTTTTCCTTTTCCTATACAGAATTATTTTACATATAATCTATTCCCCTCTATTTTATATTCCAACCCAGGTATCATTTCTTTCATGAGCATCATTACATTTTCAAGAGATTCATCTTTATTAAAATGAATCGTCAAATGATTTTTATTGTATGCAGATGATTCTGTTTGTACATTTATATTATATACCCGTTCCAATGTTTTCAATATCTCTTTAAACGAACTATTCCTAAATAACAATCCTCCCTCTTTCCAATCCGAGTAATTTTCTGCCTTGACATTCAACTGTTCAATCTTCCCTGTAGCCTGTATTAACACTAATTGTTCATTTGGTTTCAAAAAGAATGAACTGCCTGTTTGTCCGGAACCATTCAATAGAACTTTCACTGCCCCCTGTTCCAATGTTGCTGAGATCTTTTCTGCATCCGGATAAGCCGACAAATTAAATTTCGTACCTAATACTTCCACACTCAATGTATTTGTTTTCACAATAAAGTGTTTTGATTCTGATTTGCGTACATCAAAATAACCTTCACCTGACAAATATACTTCTCGAGCATCTCCAACAAAAACTGAAGGATAAATCAATAGCGTTCCGGAATTTAGCCAGACTTTAGAGCTATCTGGCAATATTACCTGTTCCCGTTTTCCACTCGGCACATAATGTTCTACAAAAGAAACCTTTGCTATGGATTCTTCCACATGCTTTGTTTCTCTATAAAAGTAGAATGCAGCACTCAACGATAATAATGGAATCAACCATATAGCTGCAATTCGCAACCACAAAGAAATACGCGGAATAGACAAACGTTTTTTCTTATCCAAAGAATGAGCTACTCCAATACGTTGCTCTACACGGGAGAATGCCTGCCGGGTTTGCTCTGATGAGATTTCCGGAAAGCCAGTTTCATCCCATAGCGCTTGAAAAATCTGTTCTTTTTCTTTCTCATCACCTGAAACAGAAAGCCGTTTATGTACACGTTCCACCATTTCACTAGATGTGTCGTGATAAAAGAAATAGCGTATTATTTTTATCAAATTACTCATTTCTTCGTTATGTTTATCATATAATGACCGTTTTTCAATATGTTATACCCAAATTGTTAACATAAATAAAGAAGGAGAGACGCTAAAATCATATTCCTTAACTCTTTCAATGCTAAATTCAAATGGTTTTCAACAGTTTTTTTTGTCAATTGTAATTTTTCTGCAATCTCAGCATTTGATAAACCGACTTCCCGACTCAGTTTATAAACTATTCTACGTTGCGGAGGCATAGCTTCCACAACTAAATCGATTAACAATTGCATATCTTTAGCCACTAAATCTTCATAAGGTGTAGCACGGTCTTCTTCATCTGCCAGTCTATCATCTAGATTATCCTGACGAATTTGTTTGGATTCTATATAATTAAAAGTTGTATTTCGCGCCAATACATATAAATAGGCACCAAAATTTCTTACCTCCGAGAAATGTTCCCGGTTTGCCCAAAGTTTGACAAACACATCTTGTGCAAGGTCTTCCGACTCCACTTCTGATTTTAATAATCCAAAAATAAAATAGCGGACCTTTGGATAATAACGTACAAATAGCTGACGAAAAGCCTCATGACTTCCTCCAACAAATGCATCTACAAGTGCTTTTTCATCTGTTTCCCCGATCTCCATATCGGCAAATATAGTATTTTTAACGACTACTTAACCAACCATCTGTTTAAATGATTACCGGGAGCCACAACTACAAATTTATAGAATTTAGAAACTGGTAAAGAACTTAAATCCACCTGATATTTTCCTTCTCCGGAAGACACAGTGGCAAGCTTCAACCATTTATCTTTTTTCCCTTCTTTATAATTATTGGTGCAAGCGGCATAAATTGTAACCGGAACATCTTTTGAATAGCTGTCCCAAGTAAGCCATACCTCGTTATCATAAGGCAATGTTTTCAAATTGCAAATATCGCATTGCCCCACAAACGGCATTCCATCCTGTTCCCACAATACCGGCTGTGGAATTTCAAAACCCAGAAATCGGGAAATAGAAGGGGCTATATCTGTTATAGACAACAAATTGCTTTTGAAATGAGTATTAACTGGTACATTCGTTGAAATCCAAGTTGTTCGCTCACGATAAGATTGCCCTCCGTGTCCATGCCCGCTTTCTTCACGGCCATGATCGGTGGTTACCACAATCATCCACTCTTCATCAAAATTAGCTTCCCGGTACTTTACTGCATCCCAGATACGTTGTACTTGGGCGTCTGCCTTCTGAACATAGTCATCAAAGAAAGCTCCGTTTCCCTCTATATGCCCGGCATCATCCGTATACCATAAATAAACCCAACTCAAATCCGGAGCATCTATACGGATACCTTTTGCTGCTTCTTTAGAAACAACTTCATCTATGTCGAAAATACGTAAGTCTTTTTCCTTATTGGGGAAATTAACAGTATCCAGTTCATACCCATCCCTTACATAATCTATTTTCAGATAATTTGTTTCCGGCTTACCTTCTCCCAACAAAACAGTGCGGTTATCTGTCCAGCTCGAATAAATCGCTGTTTTATAATCTTTCGGTTGCTCTTTGGCTATACGGAACAAAGTCCAATAATTATAATTCGGTTTTAAATCGGAGTTTCCAGGAACATTATGTTTGTTTACCCAAGTAGATGTCAGCAGGTTGGTATAGCCTACTGCCGAAATTGTCGGGGTTTGGGAGTAAGAACTAATCTCACCTCCGGTATATGCACGGGCATAAGCACCTTTAGATGCAATATCAAATATAGCAGGGGTATGAAGTCGTTCGATCTGGTCGGCAGGAACGCCATCTACAATAATGTATACAGCTTTACGGCTTTTAGCCCCGGCATTTATGCAAAATAAAAAACAAAGAAAAAAATAACAAATTGGTTTCATCCGATTTTCATTAAGATTATACAATTAGACAAAGATAATAAGGATGAAGAAAAAACTCTTACTACTATCCGGATATAAATAATAGAATTTCAAAAAATCATTGCTTGAAACTTTTAGTTTCATCAGTATGAAACTTTTTATTTCTGACAGGAAACTAATTTATAATAAAGCCAGATGTTTTCCTAGCTGAGAAAACGAAACACACAGACTAATGTAAATTCTTGGAGTAAAATACATTAACCTGTATGCCCTATCTTACCAATACCTATTAATACTGGTTCTTATTTATCTTCTATTTTAACTACGCGATATTCCTTGTTATCAATAAGCCTCGCGATAAATCGCTTCTATTTCTTCCGGAGAAGTCGGACGGGGATTTCCACCTGTACAAACATCATTGAAAGCCGCGAGGGATAGTGCTTTGATATCGCTCTCCTTTACTCCGATTTCATGCAACTTCTGGGGGATGCCAATACTTAATGAAAGCTCCTTCACTGCATTAACCGCTGCCTCTACACCTTGCTCTACACTCATACCAACTGTATCAACGCCCAAGGCACGAGCAATATCCAAGTATTTATACGCAACAGAAGACTGACTGTTATAAGCCATTACATAAGGCAACAACAGAGCATTTGCCACACCATGAGGAGTATCATAAAAAGCACCAAGAGGATGTGCCATTGAATGGACTATACCTAAACCTACATTTGAAAAGCCCATACCCGCGATGTATTGTGCGACAGCCATACCTTCACGGGCTTCTGTATCTTTCCCGTTATCTACAGCATTTTTCAGGTGTTTTTTAATTAACTCGATTGCTTTTATTTCAAACATATCACTCATTGTCCAAGCTCCCGGAGTTATATAACTTTCGATAGCATGCGTCAGAGCATCCATTCCAGTTGCAGCAGTCAATCCTTTCGGCATGGAATACATTAATTCCGGATCTACAATAGCCACGGCAGGAATATCATTCGGGTCTACACAAACCATCTTTTTACGGGCTTCTTCGTCTATAATAACATAATTGATAGTTACCTCGGCTGCAGTACCGGCTGTTGTCGGCAAAGCAAAAGTAGGAACAGCTTTATGTTTGGTATTTGCAACACCTTCAAGAGACTTCACATCGGCAAACTCAGGATTATTGGCGACAATACCTATCCCTTTTGCTGTATCTATAGAGGAACCTCCTCCTAAAGCGACAATAAAATCGGCACCGGAGGCTTGATAAGCCTTCACTCCGTTTTGCACATTCGCGATTGTTGGGTTTGCCTTCACATCGCTATATGTTTCATAAGGGATTTTGTTCTTTTCGAATACATCCGTAACAAGAGCGGCCACTCCAAATTTAATCAGATCTTTGTCTGTTACAAAAAATGCTTTTTTAAATCCGCGGCGGGAAACTTCGTCGGCTATCACACTTCTACATCCTGCTCCGAAATAAGATGTCTCGTTTAAAATGATTCGATTCATAATAATGATATTTAAGTTTTTTGCATTACAAACATATTAAAAATAGGAGACTGCCAGATTTCATTTCTGATTTATAACCTTTCATTCCTGACACAAACCGGCAATGAATTAATTTACAGCCTGAATATGAAAGGGAAATATAAAGAAGATATTACTTTTGTATTGGCTACGCCCAACAATAGGCGGCTATAATTCGTTATAGTAAAAACTAATCGAAAGAAAAATGATACGGAAATTATACTTTACAAGTCTGTTGCTTCTTTTTGTCTCTGTCATTTATGCTCAATATGTCCCAGATGTATTGGGTGGTGATTATTTACGACAAACGATTCAAATGCCGGATGATTATGAAGGAAAAGTGGTCTGTACGCTTGTCAAGAAACCACAATTACCTGAAACAAAGCAAGCAATCCTCTATATTCATGGATACAACGATTACTTTTTCCAGAAACAATTAGGAGATAGTGTAAACGCACATGGATATAACTTTTACGCAATAGATTTAAGAAAATATGGCCGTTCTATCCTACCAAACCAGAATCCTTTCTTTTGCAAAAGCCTGAAAGAGTATTTTGCAGATATTGATACTGCTCTTACTATCATTCGTGAAGAAGGCAATGATAAAATCCTGTTGATGGCACATTCCACCGGGGGACTTATTACGCCTTATTACTTAAACAGTAAACAGGGGAAACTGCCCGTCGACGGATTAATACTAAATAGTCCTTTCCTAGACTGGAATTTCGGATGGACTATGGAAAATATTGTTATTCCTGTCGTTTCTTTTATAGGAAAGCTATTTCCAAACCTGACTGTGCAAGGCTATGGTGATGCTTCGTATGCCCATAGCCTTTTAAAACAATTCAAAGGGGAATGGGAATATAATACCGATTGGAAAATGATAAACGGACATCCTAAAAAAGCGGGATGGATACGCGCCATTCAAGAGGCTCAACAAACAGTACAAAAAGGTATCGGCCTAAAGTGCCCGGTACTTGTTATGTCGTCCAGCCAGTCTTTCCCGGAAACAAAAGAATGGCATGATGAGTACATGGTTTCCGATATTGTATTGAATGTACACGATATACAAACCTATGGAGAAAAATTAGGAAAATACGTAACACGTGACACCATCCAAAACGGAATCCATGATCTTATTCTTTCAGAAGAACCCTATCGAAACCATACATATCAAACCATATTCGACTGGTTAAAAAAGACATCTTTTTCCAAAGAGCTATTGGACAGATGATTTTAATATTTACCTTTGCCGGGTAAAAAATTAAATAAAATGAAAGTCTTCAGGACAATTATTGCAGCAACAGCCCTTTTATATACCGCAAATACATTTGCACAGACAGAGGAGGTAGAAAATTCTACAAGCTATAGAGCTGATTTATTCGGCTCTGTTGCCACTGGTTCAAATACACCTTTTTGGATGGTTAGTAATCGTTATGGAATAGTCCCCTTGGAAGCCAATAATGGTTATCTGAATGCAGGTATATTTCACCAGCAATATTTCGGCAAAGGTTTCCGGTGGAGTGCCGGATTGGATTTGGTTGCAGTAGCCCCCCGGTATAAGAATATCTATATCCAGCAGGTTTATGCCGAGCTAGGATACAAAAGCCTTTTACTTTCGGTTGGTAGTAAAGAAAGTCATAAATCACTATGGGATAATACGCTTAGCTCAGGTGATATAGTTATCTCCCATAATGCACGTCCTATTCCGGAAATAAACCTGAGCATGCCGGAATTTACTGTTATCCCCAAAACGAAAGGATGGATGCAAGTAAAATGGGACTTCGCTGTAGGTCGCTCATTTGACACTAAATACCTGGAGCATTTTGCAAACGAACACCAGACATATATTAAAAATGTACTTTGGCATCATAAATCTCTTTATATACAGATTAAAGATACTAAAAACGGTTCTCCTTTCTCCGGAATTATAGGTGTACAGCATTGGGCACAATGGGGAGGAACTTCTACTAATCCATATTTCGGTAAGCAACCACAATCTTTCAAAGATTTTATCCGTACGGTTCTTGCAAGAGAGGGCGGAGATGATTCATCAGAGATGGATCAGTTGAATGTATTGGGAAACCATTATGGCTCCTATGATTTCAAACTGCAATATACACAACCAAACTGGACGTTATCAGCGTACTATCAGCATTACTTTGAAGATAAATCAGGTATGACATTCGGCAATGGTACGGATGGTTTATGGGGCATACAATTAGATTTACCTCAATTTCCCTGGCTACGTAAAGTTGTAACGGAATATCTTATAACCCGTGACCAAAGCGGACCTTTCCACTTCATTGATTTTGACCACAGTGTCCATAAAGGTCCAGGTGGTGGCAATGATAATTACTATAATAACGGAGAATATGTAACAGGTGTCTCCTATTTTAACCGTGGAATCGGCTCTCCTTTACTGACTTCTCCGGAATATAATAAAGACGGAACACTCGGTTTTAAAAACAATCGTGTACGCGCTTGGTATTTAGGGGCTGAAGGAGATTTATCACCACAGGTTTCATATCGTTTCATGATGTCTATTTCGAACTCTTGGGGTACGCATTCGGCACCATTCTTGAATAACAAGCGGGGAGCTTCCGGAATGATTGACATTAAATACAGACATCCGAAATTAACGGGATGGGAGTTTACAGGCTCTGTAGCCGGAGATACCGGAAGTTTATATGGCAAGAATCTTGGATTTAGCCTGAGCGTTTGTAAACGAGGTATTTTGAAAAATTGGGGAATAACTCAGTAATCTACACAGACAATTAAACTGAAACAAATAATATATTCATAAAAAAGGGAAGGCTGCAAAACAACCTTCCCTTTTTTATGAATATATATCCTATTTATATTTATTCCATAACGCAGAAGCTATAATATCGCGTGTATGATCTGCCATTGCCTGTAAACCTTTATGGGAAGTATCGATTCCTTCCGTTTCAATCGGAGGATGTATAACCATTTCCATCCGGTGACGATGAATATTTAACGAACCTATAGGCAATACATCAAAAGGACCGTTTAATGTAATCGGTACAATCGGAAGATGCTGATCTACAGCCATCTGGCAAGCCCCTTTTTTAAAGCGAATCATTTTCCCGTCATAAGTACGTGAACCTTCAGGAAAGACTACGACAGAAGCGCCATTCTTCAAACAACGTTCAGCCTCTAATACACTTTTTGCCGCAGCTTTCACCGTAGAATTATCTACAAAGATAAAACCAGCAGCACGGCAAGCCGCACCGACAAAAGGTATTTTTGCGATACCGGCTTTCATCACCCACTTGATTGGAACTCCAAGGAATCCGTATATTAAAAATATATCAAAAGCTCCCTGGTGATTAGATACAAACACATACGACTTTTTAGGATCTATATTCTCTCTTCCGCTTACCGTTATAGGGCACAATGCCAAACGGCAAGTTAGCCATGACCAAATTTTTCCGGGATAATAGGCGAATATACGCTCACCGCCCAGCAAGCAGCCAATAATAACTGTAACGGCTGTAAGTATGGTAAGTACAATGAAAACTGGCACCATAAACAGCCATATATAGAGTATGTAGAATATCCGTACCATCATGTAATCATATTTATAACACAAATATAAAAGGTAAATTCGAGGGTTTCATCATTTTTATTCCAAAATATTTTTGCAATCGGGTTATTATTACTTTATTTGCGGTAGAAAATAAAAATACATAAAAATATCTATCACCATGAACGAATTGTTAAAAAATCTGGGGGTAATCATACTCCTTATCGGTGTTATTATCTTAGCTGTACCAGCTTTGAATGGAGGGATATCAAATGGCATCCTTTTAGCTGGTTTAGGAGTAATTATTCTGGGTTATATCAGTCATATTGTAATTAACAAAAGACTTGATTAAGTAATTGCACACACAGTTAAAATAAAAGGAGGCTTCTTAGATAAGAAGTCTCCTTTTATTTTGTCACTTACTTTTACAAGTCAAGCTTCACCCTTTGGTATGAAATCTCCAAAGTTTGCAGTCTTATTCCCAGTCTGCTCCTCAAATTTAGACAGATTATCTTGTAAAGCAAACAACAAACGTTTTGCATTATCCGGAGTAAGTATCAAACGACTCTTCACCTGAGCTTTTGCCACTCCTGGCACTACCCGGATAAAATCCAATATAAATTCAGATGAAGAATGAGATATGATAGCAAGATTGGCATAAGTGCCCTGAGCCATTTCCTCGGAAAGCTCTATTTGAATCTCGTTGGTCGGATTGTTATTTTCCATGATTTTATATATTGATTATTATTTAGAGACAAATATAATATATTAATCAAATATACCCCAATAAAAAAGGCCACCTTCACAGGCAGCCTTTTTTCAGTTGTGTTTTTAATTCTCAATTCTTTAGACCAATGTAAAAAAATACCTTATTGTGTTTTATCGTTATAATCTTGACGCTTAAACTAAGGTAATACCTTAGTTAGATTTCTTATCTAATATTAACAATACAAAGGTAAGGGTTTAACAGGCTCCCCCCAAATACTTTTTTAGCATTATATGATACTTTTCCGTCATTATACACTTTGCCTTTGAACAAATTCATTACACCCCTTAAATTTTAAAGCGTGAATTCAAATATTTCTCTCGATATTCTGTTGGAGTCATGCCTTTCCGTCGTTTAAATGTTCGGTTAAAATTTGACAAATTATTAAACCCGCATTTATAACATATCTCGGAAATCGTATCACTTGTATCCATTAATTTTCTTATCGCCTCAGAAATACGGATATCATTTAAGATATCGATAAAAGTCTTTCCCGTCCATTTTTTCAAAAAACGGGTGAGCGAAGATTCACTCATACTTACCAAGGAAGCTAATTCTGTAAAAGATATCGTATTATGGTAGTTTTCATGCAAAAAGTACATAATTCTTTTCAATCTGTCATTATCATTCTCACTAAAATTTTTAACCGTATTCGAAGCGTTTAACTTCCGCACATCAGCATCTAAGGATAAATCCTTCAGAATATTAATCAAACGCAATAAGTTATGAAAGGATTCGGAACCTTCACTGGTCAGTTTTTGCAACTCAGGCTGTATCTTAACAATAACATCCCTGCTAAACAACAGACCACAAGATGCCTTTTCAAACATCTCCTTTATCGTCTTAAAATGACGTTTATTAATCAGGCTATCAAATAAAGATTCATGGAACTGTATCGTTATTTCCTTTATATCTGTAGATGTACAAGTATGATTAGAATAAGCGTGTTTAACACCTCCTGCAACCAAGACCAACTCTAAATCGGACATCACATCTACCGAGTCTCCCACTGCACGGATAGCCCCACACGCATTCTCGATATAGTTCAATTCAAATACAGAATGGACATGCAACGGATATACAAAACTGCGATTAGACCGTTGCATGACCAAAAAACAATCTTCGGCCGAAAGAGAAATGCGCTCTTCTAAAATATTAGCATCATCCATAGGCCTGATATTTTACTGAATAAGCAAAGTTGAAATTACCGGACAATGATCAGAGGGATACAAATGATTCAAAGTCTCTGTCAGCACACCGTGGCTAAGCACTTTAATATTCCCTTTTACAAAAATATAATCAATCCATTCACGTTTATCAAAAGGAATACGTCCGTAATCATGGAATGTCCATTCCGGTCCATAACGTAATGGAGCCATAGTACGTGTATGTGTCAAATGACGGGAGTCACTGGCATTTGTTAAAACCTGTATCGGTTCATCCTTAGGAGCGGCATTAAAGTCTCCTGTTACAATAGAAGGTAAATTCTTTCCTTTCACTTTTACCTGCTCTAAAACCAGAGAAGCACCTTCATGACGGGCAACTTTTCCTACATGGTCCAGATGAGTGTTCAGAAAGAAAAATTTCTTGCCTGAAACTTTATCTTTAAGGATAGCCCAGGTCGCCACACGTTCGCAGGCAGCATCCCAACCTTTTTTCCCTATTGCATTCATATCTTCAGCCAACCAGAAGTTACCGCTATCTTCTACCGTAAAACGATCTTTCTTGAAAAAAATCGGAGAATATTCACCTTTTGTTTTACCATCTTCGCGTCCTACGCCCACATAAGTATAACCCGGCAAACGCTCCAATAAATCTGTCAATTGATGATGTAATACTTCTTGAGCACCAAATATATCCACATCATAGAATTTTATTACGTTAGCAGCCAAATCTTTCCGATATGTCCACTGATTCTCCTTGTCGTTAGGCGTATCCATCCGGATATTGAAAGACATCACATTCATCTCATTCTTTGCGCGTTGAGCAAATAAGACATTGGCAGATAACAAAAGTGCAACAAATAAAAATAAGATTTTTTTCATATTTCAAAATATTTAAATTTCATGGTAATACACAAAGATAGAGACTCTCCGGTATTATCCAAACTAAAAAAACAAGATACTTCTTTGTTTTTTCCATAAAAAAAGCTGCCTGGAATTTCCAGACAGCTTTTTCTTATTAAACATCACTTTTTATTCATCGTCTCTGTCCATCGTATTAAAGTCTACGACATTTTTACGATTAGCAAATATACGTTCAAATTCATCCTTAGCACCAACAACTAATTTATCAAAATCACGCTGTCCGGTACCTGCAGGAATTAAGTGACCACAAATTACATTTTCTTTCAAACCTTCCAAACGGTCTACCTTTCCGTTGATAGCAGCTTCGTTCAACACTTTCGTCGTTTCCTGGAAAGATGCGGCAGACATAAAACTGTTTGTCTGTAAAGCTGCACGGGTAATACCCTGAAGAATCTGGTTTGCAGTAGCAGGAACAGCATCACGAACCTGAACTAATTTCAAGTCGCGGCGTTTCAACATACTGTTTTCATCTCTCAACTTACGGGCAGTTACAATCTGACCAGCCTGCATTGTCTGAGAATCACCGGCATCCATAACAACTTTCTTACCCCAGATACGGTCATTTTCATCCATCACTTCCAGCTTATCAACAACCTGCTGTTCTAGGAAGCGAGTATCTCCCGGATCAACCACTTCTACTTTGCGCATCATCTGGCGTACGATAACCTCAAAGTGCTTGTCATTAATCTTCACACCCTGCAGACGATAAACATCCTGAACCTCATTCACGATATATTCCTGAACAGCTGTCGGACCTTTAATTGCCAATATGTCAGAAGGAGTAATAGCACCATCAGACAACGGCATACCTGCGCGGATATAGTCGTTTTCCTGTACAAGCAACTGCTTGGACAATGGCACCATATATTTCTTCACTTCACCCAGTTTGGATGTAACTGTAATTTCACGGTTACCACGCTTAATTTTGCCAAAGCCGATTTCACCATCAATTTCAGAAACAACAGCCGGATTAGACGGGTTACGCGCCTCAAACAACTCGGTAACACGAGGAAGACCACCGGTAATATCACCAGCCTTACCTACTGCACGCGGTATCTTAACCAAAACCTCACCTGCTTTAACGGTATCACCATTATCTTTCACAACGTGGGCACCCAAAGGCAGAGAATAGTTCTTCAGATAATTGCCGTTTTCATCAACGATATGAGCTGCGGGAGCCTTAGTCTTATCCTTAGATTCGATGATGATCTTTTCTTTCAAACCTGTAGTTTCGTCACTTTCTACTTTGTAAGTAAGGTTTTCTACCAAACTTTCAAATTCGATTTTACCGGAAACTTCAGATACGATAACAGCATTGAACGGGTCCCATTCAATAATTACATCACCTTTTGAAATCTTATCTCCGTTATTGAAGAATAATTTAGAACCGTAAGGAATATTATGAGTCAGCAATACAATTTTAGTATTCGGATCCACAATACGCATTTCGGCCAAACGGCTCACTACAACCTGGAAGTTCTTTCCGCCTTCTGTTGCTTCTACAGCACGAAGTTCGTCTATTTCCAGAATACCGTCGTATTTAGATGTAATACTATTTTCTGTTGCAATGTTAGACGCGATACCACCGACGTGGAATGTACGCAGTGTTAACTGTGTACCCGGCTCACCGATAGATTGTGCAGCGATAACTCCTACAACTTCACCTTTCTGAACCATTCGGTTGGTTGCAAGGTTACGTCCGTAACACTTAGCACAAACACCCTTCTTGGATTCACAAGTCAATACTGAGCGGATTTCAACACTTTCAATCGGAGATTCCTGAATCTTCTTAGCTGCATCTTCACGAATTTCTTCACCTGCTTTTACAATAATTTCACCTGTAATAGGATGAACTATATCATGCACAGAAACACGTCCCAGAATACGTTCGTACAAAGAAGCAATAACTTCTTCATTATTCTTCAACTCAGTACAAATCAACCCACGAAGTGTACCACAGTCTTCTTCGTTAATAATCACATCATGCGATACGTCAACAAGACGACGAGTCAGATATCCGGCATCGGCAGTCTTCAAAGCTGTATCCGCCAAACCTTTACGGGCACCGTGAGTAGAGATAAAGTACTCAAGCACCGACAGACCTTCCTTAAAGTTAGAAAGAATCGGGTTTTCAATAATCTGACCACCTTCAGCACCGCTCTTCTGCGGCTTTGCCATCAAACCACGCATACCAGACAACTGGCGAATCTGTTCTTTAGAACCACGGGCTCCGGAGTCCATCATCATAAAGACAGAGTTGAAACCATCGTTATCTTCAGTCAACTGTTTGATCAAAATGTTAGACAGTTTACTGTTGACGTGTGTCCAGGTATCGATAATCTGGTTGTAGCGTTCATTGTAGGTAATGAAACCCATGTTATAGTTAGCAAGAATCTGCTCAACTTCTTCATAACCTTCATTAACCAATGTATCTTTTTCAGCAGGAATCAGTACGTCCGCCAAGTTAAAGGACAAACCTCCCTTAAATGCCATATAGTAACCTAAGTTCTTAATATCATCAAGGAACTGGGCCGTACGGGCAACTCCACAAGTTTTGATTACCTTACCGATAATATCACGAAGAGACTTCTTTCCTAATACTTCGTTAATATAACCTACTTCTGCCGGAACAAATTCATTTACCATTAAACGTCCGACTGAAGTTTCAACCTGCTTCTTTACAGGGTTACCTTCTCCGTCGATGTCATCTACATATACTTTAATCGGAGCGTGGATATCCACCTTCTTTTCATTATATGCAATTGTTGCTTCTTCCTGGCCATAGAACACCAGACCTTCACCCAACGTATTCTTACGAATCTTTGTGATATAGTACAGACCTAACACCATATCCTGAGAAGGCACAGTAATAGGAGCACCATTGGCGGGGTTCAAAATGTTATGAGAAGCAAGCATCAACATCTGCGCTTCCAAAATAGCCTCATTACCTAAAGGCAAGTGAACAGCCATCTGGTCACCGTCAAAGTCGGCATTAAACGCCGTACAAGCTAACGGATGCAACTGGATAGCCTTACCTTCAATCAGCTTAGGCTGGAATGCCTGGATACCCAGACGGTGCAGTGTCGGAGCACGGTTCAATAATACAGGATGACCTTTCATCACATATTCCAAAATATCCCAAACAACGGGTTCTTTACGGTCTACAATCTTCTTTGCAGATTTAACCGTCTTTACAATACCGCGTTCAATCAATTTACGAATAACGAAAGGTTTATAAAGTTCTGCAGCCATACCTTTAGGCAGACCACATTCGTGCATTTTCAATTCCGGACCTACAACGATAACCGAACGAGCTGAATAGTCAACACGTTTACCTAACAAGTTCTGACGGAAACGACCTTGTTTACCTTTCAAACTGTCAGAAAGAGACTTCAACGGACGGTTAGCATCTGTTTTAACAGCACTCGATTTACGAGAGTTATCAAACAAAGAGTCCACAGCTTCCTGAAGCATACGTTTTTCATTACGTAAGATTACTTCCGGAGCCTTAATATCAATTAATCGTTTCAGACGGTTATTACGGATAATAACACGACGATACAAATCATTCAAATCTGAAGTTGCAAAACGACCACCATCCAGCGGAACCAACGGACGCAATTCCGGCGGAATAACAGGTACTACTTTCACGATCATCCATTCCGGTTTGTTACGTCCTTTAGACGCACGGAAAGATTCTACGACCTGCAGACGTTTCAAAGCCTCATTCTTACGTTGCTGCGAACTATCCGTACTAGCGCGGTGGCGCAACTCATAAGACAATGTATCCAAATCCAAACGAGCCAGCAAATCATAGATAGCTTCTGCACCTATCTTTGCAATAAACTTATTCGGGTCTGTATCTTCCAACATCTGGTTTTCCTTAGGCAGGTTATCCAGAATCTGCAGATATTCTTCTTCTGAAAGCAAGTCCAATTCAGCAACAGTGTCTACACAACCCGGCTGAATAACAACATAACGTTCATAGTAAATAATTGAATCAAGTTTCTTGGTCGGTAAGCCTAACAAGTAACCGATTTTGTTGGGCAGAGAACGGAAATACCAAATGTGAGCAACCGGAACAACCAAATGAATATGTCCCATACGTTCACGACGCACCTTCTTTTCTGTAACTTCTACCCCGCAACGATCGCAGACAATACCTTTATAACGAATACGTTTGTATTTACCGCAATGGCATTCATAATCCTTAATCGGACCAAAAATACGTTCACAGAAAAGACCGTCACGTTCAGGTTTATACGTACGATAGTTAATCGTTTCCGGTTTTAAAACTTCGCCACTGGAGTTCTCAAGAATTTCTTCAGGAGAAGCCAAACCGATGGTTATTTTTGAAAAGTTACTCTTTATCTTGTTTTCTTTTCTAAAAGCCATATTGTTTATTTATAAAGAGTTATCGATGGTTAAGTAGATGAGCCGAAACCCATCTACTTATATTGTTGTTGAATTAATCAAGAGTAAAGCTTAAACCAAGACCTCTCAGCTCGTGCAGCAACACGTTCAAAGATTCGGGAATACCAGGTTGTGGCATCTGATCACCTTTCACTATTGCTTCATACGCTTTAGAACGTCCTACAACGTCGTCAGACTTAATTGTAAGAATTTCTTGTAGAACATGAGCTGCACCGAATGCTTCCAGTGCCCAAACTTCCATTTCCCCGAAACGCTGACCACCAAACTGAGCCTTACCACCCAGAGGCTGCTGTGTAATAAGAGAGTACGGACCAATCGAACGGGCATGCATCTTATCATCAACCATGTGACCCAGTTTCAGGAAGTAAGTAACACCTACTGTAGCCGGCTGGTCAAAACGTTCGCCGGTTCCACCATCATAAAGATAAGATTTACCATAACGGGGAACACCTGCTTTATCGGTCATTGCATTCAAATCATCCAATGAAGCACCGTCGAAAATAGGAGTTGCAAACTTAACGCCCATAGAACGGCCGGCCCAACCTAATACAGCTTCAAATATCTGTCCCAGGTTCATACGGGAAGGTACACCCAGCGGATTCAAGCAAATATCAACCGGAGTTCCGTCTTCAAGGAACGGCATATCTTCCTGACGCACAATCTTGGAAACAATACCTTTATTTCCATGACGACCTGCCATCTTATCACCGACCTGAATCTTACGTTTCTTCGCAATATAAACTTTAGCCATCTGAACAATACCTGTGGGCAGTTCATCACCAATCGTAAGGTCAAATTTCTTACGTCTCAGTTCAGCATCCAGTTCTTTATATTTCTTCAGGTAGTTCAATATGACCTGCTTGATAAGCTCATTTTTATCAGCATCAGCAGTCCATTTACTAACCTGAACAGCATTATAATCCAACTCTTCCAAAGCCTTGCGTGTGAATTTAGCACCCTTCGCAATCACTTCCGTATTCATATAATCCTTTACACCCTGAGAAACTTTTCCGTTAGTAAGAGTCAAGATTTTTTCTACCAGCAGATTCTTCAGGTCAGCCATCTTCATTTCGTATTCTTCATCCAGCTTCGGCAAAATCGCCTTGTCTGTCAGTCTTGACTTACGCTTTTTGACAGCTTTAGAGAACAGAGCAGTTTCGATAACAACACCACGAAGTGACGGAGTTGCTTTTAAAGAAGCATCTTTTACATCACCAGCCTTGTCACCAAAGATTGCACGAAGTAATTTTTCTTCCGGAGAAGGATCTGATTCACCCTTCGGAGTAATCTTACCGATCAATATATCACCCGGTTCGATGCGAGCACCTACACGAACAATACCTCTTTCATCCAAATCTTTCGTAGCTTCTTCGCTCACGTTAGGTATATCAGAAGTCAACTCTTCCATACCACGTTTTGTTTCACGCACTTCAAGAATATATTCATCCACGTGAACAGAAGTAAAGAAGTCCTCACGAACCATACGTTCGTTCAGAACGATAGCATCCTCATAGTTATATCCCTTCCAAGGCATATAAGCAACCTTCACATTACGTCCTAATGCCAACTCTCCATTTTGAGTAGAATAACCTTCAGTCAGAATATCACCGGCAGCAACACGCTGTCCGCGATGGCAAATCGGTCGCAAGTCTACAGTCGTACTTTGGTTCGTCTTACGCCATTTAGGAATATTATAAGAAACAACCGCGTCTTCGAAGCTAACAAACTCTTCATCTTCCGTACGGTCATATTTTATCTTGATACAAGTAGCATCTACGTAAACAACCTCACCTGCACGTTCTGCCATAATCTGAGTACGGGAGTCACGAGCAACCTGAGCTTCAATACCCGTACCTACGATAGGAGCATCCGTACGCAACAAAGGAACTGCCTGGCGCATCATGTTAGATCCCATCAATGCACGGTTCGCATCATCATGTTCCAGGAACGGAATCAAAGATGCAGCAATAGATGCAATCTGCTGGGGAGCCACGTCCATCAAATCGATTTCAGAAGGCGGAACAACAGGGAAGTCTGCTTCAAAACGGGCTTTTACCCTATCACGGACAAATTTACCTTCATCGTCCAGAGGAGCATTACCCTGTGCAATTGTCATTTCTTCCTCTTCTTCTGCAGTATAATACTCCAGACCTTCTTCCGAGAAATCAACTTTTCCATCTACAACCTTACGATACGGTGTTGATATGAAACCTAATTCATTAATCTTTGCATATACGCACAAAGAGGAAATCAAACCGATATTCGGACCTTCCGGTGTTTCAATCGGACAAAGACGACCATAATGTGTATAGTGAACGTCACGAACCTCGAAACCAGCACGTTCTCTGGACAAACCACCCGGTCCAAGAGCAGAAAGACGACGTTTATGAGTAATCTCTGCCAAAGGGTTTGTCTGGTCCATAAACTGAGACAAAGCATTTGTTCCGAAGAAAGAATTTACAACAGAAGAAATTGTCTTCGCATTAATCAAATCTATCGGAGTAAACACTTCGTTATCACGCACATTCATACGTTCACGAACAGTACGGGACATACGAGCCAAACCAATACCAAACTGGTTATACAGCTGTTCACCCACAGTACGTACACGACGGTTACTTAAGTGGTCGATATCATCAACTACAGCTTTCGAATTAATCAATTCAATCAGGTATTTGATGATTTCGATTATATCTTCTTTAGTTAAAACCTTTATATCATCATTAGTAGAAAGGTTCAACTTTTTATTAATTCTGTAACGGCCTACTTCACCTAAATCATAACGTTTTTCAGAGAAGAACAGATTCTGTATTACTTCACGGGCACTTGCTTCATCTGCAGGCTCTGCATTACGCAACTGACGGTAAATATACAATACAGCTTCTTTTTCAGAGTTACTTGGATCTTTCTGAAGCGTATTATAGATGATGGCATAATCGGACAAATTCTGATCTTCGCGGTGCAACAAAATATTTTGTGTACCCGATTCCAGAATCGCTTCGATATTATCGGCATCAAGAACCGATTCGCGGTCAATAATAACGTCATTACGTTCAATAGAAACAACTTCACCGGTATCTTCATCCACGAAATCTTCCACCCAAGTCTTCAAAACACGAGCAGCCAATTTACGGCCAATCATCTTTTTCAGATTAGTCTTTGTAACTTTTACTTCTTCGGCAAGATTGAAGATTTCAAGAATGTCCTTATCGCTTTCAAAACCAATGGCTCTTAATAGAGTTGTTACAGGTAATTTCTTTTTACGGTCGATGTAAGCATACATCACATTATTGATGTCAGTTGCAAACTCGATCCATGAGCCTTTAAAAGGTATGATACGCGCAGAATACAACTTCGTACCGTTTGCGTGAATACTTTGTCCGAAGAATACGCCAGGAGAACGGTGTAACTGCGAAACAACAACACGCTCTGCACCGTTTATAACGAAAGTTCCCCTATCCGTCATATACGGGATCGGGCCCAGATATACATCCTGGATCACTGTGTCAAAGTCTTCGTGATCAGGGTCTGTACAATACAGTTTTAACTTCGCTTTTAAAGGTACACTATAAGTTAATCCACGAGCAATACACTCATCAATTGTATAACGGGGCGGATCTATATAGTAATCTAAGAACTCCAACACAAAATTGTTACGAGTATCTGCTATAGGGAAATTCTCAGCAAATACCTTATACAAACCCTCCTTCTTTCTTTTCTCTGGAGGTGTGTCAAGTTGAAGAAAGTCTTGGAAAGACTTCAATTGTACTTCGAGAAAGTCCGGATATGGAAACTGATTTTTGATCGAAGCAAAATTAACTCTTTGGTTTTCAGCTGTTGAAGACATCTAGTAAGGAATTTATTGAACTTATTGAAATTATAGACACAAAAAGGTTAAGAATCTCCTTTTGGGAGACTCTTAACCAAATCACCTGATTACCAGGTTATAAATACTATTTAAGCTCAACTTCAGCTCCAGCTTCTTCCAACTGTTTCTTCAATGCTTCAGCGTCTGCTTTAGCGATTCCTTCTTTGATAGCGCTAGGAGCACCATCTACCATATCTTTAGCTTCTTTCAGACCAAGTCCAGTTAATTCCTTAACTAACTTAACGATAGCTAATTTATTTGCACCAGCTGCTTTCAATACAACATCGAAAGATGTTTTTTCTTCAGCAGCGGCAGCAGCGCCACCAGCAGCAGGACCAGCAACAGCAACAGCTGCAGCTGCAGGTT
>MJGMD1__coassemble_1900_pt1 | contig 40725 bp, 48 predicted proteins | sample MJGMD1__metabat2_low_PE_010 | metagenome-assembled genome bin MJGMD1 | reverse complement strand
CGTAAAAGTGGGAGAGTAGGTAGCCGCCGTCTTAAACAAGCGAAAGCTGAGAGAGAGAAAGGAGTTAGTCGAAAGGCTGGCTCCTTTTTTCGTATGTGGTTATGTGCTATAGGTATAAGCACGGAAGGAAGAACGAGGTACGCTGATGACGCGGATAGGGCGGATTGGAACGGATTTTTTTATTTGAAAGATTATTCTTATCCGTCTTAATCTGCTCTATCCGCGTTATCCGTAAACCTCGTTCTTCGAAAATATAGTTATTCCTATGATTGAATATCCGGTAAGATATTTATCTTCGTGATTTAAATAAGATATTTTGTAAGACATGAGGAGAAGAACATTTCTTAAATCATCCCTATTAATTGGTACAGGCACTGGTTTAAATCGGCTTGTATATGCTGAGAATCCACTTGAAAAGAAACGAGTAAAAAAGCCTCATGTCATTTTTATAATGACAGACCAACATCGTGGGGATGCTTTGGGATGTATGGGTAATCGATCTGTAATCACTCCTAATATTGATAAACTGGCGGAAGAAGGAACTTTGTTTGTTTGTGGTTATTCTTCTTCCCCGAGTAGTACTCCGGCACGTGTAGGGCTGTTAACCGGAATGTCTCCCTGGAAACATGGTATGTTAGGATATGGGCGAATAGCGGAAAAGTATACTTATGAAATGCCTCAAATGCTAAGAAACCTGGGATATTATACTTTTGGTATTGGGAAAATGCACTGGTTTCCACAGAAAGCTCTTCATGGTTTTCATGCGACATTAATAGATGAAAGTGGTCGTGCCGAGACTAAAGATTTTATCAGTGATTATCGGGAATGGTTTCAATTGCAGGTTCCGGGAGAAAATCCGGATCTTACAGGTATCGGCTGGAATGCACATAAAGCTGGTACTTATAAATTGGATGAACATTTGCATCCTACTTCATGGACGGGGCAGACCGCTTGTGAATTAATACAGAATTATAAAAGTGACAAACCTCTTTTTTTGAAAGTGTCTTTTGCACGTCCTCATAGCCCTTATGATCCTCCTAAACGTTATCTGGATATGTATCGTGATGTAGAAATCCCATCTCCGGCAATTGGAGATTGGTGTAGTCTGTATGCCGAAAAAGTAGATCCTTTGAAAGCCTCTCCGGATGCCGCTTTTGGAAATTTTGGAGAAGACTATGCAGTGAATTCACGTCGGCATTATTATGCAAATATAACGTTCATAGATGATCAGATAGGACAAATAATAACAGCATTGAAAGAGAAGGATATGTATGATGATACTATTATCTGTTTTACTGCAGATCATGGAGACATGTTAGGCGACCATTATCATTGGAGGAAAACGTATCCTTATGAAGGCTCTTCACATATTCCTTTTGTCGTAAAATGGCCATTAGGAGTTTCTAACCTGCTTCCTGCGGGAACAAAAGTGGACAAACCTGTAGAGTTAAGGGATTTTCTGCCGACATTTATAGAGTTGGCTGGAGGTTCTGTTCCTCCGGATATGGATGGTATGTCTTTATTAAAGTTGGTTCAGGGAAAGCAAAAAGAATGGCGTCAATATATAGATATGGAGCATGCTACCTGTTACAGTGAAGATAATTACTGGTGTGGATTAACGGATGGTAAAATTAAATATATCTGGAATTTCCATACAGGGAAAGAGCAATTGTTTGACTTGGAGAAGGATCCGTTGGAATTAAAAGAATGTTCCGGAAGACCTGCTTATTCTAAAAGATTGAACGCTATGCGGCAGGCTATGATTTTGCATTTATCGGAACGTGGAGAAAAATTTGTAAAGGATGGTCGGTTGGTTATCCGCAAAAGTACCATGATCTATGGCCCGAATTATCCTCGGATAAAAAATGTATAACCTGATTAAACAGTGAATAATATGACAAGAAAATGTATGCTCCTGTTGATAGGAGTTTGTTGTGTGATGAGCTCTGCAATGGCTCAGAAGAGTTCGATTTTACTATTTCCGAAGGGAGCACCGGGAGAGGTGGCTAAACTGACAGAGAAAAGTAGTTCCGAAGGAGATAAAATAGGAGGTGAGCCAGTATTGCGTATGACCGATGTAAGTGAGCCGACTATCACAATTTATCGTGCTCCGGATGAAGTTGCCAGTGGAGCTGCTATGGTTGTTTGTCCGGGAGGCGGATATAACATATTAGCATACGACCTGGAAGGAACCGAAATCTGCGAATGGTTAAATAATATAGGTGTAACGGCTGTCCTTTTGAAATATCGTGTTCCACGCAGAGAAGGCAGAGAAAAGCATGCGGCTCCTTTACAAGATGTACAAAGGGCAATAGGTTACGTTCGTGCTCATGCTGAAAAATTGGATATAGACCCTAATCGAATTGGGGTTATGGGCTTTTCTGCCGGTGGACATCTATCCGCAATGGTAAGTAATAATTTTGCAGAACGAACTTATCCGGCTGTGGATGCTGCAGACAAAGTGAGTTGCCGTCCTGATTTCTGCTTGTTGGTTTATCCGGCCTATTTGAGTGGAGATAAATTTCAGTTGTCACCAGAGTTAAAAGTATCCTCTGTGACACCTCCGACCATGCTTATTCAGGCAGAAGATGATAATCCGCATATATATAGCAGCCTGTTTTATTATTATGCTTTGAAAGAAGCAGGTGTTCCGGCATGGATGCATCTCTATAGTAAAGGCGGTCATGGGTATGGTCTGCGCGATACGGGAGCTGCTGTGAATGAATGGCCGGATAGAGTGGAAGACTGGTTCCGGGAGATTGGTGTGATAGAATAAAAAAGTTAATAGAGTACAGAGATACCTGTTTTTTGACTATCTTTGTACTCACAAATCATGGGGCTGACCGGTTTTGACAGCGGGTAGAAGTGGTTTGTAAGCATGTAGTGCGTGGTTGGCTTGCACTTAAATCTCAGACAACAAACAATTAACTGGCGAAAGAGAATACGCTTACGCTGCTTAATCGAAGTATAGTAGATTGAAGCTTAATCCCTGCAAAAGTTGCGGGGACGTGACATCACCCGGATGCTGTGGCTCCGAAGCGGTCCGATCAGGTGGTGCAGCAATATCGGAGATAGTCTGAAATAAGCCTCGGGTTTCAGGCGAAAATTTAGAGGATAAGGGTCAAGTGGGTGGCTTCGGTCTTGCTCGGCTCCGACAATCGAAGGCGAAGATAAACATGTAGAAAGCAGATTAGTTCCTCGTTTGGACGAGAGTTCGAATCTCTCCAGCTCCACAAATAAGGCTGATAGTCAACTGACTATCAGCCTTATTTGTCTTATCGCATCTTATTTCACATCCGTCTTATGAAAATTGAAAGTTGAAAATGCTATAATTTACAGTTTTATGTTTCTTTAGAGCTGGGATAGATACCTTTCTCCCTATAGGGAAGAAACATATTAGAAGAACCTGATTAACAATAACCCCAAACCAACAGAAACCGCGGTAGCAATCAATCCCGGCATCATGAATGAATGGTTCAGTATGTATTTACCGATATGTGTAGTTCCAGTACGGTCGAAGTTGATGGCAGCAACGACTGTAGGATAATTAGGAATAAAGAAATATCCATTTACCGTAGGGAATAGAGCGATCAGCATATAAGGAGAAATACCCAAAGCAATCCCCAGAGGGAGCAAGGCCCGGATTGTGGCAGCCTGGCTAAATAAAAGAATAGACATCAGGAACAATGCGATACCGAATAACCAGGGCATTTCGGTCACAATATGTTCGATAGACCCTTTTAATTCAGTCATATTTCCACCCAGGAAAGTATCGCCCATCCAGGCAATACCGAAGATTGCAACTACCGCCTGCATACCTGCAGAAAATACAGAGCCCTGAACTGCTTTGATACCATCTGTCTTAGTTGCCAGTAAAATGATAGCAGCGGCAGAGAGCATTAATATTTCAATAATGTAGCTCATGGAAAGAGATGTACCATCAAATACAGGGCGAAGGCTCTCAACCGAACCAAACAGAATGATACCGACCGTAGCTAAAATAAATATGCCGACGGATAATCCTGCCGCCTTTTTATTCTTTAATTCTGCCGATTTATATGCATGATTTGTGAAATCCCCGTTGGCTAATCTTCTTTGGTATTCCGGATCATCAACCAACTCTTTTCCTACCCGGAGAGAGTAGAAAGCCCCTGCTAATACACCGGCTAATGTACACGGGACAGAGATGATTAATATATCGAATAAGCTGATATTAAACCCTTGTGCGGTAAGCATGCTTAATAATGCCACAGTCGCGGCAGATATAGGACTGGCAGTAATTGCCTGCTGGGAAGCAATAACTGCAATACCCAAAGGACGTTCCGGACGAATCTTTGTTTCGGTTGCCACTTCGGCAATCACCGGGAGAACGGAATAAGCCACATGCCCTGTTCCAGCTATAAAAGTAAAGATATAAGTTACCAAAGGGCTCAATATGGTAATTTTGGAAGGATTCTTCCGTAAAAGTTTTTCCGCCCACTTAACCATCAGATCCAATCCACCGGCTGCTTGCATACAACTGGCTGCTGCAATAACGGCAACAATCATCAGCATCACATCTATAGGGGGAGAGGTCGGTTCCAGTCCGAAGACAAAGGTCAGAATAGCTAATCCCAGCCCACCTAATACTCCTAATCCGATACCCCCAAGACGGGCTCCGATAATGATTGCGATTAAAACAAAGGCTAATTGTAACAGCATAAATAAGTGATGTATTTTATTGGTTTAGTTTGTAAAAGTCGCAAAAATAATTATTTTTGTTGGGCTAAATACTATAAAAACATTAAATACGAATGAAAAGAAGCTATTTCGTAACCCTATTAGGACTATTAGGGTGTATCTCTACTTTGGTAGCTCAGGTCCGGAGCGAATTCCTGCTGGAAAAAAATTGGAAATTCACGCGTGAAGACAGTGATGAGTTTATAAAACCTGCATTTAATGATGCTAAATGGCAAAACGTAGTTGTCCCGCACGACTGGGCTATTTACGGTCCTTTCAGTGCTCAGAACGACAAACAAGAAGTCGCTATTGCGCAAGACGGTCAGACCGATGCAATGGAGCATGCCGGACGTACCGGAGGACTACCCTTTGTTGGAGTAGGTTGGTACCGTACGGAATTTGAAGTACCTCAGTTTACTGCAGGCAAGAAAGCTACCATTTTGTTTGACGGCGCAATGAGCCATGCAAATGTGTATATTAACGGCCAGAAAGTCGGATACTGGCCTAATGGATACAATTCTTTCCATTTTGATATTACCAAGTATCTGAAACCAGGTGAAAAGAACCTGTTGGCCGTACGTCTGGAAAACTTGCCGGAGTCGTCCCGCTGGTATCCCGGTGCCGGATTATACCGGAATGTACATATTATCGTGACGGAAGATGCTCATATCCCGGTTTGGGGAACCTATGTAAAGACTCCGATTGTAAATAAAGACCATGCCAAAGTCACCGTCCATACCAAAGTATCCCTTCCCGAAGGAGCTAATCCGGATAATTATACAGTAGAAACAAGCCTGTGGAACCCGAATAAACAACGCATCGTAGGACTTCGTACTTCCTTGTCGCAAATGAAGTATAATAACGGTCAGATAGACCAGGAGTTCTTTGTGCAGACCCCTACTTTATGGTCGCCCGACATGCCTGCCCTTTATTCCGTAGAAACCCGTTTGTTTGAAGGCGATAAACTGAAAGACGTTTATACCACCCTGTTCGGTATCCGTTCCATTGAGATTATACCGGATAAAGGCTTTTTCCTGAACGGAGAGAAAACCGTGTTTAAGGGCGTTTGCAACCATCATGACCTGGGTCCGTTAGGAGCAGCCGTGAATGATGCAGCTATCCGCCGTCAAATCCGGATTTTGAAAGATATGGGCTGTAATGCAATCCGTACCTCCCATAACATGCCAGCACCGGAACTGGTTCGCGCCTGTGATGAAATGGGTATGATGCTTATGGCAGAAAGTTTCGACGAATGGAATGTGGCTAAGTGTAAGAACGGATATAACCTTTTCTTTGACGAATGGGTAGAAAAAGATTTAGTCAACCTGATACATAATTTCCGGAACAATCCGAGCGTTGTCATGTGGTGCATCGGCAATGAAGTGCCTAATCAATGGAATGAGGGCGATTGCAAGATTGCCAAAAGATTACAGGACATCTGCCACCGCGAAGACCCGACCCGCCCTGTCACTCAGGGAATGGATGCCCCGGATGCAGTTGTAAATAATAACTTCGCCGCAGTAATGGATGTGGCAGGTTTCAATTACCGCCCGTTCAGATACCAGGTAAATTATAAGAAGTTACCCCAGCGGATTATTCTTGGAAGCGAGACCGCATCAACCGTAAGTTCACGCGGGGTATATAAATTTCCGGTAGAGCGTAAAGCGATGGCAAAATACGACGACCACCAAAGTTCATCTTACGATGTGGAACATTGCGGCTGGTCGAACCTCCCCGAAGATGATTTTATCCAGCACGAAGACCTGCCTTATTGCATAGGAGAGTTTGTATGGACCGGATTTGATTATCTGGGCGAACCGACTCCCTACTATACCGATTGGCCAAGCCACAGTTGCCTGTTCGGTATTATCGACCTGGCAGGTATACCTAAAGACCGCTATTATTTATACCGGAGCCACTGGAATAAAACAGAACGCACTTTGCATGTCTTGCCTCACTGGACCTGGCCGGGACGCGAAGGAGAAGTAACCCCCGTATTTGTCTACACTAATTACCCAACGGCTGAGCTTTTCATTAACGGAAAGAGCCAAGGCAAACGTACAAAAGACTTGAGCATCGGTATCGACAGCAGCTATACGGAAGCTGCACAAAAGAGTTTTGAACGTCAGAAACGTTACCGTTTGATGTGGATGGACACCAAATATGAGCCGGGAACGCTCAAAGTCGTAGCCTACGATAAAGACGGTAATGCCGTAGCAGAAGAAGTTGTCCATACAGCCGGCAAGCCGCACCATATCGAATTGTCGGTAGACCGCAACCGCCTGTCGGCAGACGGAAAAGATTTGGCCTTCATCAATGTCCGTGTAGTGGATAAGAACGGCAATTTCTGCCCGAATGCAACCAACCTCATTAAGTTCAATGTCCGCGGAGTCGGTTCTTTCCGTGCTGCAGCAAATGGCGACCCTGCCAGTCTGGAATCCTTCCAGGCTCCTGCGATGAAGCTGTTCAGTGGTCAATTGACTGCTATAGTAGAGGCAGGCGAGCAACCCGGAGCAATTTACTTTGAAGCCACTTCATCCGGTTTGAAAGGAGCAACGATTGAAATATTGAGCGAATAAGTTGTAGATATAGTTTAAGTAAAAACAGGATGTTCCACTCACGGAGCATCCTGTTTTTATTTCATATGAGAATGAATAGGAGCGGGTATGCATTCTTATTGGTACGGAGTTTCAAAAAAAATACAAGCCTTGAAACTTTTTGTTTCCACGGCTGAAACTAAAAGTTTCAACGGGTAGAACTTTTAGTTTCAACGGGTGAAACTTTTAGTTGATAGCTTGACACTTTGTACGGACTTGGTAGCAAAGGAAAAATCCCCTGACTTGTTTAATGAAAAGGAAGGCTCTCCTTTTCCGCATACTCACTCGACAATATTCCCTATCGCATCAAACTTCACTGTCGTAAATACCCCGTTATGAATCAGGTTAAACAGGAAGAACGTGCCATTCGCATTTAATAGCGTGTAAATGGAACTGACCGGGTCGTTGCTGTAGGCCGAGTTTTCAAAAGCCTGAGTAACAATCTCCGGAACTTCCTGTAGCGATAACTTCCACGTTGTGCTCTGCCATCTGTAATCTTTGTTCAGTTGAGCGATCTTAAATACCGTTTCATCCAGCATGTATAAAGTATATCCCTGAGCACTCGATTCCATATCCAGTAACTGGGCCCCGTTGAATGTAAGATTTACCATATCGATAACCCCTTTCGGTACAACAATGGGTACATCCGCATCATCATTATTGTCCACCGCTTTTATCAGGTCCCCGTATACGGAATAGTATAAATCCGTATCCTCGTCATTTTTCTCTATTTCCACTTTGTAGACCGTCCCCATGTTGGCACGTCCGATGGTGTCGGCATCCTGGATTACCCAGTCCGAGTAACTCTGTTTTACGGCGGAACGTACAGCCTGCGGTAAGAGTCCCGAAGGTATTTCCGTCTTAATCATTGCCCATGTGGCTTCGTGGTCGAACCAAGCGGTATTGTCGAGGGTATTATTCTCGAACGTAGCTACATAGTAATCATTCTTTACTGTCCATTTCGTGTCTTTTGCTTCCGGGTAAATAGCGTTGAAAGCATCGGTCACTGTCTGAGGCACCTGGACATCATCCGGGGAAAAGTCGTCATTCTTGCTGCAACCTGCAAATATCATAGAGAAGCCGGCAAGAATCGTTAAGATTGAAATTTTAGCGTTCATTGTTACTCTTGTTTAAGTTGTAAGCGAAAAACAAGGAAACCTGCGAAAAAGTTTTGCGTAAAAACGAACAGAGTGTTCGGAATCGGACAGTTTCAAACCGGAGTATCTGCACGAAATCAGGCTTTTATGTTTTTGGCACGGAGTTTGCCTTTACGGGGGCAAATCAAACAATGCATTAAATAAAAACAAATAAAATGGACAGAGAGATATCGAAAGAGGTTCAAAGAAAAGAACAGCGGAAGCAGATAGTCAAGATAGGCTCTATCTCAGGAGCCCTTATCGCTTTGGTCATATGTATCATTTCCATGCTGCAAACCAGCCTGAACAGGAAAGACATACATATATCCAAAGTAGATAAAGGAGCGATAGAAGTATCTGTCAGCGCTTCCGGCAAAGTGATTCCCGCCTTCGAAGAAATCATCAACTCGCCAATCAACTCCCGTATTATGGAGATTTATAAGAAAGGCGGCGATTCCGTAGACGTAGGCACCCCTATTTTAAAACTGGACTTGCAGAGTGCCGAAACCGATTATAACAAACAGTTGGATGAAGAACATATGAAACGCCTCCAACTCGAACAACAACGCGTAATCAACCACAATAAACTGTCGGAGATGGAAATGAACCTGAAAGTCTCCCGTATGGAACTGGACCGTAAGGAAGTGGAGCTCCGCAACGAACGTTACCTCGACAGCCTCGGCGCCGGAACCACCGATAAAGTCCGCCAAGTGGAACTCGACTATAACGTCAGCCGCCTCAAGCTGGAAGAAGACCAACAGAAATATAAAAACGAACAAGCCCTTGCCGAAGCCGACCTGAAAGTGAAGGAACTCGAGCTGAATATTTTCCGCAAGAGTCTTGCCGAGACCAAGCGAATCCTCGACGACGCCCGTATCTGTTCCCCACGTAAAGCGATACTTACCTATGTGAACAACGAGATAGGCGTACAAATCAACCAGGGCTCTAAAGTAGCCATCGTTTCCGACCTGTCCCATTTCAAGATAGAAGGCGAGATAGCCGATACCTACGGCGATCGCATTGCAGCTGGAAGCAAAGCCGTGGTCAAGATAGGAAACGATAAGCTGAACGGCGTAGTAAGCGATGTCACCCCTCTTTCTAAAAACGGCGTCATCTCCTTTACCGTCCAGTTGGAAGAAGACAACCACAAGCGCCTCCGCTCCGGCCTGAAAACCGATGTCTACGTAATGAATGCCGTCAAGGATGACGTGCTCCGCATAGCCAACAGCTCCTATTATGTCGGGAAAGGCGAATACGAACTTTTTGTCGTAAACGGCGACCAGGTGCATAAGCGCAAGGTACGCCTGGGCGACAGCAACTTTGAGTACGTGGAAGTAGTAAGCGGCCTGGAAGAAGGCGACGAAGTCATCGTCTCCGATATGAGCCCCTATAAAGACAAGAACAAGCTAAAGATAAAATAACAAGATACGATATGATTAAGCAATACTTCAAGCAGGCATTTTACATGCTGAAAGAGAACCGCCTCGTCAGCGTTATCTCCATCGCCGGAACAGCCATTTCGATTGCGATGGTTATGATTGTCATTCTGATATTCCAGATACAGTTCGCCAGCTTCTCGCCGGAAGTGAACCGCGACCGTATGCTGTACGTGGAAAATGGCACCGAAGTACGTAGTGATAGAGGCTGGAGCCGTGGCAACATGTCTGTCCAGACCCTAAAGGAGTGTTTTTATTCTTTGAAAACGCCGGAGGTAGTTTGTGGGTATACAACGATGGACAAACCCTTGTCCATACCCGGCAAACGGATGTATAAGGCCTATACGGTTAAGTACACCGATACCGGCTTCTGGAAGATATTCGCTTTCCGTTTCCTGGAAGGCAAGCCGTTTACACAAGCCGATTTCGATTCGGCAATCCCTCAGGCTGTCGTTTCACGTACAGTAGCACAACAACTTTACGGCACAACCGACGTAGTAGGCAAACCGGTTATCATCGATTTGGATACCTACACGATTTGCGGGGTGGTGGAAGATGTAAGCCGTGCCGCCGATACCGCCTTCGGAAATGTCTGGGTAGCCTACACAACCAACCAGATTATATTAAGCAATACGGATTTGGAAAATATGAGCGGCGCCTTTTCCACCTGCATCCTTGCAAAGAGCAGCAACGATTTCGAATCTATCCGTACCGAACTGCAAGGACTGATTGCCCGTTACAACTCTACGAAAAAGGAATATGAAATCAACTTCTTCCACAACCCCATTACCCGCTTTGACATGGCGATAGGCACTATCGGACAAATCAAGGTGGAGTTGAAGGACTACTTGGCTGAGACCGGCGGATTATTGCTGTTCTTGCTGCTTGTCCCTGCGTTGAATTTGCTGGGAGTAACCTATTCTGCCGTTCAGAAACGCCGTGCCGAGATGGGGGTACGTAAAGCTTTCGGGGCAACATTCGGAGTTTTGTTGCGCCAGGTCTTGTGTGAGAACTGTCTTATATCCCTTTTGGGCGGAGTGCTGGGGCTGGTACTTTCTTTCATCTTTATGCCCCTGTGCAAGGATTTCCTGCTGAGGGACAGCGATACGATGTTGAGTGGCGACATGCTGTTCCAGCCCGCCATCTTTCTGGCAGCCCTTTTGTTCAGCTTGTTGCTCAACCTGCTTTCTGCCGGTATCCCTGCTGTCCGCATTGCCCGCCAACAGATTGTTTCATCCTTAAAAGACAACGAAGAGCATGATTAAGCAAATACTGAATATCATTTGGAACCAGCGTCGCAGCAACGGCTGGATATTTACCGAGCTATTGGTCGTAGTAGCCGTCTTATGGGTGATGATGGACTCGCTGCTGGTCGACACCTATACTTACTATTCTCCAATGGGCTTCGATATAGAGAATGTCTATAAGGTAAACTTAGGGAAGATGTCGCCCACAACCCCCGGCTACGTTCCCGATTCGCTTCATGCTACGACAGACGGAGAGGATTTAGTCCGCCTGGCAGAGAATATCCGCCAGGTACCCGAAGTAGAGGAAGTCGCCCTCGGTGCTTATGTTTGTCCCTATACGTGGAACAATTCTTATTCCAACCTCGTACCGGCAGATGCAGATACGACCCTTAAGTCCGTGAATTACCACCGTTACGATATGACGGTATCCTATTTTGATGTTTTCCGGATGAAGACTTCCTCCGGCGAGCCGTTAAGCAAAGCCGTCGGGAATAACAGCGGGAAGATAGTCATCACCGCAGACATGGAGGACAAGTTCTTTGAAGGCCGTCCCGGTACCGGCCAGAAAGTAAAATGGAGCGCCACCAGCACGAACACTATGGATATCGCTGCTGTCAGTACCCCAGTCCGCCGTACCGAATACGAAAAGAGCCAACCCTCTTTCTTCCTCCTTGAGCGTACGGACCAGGATATTGCGGAAACTGCCAATAACACCCGTGCCCAGAACATGGACTGTATCATACGTATGAAAGACGGCTTCCGTGCCGAAGATATGGAACGCTTCCTGCAAGACATGAGCGACCGCCTGACCGTGAACAACATCTACGTATCCAGCATCACATCCCTCAAAGACCTGCGTTCTGAAATGTTGAAGAGCCGGCAAGACAATATGAAGAAGAAACTCGTCCTTGTCGCCTTCATGCTGGTAAACGTCTTTTTCGGCATTATCGGAACCTTCTGGCTCCGCACGCAATACCGCAGGGGCGAGATGGGGCTGCGTACCGCCCTCGGCTCTTCACGCAGCCAGTTGAAACGTTTTCTGGATGTGGAAGGACTTTGCCTGCTGGCATTCACCATCCCCTTTGTCCTGCTGTTCATCGCCAACATGCTCTACTTCGATTTGCCCGATACCGTGCGCCTGCCTTTCACGTGGTGGCGGTTTACGATAGCCTTCGGTGGCGCCTACCTGCTGATGGCGGTTATGATATGGATAGGCATCTGGTTCCCGGCAAAGCGAATCGCAAAGATGAATCCGGCCGACGCGTTGCATTACGAATAGCCGGCGCACTCCATTACGAATAAATTAATAATATCGAGAAATGATAAAGCAATACATCAAACAAGCCCTAGGCACCCTCCGTGAGACACCGTTGGTAAGTGCCATCTCCATCCTCGGGACCGCCCTCTCCATAGCCATGGTTATGGTAGTGGTGCTTATGTTCCAGATAAAACTGACGGGCTACAGCCCCGAGTCCAACCGCGGACGCATGTTGTACGTCTACGGGACAAGTGCCAAATCCATCTCGGGGACAGACAGCAACAACAACGGCCAGATGTCGCCCCGCGTACTGAAGGAGTGCTATTACACCCTGAAGACACCGGAAGCCGTAACCGGCTTCGGCAGCGAAATCCGCCCGGTATCCCTGCCCGGAAAACGCCTGTTCGAAGAGTATACGATTAAATACACAGACCCCGGTTTCTGGAAAGTATTCGACTTCTCGTTCGTGGCGGGACACCCGTTTACGGAAGCCGATTTCCAGTCGGCCATCCCCGTAGTCGTTATCTCCGACCGTTTGGCGGCAAGCCTGTTCGGCTCGGAAGAGCCGGTGGGGAAGTACATCGTTGTCGATTATGTAGACTATAAAGTGGTAGGCGTGGTGAAAGAAGTAACCACCGCAGCCTCGGATGCCTATGCCGAAATCTGGATGCCTTATACGGTAAATGCAGATATGCAAAGGGGCGTATGCGAGGATGTAGCCGGCGATTTTAGCGCCATCATGCTGGCACACAGTCCCTCCGAACTGGATGCAATCCGTGCAGAGTTGGCAGAGAATATCAAGCGTTTCAATGCCGGACAGAAAGAATACGAACTACAGATAGCCGGTTCAGGCGCATTGGACCGCCTGGACATCGCCATTGGCAACAACGGTTTCTGGCAGACCGTAACCCTGACAGATTACCTGCTCGACACCGGTGCCCTGCTGCTCTTCCTGTTGCTGGTGCCTGCGCTGAACCTGATAAGCGTTGTGCAGTCGTCCGTACAGAAACGGTCGGACGAGTTAGGCCTCCGCCGTGCCTTCGGTGCTTCCCGGCTGAAGCTTATCACACAGGTATTGTCGGAGAATATGGTCGTGACCCTTATCGGCAGTGTCCTCGGGTTGTTGCTATCCATCGTCTTCCTCCAGCTGTTCAAAGCGTTTCTGATATCACCGGATGTCTCCATCAACGCTTCCATGCTGCTGAAACCGGTATTCTTTATCTCCGCGCTCTGCTTCGCCACCCTGCTGAATCTGTTCAGCGCATCGATACCGGCATGGCGGGTATCCCGGCAAGAGATCGTATCGGCCATTAACAGCAAGTAACCAGTAATAAATAAAAGACTGACAATGATAAAGCACTTATTAAAAATCATCTGGCACCAGCGCCGCAGCAACGGTTGGATATTCGCCGAGCTGCTGGTCGTGCTCGCCACGGTATGGACCATGCTGGATGCCTACTGGGTGGACTTCCGTACCTACCATGCCCCTATGGGAGTAGATATCACAAACGTCTGGCGCTTCAAGCTCAGTTCGCTGAACGAGCACGCCCCTAATTACGTGCCCGCTTCCGAGTACACCTCTTCGGAACCCGAAGACCTGTTGAAGCTGATGGACCAGATACGCCGCTATCCGATGGTAGACGGGGTTTGCGTCACTTACTACTCCTGCCCGTATTCGAACGGCAATTCGTGGTGGGGACTTCGCCCGCTCGACGGGGACACTGCTGTTGCATCGCAGCAAAGTTTCCAGGTACGCCGTGTTACACCCGAGTACTTCGACGTCTTCCGCATCAAAGATACCGACGGCAATCCCATCACCCCGGCTTTGGAGGATGTGCACAACCCGATCGTCATCACCCAAACGATGGAAGACATCTTCTACCACGGCGAGAGTGGCAAAGGGCGGCGTGTCATTATGGACAACTCGACCCAGGAGGAACTGAAGATAGCCGCTGTCTGTCCCGCTCTCCGTGCAACGGAATACCAGCGTGCTGAACCCTGCTATTACCAAGTACTGAAAGGCGCTACCTTTAATGCTTTTGTGGAGTATTTCAACGCCCCCAGCGCCGAACTTTGCGTACGCATGAAAAAGGAGTATACCAAAGAGGAAATGAATGAAATCCTCAGCGACATGGGCGATTTGCTGACGGTAAACAACCTGAATGTCTACGGCGTCCAGTCCTTGAAAGAGAGACGCAGCACTATGCTCTCTTATCGGGAAGACGAATCCCGCCAGAAACTATCCGTCATGCTCTTCCTTCTTGCCAACGTCTTTTTCGGCGTCATCGGGACCTTCTGGCTCCGTACGCAGAGCCGCCGTGGCGAAATAGGGCTGCGGGTGGCATTGGGGGCAACGCGGGTATCCATCCGCCGCTTTATGTACCTCGAAGGGCTGTGCCTGCTGATGCTGACTGTCGTCCCAGTGCTTGTTTATGCATTCAACATGATGTATCTCGACAGGCTGGACAGCTACCGTATCCCGCTGGGCGTGGGGCGTTTCCTGATCACCTTCGGCGCTACCTACCTGCTGATGGCGGGCATGGTTTGCCTCGGCATCTGGTATCCGGTAAAGAAAGCATCCAAGATGGCCCCGGCCGAATCCCTGCATTACGAATAAACCATACGATAACGAATAAACAACATATAAATAAAGACTGATATGATTACACTTACAAACCTGGAGAAAATCTATCGTACGAAAGAGATAGAAACCGTAGCATTGGAAAACGTCAACCTGACTGTTCAAAAAGGAGAATTCCTCAGTATCATGGGCCCTTCCGGATGCGGAAAGTCCACACTGCTCAATATCATGGGACTGCTCGATGCCCCCACCTCGGGAACGGTCGAGATAAACGGAGTGAATACGGTAAACATGAACGACAAGGAACTGGCCGCTTTCCGTAACAAGCAGTTGGGCTTCGTCTTCCAGTCGTTCCACCTGATAAACTCGCTGAATGTGCTGGACAACGTGGAACTGCCGCTTCTGTACCGCAAGGTCAGCGCCAAGGAACGCCGCGAAGCCGCTGTTGCCGTACTCGAAAAGGTAGGCCTGAGCCACCGTATGCGCCATTTCCCGACACAGCTATCCGGCGGTCAGTGCCAGCGCGTAGCCATCGCCCGTGCCATTGTAGGCAACCCGGAGATAATCCTCGCCGATGAGCCTACCGGTAACCTGGACTCGAAGATGGGTATCGAAGTCATGGAACTGCTCCATAAGCTGAACAAGGAAGACGGCCGCACCATCGTAATGGTAACCCACAACGAAGCGCAGGCGCAGCAGACCAGCCGCACCATCCGCTTCTTCGACGGGCGGCAGGTGCAGTGAGGCTGTCTCTCCCTCCCGTGTGCGGACGTTTACCCTTATCGTGTGCGGGTGTGCAGCATTGCTATGCTGCATCATGTAGCATACGAATACTGCGATATGCAGCATTGCTATGCTGCATCATGTAGCATACGAATACTGCGATATGCAGCATAACAATGCTGCACTCATGTAACAGAGGGGGTGACAGACTCCCGTACGGTAAAGGTTAGCGAACCTTTACGGGGCTGCTTGTAGGGGCGGTACGAACGGTTGTATTGCGTAGCTATTTCAATTTCCCATTCACCGGCCGCGAACGGGTGGGAAGGTAGAAAGCAGAGGCGGGTGGACTGGTTGATTATCAGCATGGAAGGGGGTACGGTATAGGTCAGGCCGCTATCCAGATGGGCGATGGTGATGCCTACTTCGGGATGGTCGCCCGATATCTTCATCAACTTTCCGTGGATAAACACCGGTCGGTCGTATCCTTCGGGCAACGTATTGAAGAGGTTAACCTCCGTCTGTTCCTTTTCGACCGTCCCCACACTACCCGGCCGGGGTGCGTTAGGGAAGAAGTCGCATACCTTGACGGGGATATGCCCTGCCACTTGCCGCAAACGGGGGGAGGGGCGGAATCCTGCCACCAGAGGGTATCTTTCCCCTATGGGAAGTTTGATGCCGGGATTGAAATCGAAGCTGCCGCTTACGTTGAGTTCCACCTTGCCAAGCCCGATGTCTACGTTGTAATCATCTTCCAGAGCGTTGTATATCTCGCTGGTCATCATCTCGTAAGCCATCACAAGCGTCTCTTTGCGCACCGGACAGCCGCGTTCGGCAAGCCGCTGGGCAAGGTCTTCTACAGTGATGAGGCGGCGGAAGGGGATGGTTGCCCGGAAGGTGTTACCTGAACCGGGGAGATTGCATTTGCTGAGGCGAATCAGGACAGTGCGTGAGGCAGGTCTGTCGTCTGGTTTTGCTTTATCCATGGGATATGATAGATTTAGTTTAGAATGAAGTACAAAGATAACAGAATAAACATATGATTAGACTCTATTTCAAACAAGCATGGAACCTGATACGGCAGGAACGCCTTTTCAGCTTGATATATATAGTCGGGACGGGGCTGTCGGTCACGATGGTGATGGTGCTTTCCATCATTATCTACCTGAAGGTGGCGTCGGTTTATCCGGAGACGAACAGAAGCCGTACATTGGTGGCGGCGAGCGGTTCGGTTGTAAAGCTGAAGGAGAAAGGCAGCAGTTCGGGACAACTTTCCCTGCATATGCTGCAATCTACCTTCGGAGACTTGAAAGGCATGGAGGCATTGGCGATAACCTACGACGACTACGGCTCCGCTTATTTTATCCAGCCGGAGAACAGCAAGGAGGATATGCCGGTGACTGCCGGGTTTGTTAATCAGGCATTCTGGACGGTGTTCCCGTTCCGTTTTATCGAAGGCAAGCCTTTCACCGAAGCCGACCTGCAATCGGGGATAAAGACGGTGGTCCTTTCCCGCTCGACGGCTACGCGGCTGTTTGGGGATGAGAAAGCGGAAGGGCGGTATATCAGCCTGAACTTTGACAGTTACCGCGTTTGCGGTGTTGTGGAAGATGCCTCGCAGATTACGCCGATATCCTATGCACAACTGTGGATGCCCTACACCGCCTGCCCGAATTATTCGGCGAAGGGATGGGATAGCACCGGTATGCTGGGACGTTTCAAAGGCTACATCCTTGTTGAAAAAGGAGCAGATATAGACCGGGTGAAACAAGAGGCGGAGGAGTGCGTGGCGCGTCAGGACCGAAGTATGCCGGATGTGACTTTTACCCTATTTGGTCAGCCGGACAAGTACTGGCAGTCAATCTTCCGTCGGTGGAGCAGTTCGCCTGTCGATTTCACGAAGGTGTTGTTGCAATACAGTCTGATATTCTTCCTTTTGCTTTTCGTGCCGGCTGTCAGTCTTTCCGGAATGGCGGATTCGCGCATGGAACGGCGGTTGGCGGAAATGGGCGTAAGGAGGGCTTTCGGCGCACCGTCGTTGTCGCTGATGAAGCAAGTGCTTGTGGAGAACTTTCTTTTCACCCTGCTTGGAGGGTTCTTCGGGCTGCTGCTTTCCTATTCGATAGTGGTCGTGTCGCGCAACTGGATTATGCAGGTTATAGCTTCCGGCTTTAGCAATGGGGGGCAGTTCGAAGATGTGTCGCTTTCGCCCTCGATGCTGGTAAACGGATATGTGTTCGGCATTACGCTGGCGGTATGTTTCCTGCTGAACCTGTTTTCCGCTTTGGTACCCGCATGGCGTGCAGCCCACCGGGAGATAATCTTTTCACTGAACGCTAAATAAAGGAGGGAGGAGCAGATGCTAAAGATGATATTTATCCAGTTATGGAACAGAAAACGCAACAACCTGTGGATTTTGGTGGAGTTGTTGCTGGTGTTTTGCCTCGTATGGTATATGGTAGACTACTTCTTCGTGCTCGGCTACAACGAGAGCCTGCCGATGAGCCGCGACATCTCGCACACCTGGCAGGTCAACGTGAAAGAGTTGCCGGAAAACCATCCTGATTACAAGCCGGCCGAAAGCGACTCTGCGGCGCTGGAGGCAAACTATGCCCGGGTGCTCGACCGTCTGCGCAACTTCGATGGTGTCGAGGCAGTAGGCGTGTTGGAAATCTATTCGTCTCCTAACAGCGGCAGCTATATGGGGAGCGGTTACCGCAATAAGGCGGATACCCTGAAGGAAGCCGGGGGACAGATAGTGAACTTCGACCCGCGTGAAGACTTCTTCCGGGTGTTCAACTACCGCTATCCGGATGGAAAGCCTGTGTCGGTCGAGGATTTCGACTGGGCGGACCCGAATGCGATGGTAATATGCAAACAGGCATCGGACCTCCTGTTCGGCAACACCGAAGGAACAGGCAAAGAGGTTGAAGATGAAGAGGAGACACGCGTCATCAAAGGAGTAGTGGGCGATATCAAGCGTTTCAGCTATATGCGTCCGCAATGTACCTTCTATCTGCCGATGAAGATGGATGCCGATAATCTGGAGGATATGGAGATCTCCATCCGTAGCAGCGATATGTATTCGGACGCCGTTTTCCTGCGGAAGTTCAAGGAGAAGATGTACGACGAACTGCGGATAGGGAATTTCTACCTGCAAAGCATCAAGTCGTACAAACAGATAGAGAAGGAGACCTCGGCAAGTTTCGGACAGACGGGAAATGTGCGTATCTATTCGGCACTGCTGCTCTTCTTTCTGTTGAATATCCTGCTTTGCGTGATGGGTACTTTCTGGTACCGTATCCGGGTGAGGCGCGAAGAAGTGGGGCTGAGGATGGCAATGGGGGCTACGCAACAGGGCATCCTGCGGCAGTTTTTCGTGGAAGGGCTGTGCCTGCTGGCTATTATAACCATTCCGGCGATGCTAATAGAAATGCAGTTCGTTTATGCCGGCATGGTCGATACGTTGGGGCAGGAGTCTAAAGACCTGGCATTCCTGCCAGACCGCACGGTGGTACGTTTCCTGCTGACCAATTGTATTACTTGGCTGGTACTTGCCTGCATGATTTTGCTGGCAATCTGGATTCCGGCGAAACGGGCTTCGCGGATGGTGCCGGCGGATGCGTTGCATTATGAATAAGGTACAGCCCGGTAATGCGCTACGAAGCAATCCGGTGATACGAGTAACGAATCTGATAATACACTATGAATATGTATATACAATATCTTAAACAAGCCTGGAACCTGCTCCGGCAGGAGCGGCTCTTCAGCTTGGTGTACATAATAGGGACAGGGCTCTCTGTTTCGATGGTGATGGTACTCTCCATTGTCTTCTTTATCAAGATAGCCGATATCTATCCGGAGACGAACCGGGGAAGGATGCTGGTGATGTGGGCGGGCAAGGTTAAGCTGGGGGCGGAGCAACGAAGTCCCAGTTGGCGTATATCCGAACAAGTGGTATCCACCTGTCTCAGTTCGCTGAAAGGCGTAGAGGCGGTAGGGCTTACCTACTCCGGCGGCGGGGCTAACTATATACTGACGGAAGACCGCCTGGAGCAGTTCCGCATAACCACCCGCTTCGTGAATACGGGGTTCTGGAAGGTGTTCTCTTTTCGTTTCTTGCAGGGGCAACCCTTTACAGAGGCGGACCAGCAATCGGGCATCCAAACGGCAGTGATTTCGGAGAGTTTCGCGCGCCGCTTGTTCGGGACTACGGATGCAGTCGGGAAGTTCGTCACAGCCAACTTTCGGCAGTACCGTGTCTGCGGAGTTGTGAAGGATGTCCCGCAGGTGGCGGACAATACATTTGCTTCCATGTGGATACCTTATACCGCCAGTGATGCCTACAAGACGGAAGTGCCGGTGGAACGGACGGGTTCGCTCGGACGGTTTGCCTCCTATCTTCTGGTAGCTCCGGGAACGAGTCTGTCGGAGGTGAAAGCTGAGGTTCAGGCGAATGTGCGGCGCTATAGCCAGACCTTGCAGGATGCGGAGTTTACGGTGATGGGACAGCCGGATTCGTACTGGCAATCCCTTTTCCGTACTTACAGCAGCGAGCCGCCTGAGTATGTAAAGTCATTTCTGATATATGGCGGGGTGTTCCTTATCCTGCTGCTTGTTCCCGCCGTGAACCTCTCGGGCATGACCGACTCACGGATGGAACGGAGGCTGGCGGAGATGGGTGTACGGCGCGCCTTTGGTGCTCCGGTTGGTACCTTGATGCGGCAGATTGTGGTGGAGAACTTTCTCTTTACCCTGCTGGGAGGAGGGATAGGGTTGGCGTTTTCCTATTTGCTGCTTCACTTGAGCCGTAAATGGATTATGCAGATGGATTCCTTCTCTGTGTCACAGTTTCCGGAAGGGGCGGAGGGTATATTCGACTTCTCGATGCTGGTGAACTACCGGGTGTTTGGCATCACGCTGCTGATTTGCCTGCTGCTGAATCTGCTCTCTGCATTGATTCCGGCCTGGAGGGCGTCGCACCGTCAGATTGTTTATTCGTTGAATGTAAAGTGAACAGGGTATGCTGAAACAGATATTTATACAGTTATGGAACCGGCGGAAGGCGAATGCCTGGATATTGGTGGAACTGCTGCTGGTTTTTTGCCTGATGTGGTATGTCGTGGATTACTTCTGCGTGTTGGGATATAACCGGAGCCTGCCTTCCTACCGCAACCTCGACCATACCTGGCGGGTCACCGTTGACCTGCTGCCCGAGGAAGCTCCCGACTACAAACCCGGTGAAAGCGACTCCACCGCGCTGGAAAAGAACTATGAGCGGATACTCGACCGCATCAGCCGGTATAAGGATGTGGAATCCTATACCGTTACCCATCAAGCTAATTCCCCAGGCGATGGAGGTATGAACAGTTATCCCTACAGGAACAGGCAGGATACCTCCCTTACAGGGCAAATAGTAACGCTATCCTTTGACTACCGGACGGACTATTTCCAGGTATTCCGCTATACGACTCCTGAGGGAAAGCCTGTCTCCCTGAAGGACTTTGACTGGTCGGGCCCTCATGATGTCGTGATTTGCGGCTTGACCGGAAAGACTTTCTTCCCGGGACAAAACTCGGTAGGCCGTGTTCTGGAGAATGTTAATCTCCCCGATGAATATATGCAGGTGAAAGGTGTCGTCGGACAAATCAAGCGTTTCGATTATGAGCGCCCGTTTATGTGTGCTTACAAACCCGTCCGTTTGGATGCCGGCAATATTATGGATATGGAGATAGCTGTCCGCAGCCGCGAATCGGTTTCCGATGTCAACTTCCTTGAAGCTTTTAAAGAAGCGATGAAGCACGAACTGCGCATAGGGAATTTTTATCTATATAACGTACAATCCTATAACGACCGGATGGACTATCAGGATGTCGCCTTTGGAATGACAAGGGATATACAGATAAGGGAATCTATGATGCTGTTCTTTCTCGTGAATACGATTCTTTGTGTGATAGGTACCTTCTGGTACCGTATCCGGGTGAGAAGGGGTGAGATAGGCTTGCGTATGGCAATGGGTTCAAGCCGTGCCGGAATACGTAGGTTGTTTATTGGGGAAGGGCTGTGCCTGCTGGCGGTAGTGACATTGCCGGCCTTGTTTATAGAAGTTCAATTCGTTTATGCCGGCCTGATAGAAACACTGGGACAATATAAAGACAATATGGGCTATTTGCCTGATAAAATCATTGTGCGTTTTATCCTGACCAACTGTTTGACCTGGCTGATACTTGCTGTTGCCATTGTTGTTGCGATCTGGCTCCCCGCCGGTAAGGCGGCAAACCTGGCACCTGCCGATGCGTTACATTATGAATAAACCACCATAGACACACACGTTCTTGTTTTTTTTGACTGGCTTGCCTGTTCCCTATATATATTAATGTATAGGGAGGGCAAGCTTGTTTTCTACATCTTTACCTCTTTTAAAATGTTAAATAACGGTAAATAGAATAAAACTTCCCCTTGCGGTACGGAAACAAATATGTAACTTTGCAGCGTTTTTAGCGCCAGATATGTAATAAAGTAGGTACAAGTCGTTGATAATCCGAAAATAATGCATATCTTTGCGGCTCGAAATAAAGAAGAAGATAATTATAATAATAACACATTCAAAGTTTAAAAAAGAAAAGAAATGCCTACAATTCAGCAATTAGTTAGAAAAGGAAGGGAAACTTTGGTGGTAAAAGGTAAATCACCTGCATTGGATGCTTGTCCTCAGAGACGTGGCGTTTGTGTACGTGTTTATACGACAACACCGAAAAAGCCTAACTCTGCAATGCGTAAAGTAGCGAGAGTTCGTTTAACAAATGGTAAAGAAGTAAACTCTTACATTCCGGGAGAAGGACATAACTTACAGGAACACTCAATCGTGTTGGTTCGTGGTGGTCGTGTTAAGGACCTTCCAGGTGTGCGTTATCACATTGTACGTGGAACCTTGGATACAGCTGGCGTAAACGGACGTACTCAGAGACGTTCCAAATACGGCGCAAAACGTCCGAAGCCAGGACAGGCAGCTGCTAAAGGTAAAAAGTAATTAGGTTTACATCCCTTCAAACTGAGAATTTAAATTAAAGTATTAAAGCTGGTTTGAGTTATTTGGATAGGCTATAGGTTGAGTAAATGGTTCGGCGGAACCGTTGAAGACAAAGTAAAGGCAACCAAGAACAAGAACGAAATTTTTGAAAACAAATGAGAAAAGCAAAACCAAAGAAAAGACAGATCCTCCCGGATCCTGTTTTCGGTGATGTTAAGGTTACGAGATTCGTTAACCATTTAATGTATGATGGCAAGAAAAATACTGCCTTCGAAATTTTCTATTCCGCATTGGAAAACGTTAAGGCTAAATTACCTAACGAAGAAAAATCTGCTCTCGAAATTTGGAAAGCCGCACTCGACAATATTACTCCTCAAGTCGAAGTGAAATCCCGCCGTGTAGGTGGTGCTACTTTCCAGGTACCTACTGAAATTCGCCCTGATCGTAAAGAATCAATTTGTATGAAGAACCTGATCCTGTACTCTCGCAAAAGAGGAGGTAAGACTATGGCTGATAAGTTGTCTGCAGAGATTGTAGATGCTTTCAATAACCAGGGTGGCGCATTCAAAAGAAAAGAAGATATGCATCGTATGGCTGAAGCTAACCGTGCATTTGCTCACTTTAGATTTTAATTTATCAATTATTTAGGAGATAATAAAAAAGATGGCAAAAGCTGACGAACAATTAAGGTATACCAGAAACATCGGTATCATGGCGCACATCGATGCAGGAAAGACTACGACTTCTGAACGTATCCTTTTCTACACAGGTCTGACTCACAAAATTGGTGAAGTTCACGACGGTGCTGCAACAATGGACTGGATGGAGCAGGAACAGGAACGTGGTATCACTATCACTTCTGCTGCGACTACTACTTTCTGGAACTACAACAATGATAAATATAAAATTAACCTGATTGATACTCCGGGACACGTTGACTTTACAGTTGAAGTTGAACGTTCTTTGCGTATCCTGGATGGTGCTGTAGCTGCTTTCTGTGCTGTAGGTGGTGTTGAACCGCAGTCTGAAACTGTATGGCGTCAGGCTGATAAATACAATGTACCCAGAATTGGTTATGTGAATAAAATGGACCGTTCCGGCGCAAACTTCTTTGAAGTGGTTCGTCAGGTAAAGGATGTACTTGGTGCAAATCCATGTCCTATTCAGATACCTATCGGTGCTGAAGAAACATTTAAAGGCGTTATCGACCTGGTTATCATGAAAGCTATCCTTTGGCATGATGAAACAATGGGTGCTGAATATTCTGTTGAAGAAATTCCGGCTGACCTGTTGGCTGAAGCAGAAGAATGGAGAGACAAAATGCTCGAAGTTCTGGCTGAATGCGATGATGCTTTGATGGAGAAATATTTCGATGATCCTTCTACTATTACAGAAGATGAAATTCGCGCAGCTATCCGCAAGGGTACAATCGCAATGCAGATCAATCCGATGATTTGCGGTTCTTCTTTCAAGAATAAAGGTGTTCAGACTTTGTTGAATGCAGTTTGTGCATATCTGCCGAGCCCGGCTGACACTGCTGCTATCGAAGGTACAGATCCGAGAGATCCTGAAAAAGTAATCACTCGTAAACCGTCATTCGACGAACCGTTGACTGCTTTGGCATTTAAGATTGCAACTGACCCGTATGTTGGCCGTTTGTGTTTCTTCCGTGTTTATTCAGGTGCTTTGCAGGCTGGTTCTTATGTGTTCAATACTCGTTCTGACAAGAAAGAGCGTATTTCACGTCTGTTCCAGATGCATTCAAACAAACAGAATCCGATGGAAGCTATCGGTTGTGGTGATATAGGTGCAGGTGTTGGTTTCAAAGATATCCGTACAGGTGATACTCTTTGTGACGAAGCTCATCCGATTACACTGGAATCTATGGAATTCCCAGATCCGGTTATCGGTATCGCTGTAGAGCCTAAAACTCAGAAAGATTTGGATAAACTGGGTATGGGATTGGCTAAACTGGCTGAAGAGGATCCTACATTCCGTGTTCAGACTAACGAAGAAACAGGTCAGACTGTAATTAGTGGTATGGGTGAACTTCACTTGGATATCATTGTTGACCGTCTGCGTCGTGAATTTAAAGTAGAATGTAATCAAGGTAAACCTCAGGTTACTTACAAGGAAGCTATCACAAAATCTGTTGAACTTCGTGAAGTGTACAAGAAACAGTCTGGTGGTCGTGGTAAGTTTGCGGATATTATCGTTCGTATCGAGCCGGCTGATGCAGGTTTCGAAGGTACTTTGCAGTTCATAGATGAAGTAAAGGGTGGTAACATTCCTAAGGAATTCATTCCTTCTGTACAGAAAGGTTTTGAAAAAGCAATGAAGAATGGTGTTCTTGCCGGTTACCCGTTAGATAAACTGAAAGTTACACTGATCGATGGTTCATTCCACCCGGTAGACTCTGATCAGTTGTCTTTTGAAATTTGTGCTATCCAGGCATTCAAGAGCGCTTCAGAAAAGGCAGGTCCTGCTTTGATGGAACCGATCATGCAGATGGAAGTTGTAACTCCGGAAGAAAGTATGGGTGATGTAATTGGTGACTTGAACAAACGTCGTGGTCAGGTAGAAGGCATGGAAACAAGCCGTACCGGTGCACGTGTTGTAAAAGCTAAAGTGCCTTTGGCTGAAACATTCGGTTATGTAACGGCTTTGCGTACTATTACTTCAGGTCGTGCAACTTCTTCAATGCAGTTTTCTCATTATGCTCAGGTATCTTCTTCTATCGCTAAGCAGGTATTGACAGAAGTACAGGGACGTGCAGATTTGATCAAATAATTTAGAAACATATAAATAAATATGAGCCAAAAGATCAGAATTAAATTAAAGTCTTACGATTATTCTTTGGTAGACAAATCTGCAGAGAAGATTGTAAAGACTGTAAAGGCTACTGGTGCTGTAGTAAGTGGTCCGATACCTCTGCCTACCCACAAACGTATCTTTACTGTGAACCGCTCAACTTTCGTTAACAAGAAATCTCGTGAGCAGTTCGAACTCTCTTCTTATAAGAGATTAATCGATATCTACAGCTCAACTGCAAAAACAGTTGATGCGTTGATGAAGCTGGAATTACCTAGCGGTGTAGAAGTTGAAATTAAAGTGTGAGTTATTTAAAAATTAAGTGAAATGCCAGGATTATTAGGAAAAAAAATCGGAATGACATCCGTTTTCAGTGCCGAGGGAAAAAATCTTCCATGCACTGTTATCGAAGTGGGTCCTTGTGTAGTTACACAGATTAAGACTTTGGAAAATGATGGCTATGAAGCTGTACAGTTGGGTTTCGAAGATAAAAAAGAGAAACACACAACTCAGCCGGAAATGGGCCACTTTAAAAAAGCTGGTGTAGCTCCCAAGAGATACTTGGCCGAGTTCAAGAATTTTGAAACTGAATATAAGCTCGGTGACGTAATCACTGTAGACTTTTTAGAAGGTGCGGGCTTCGTGGATGTAGTTGGTACATCTAAAGGTAAAGGTTTCCAGGGCGTTGTTAAACGTCACGGTTTCGGTGGTGTAGGTCAGACTACTCACGGTCAGCACAATCGCGCCCGCAAACCGGGTTCTATCGGTGCTTGTTCTTACCCTGCAAAAGTATTCAAAGGAATGCGCATGGGTGGTCAAATGGGTAATGAACGTGTAACAGTTCAGAACCTGCAAGTGATCAAGGTGATGCCGGAGCACAATCTTTTATTAGTTAAAGGTTCTGTTCCTGGAGCAAAAGGTTCAATCTTATTAATTGAAAAGTAATGGAACTGAGCGTATATAATATTAAAGGTGAAGATACCGGAAGAAAGGTAACTTTGAACGATGCAATTTTTGGCATAGAACCGAACGATCATGCTATTTACTTGGATGTAAAGCAGTATTTGGCTAATCAGCGTCAGGGAACTCACAAATCAAAAGAGAGAAGTGAAGTTTCAGGTAGTACACGTAAGCTGATCCGCCAGAAAGGTGGTGGTGGTGCTCGTCGTGGTGACATCAACTCTCCGGTATTAGTAGGTGGTGGTCGTGTATTCGGTCCGAAACCCAGAGATTATGAGTTCAAATTGAACAAGAAAGTAAAGGGTTTGGCTCGTAAGTCTGCATTGGCTTATAAAGCAAAGAATAATGCAATTGTAGTTGTAGAAGATTTCGCATTCGAAGCTCCTAAGACTAAAGAATTTATAACAATTGCTAAAAACCTAAAAGTGGCTGACAAAAAGTTACTTATGGTTTTATCCGAGAAAAATAATTTCGTATATTTGTCGGCTCGAAATTTAGAAAAGGCAAATGTCGTAACAGCTTCTGAATTAAACACATACAGAGTACTGGATGCTGTAAATCTGGTTCTGACTGAGAGTTCTGTAGCTGCTATTGAAAAACTGTTTAATGCATAAGGAGTAGAAGAATGGGAATTATTATTAAACCTATAGTAACAGAGAAGCAGACAGCGATTACAGAAAAAATAGCTAATCGTTATGGTTTTCGTGTTTCTCCTGATGCCAATAAGTTAGAGATTAAAAAAGCCATTGAAGATATGTATAATGTAACAGTAGTTGATGTGAATACCATCAACTACTCAGGCAAACAAAAAAGCCGTTATACAAAATCCGGTATTATCAATGGTAAACAATCAGCTTTTAAAAAGGCTATCGTAACGTTGAAAGAAGGAGAAACAATTGATTTCTTTAGTAATATCTAAAAAAAGAAATGGGAATACGTAAATTAAAGCCCACAACACCGGGGCAGAGACACAAAGTTATTGGTGCATTTGATAAAATCACTGCAAGTACACCAGAGAAGTCTCTTGTAGCAGGTAAAAGAAGTACAGGTGGTCGTAACAACACTGGTAAGATGACAATGCGTTATCTTGGTGGTGGCCACAAACAGAAGTACCGTTTTATCGATTTCAAGAGAAACAAAGATGGCATTCCTGCAACAGTTAAATCTATCGAGTACGATCCAAACCGTACTTCTCGTATTGCATTGTTGTATTATGCAGACGGAGCAAAGAGTTATATCATCGCTCCGAATGGCTTGGAAGTTGGCCAGACAGTGGTTTCAGGTAGCGATGTAGCTCCTGAGGTAGGTAATACTTTGCCGATGGCAAATATTCCCGTAGGTACTATTATTCATAATATTGAGCTTCGTCCTGGACAGGGTGCTAAGTTAGTACGTTCTGCCGGTGCTTTTGCTCAGCTGACTTCAAAAGAAGGCGATTATGCTATTATTAAGATGCCTTCTGGCGAAACCAGAAAGATTCTTGCTGCTTGTAAGGCTACAATTGGTAGTGTAGGTAACTCAGACCATGGTCTTGAAAAATCAGGTAAAGCCGGTCGTTCTAGATGGTTAGGTCGTCGTCCTCGCAACCGTGGTGTTGTTATGAACCCGGTTGATCACCCAATGGGTGGTGGTGAAGGTCGTGCTTCCGGAGGTCATCCTAGATCTCGTAATGGCTTGTATGCTAAGGGCTTGAAGACAAGAGCTCCTAAGAAGCATTCTTCAAAATATATCATTGAAAGAAGAAAGAAATAATCTGATTAATTAAGTAAACTATGAGTCGTTCGTTAAAAAAAGGCCCGTATATTAATGTAAAGCTGGAAAATAAAGTCTTGGCTATGAATGAGTCAGGAAAGAAAGCAGTCGTTAAGACATGGGCAAGAGCTTCAATGATTTCGCCTGACTTTGTAGGCCATACTATTGCAGTTCACAATGGAAATAAATTTATTCCTGTTTTCGTAACCGAGAATATGGTAGGTCACAAACTGGGAGAGTTTTCTCCTACTCGTACGTTCCGTGGTCACGCCGGTAACAAGAAAAAATAATCGGTAGTAACAGGAATTCAGGAATCTGAAAATAAAAAGAATCAATAAAATGGGTGCTAGAAAAAGAATATCAGCTGAAGCAAGAAAAGAAGCCCAGAAGACCATGTACTTCGCAAAATTGCGTAATGTGCCGACTTCTCCCCGTAAGATGCGTCTCGTTGTAGACATGATCCGCGGTATGGAAGTATTCCGCGCACTTGGTGTTTTGAAGTTTTCTAACAAGGAAGCTGCAGCAAGAGTAGAAAAATTGCTTCGTTCAGCAATCGCAAACTGGGAACAGAAGAATGAACGTAAAGCAGAAGCTGGAGAGTTGTGCGTATCTTCAATCAGCGTTGATTGCGCTACTACATTGAAAAGAATGCGTCCTGCTCCTCAGGGAAGAGGTTACAGAATTCGCAAACGTTCGAACCATGTAACTCTGTTTGTTGATACACTTAGTAAAAACGATAGTCAAAATTAATTTGTAGATGGGACAAAAAGTTAATCCGGTTAGTAATCGTTTGGGAATCATCCGTGGTTGGGATTCCAATTGGTATGGCGGCAAAAAATACGGAGATACTTTGCTGGAAGATAGCAAAATCCGTAAATATCTGAATGCTCGTCTTGCTAAAGCTAGTGTATCTCGCGTCGTTATTGAACGTACGTTGAAGTTGATTACAATTACAGTTTGTACATCACGTCCGGGTATTATCATCGGTAAAGGTGGTCAGGAAGTTGATAAATTGAAAGAAGAGTTGAAGAAAATTACCGATAAAGAAGTTCAAATTAACATCTTTGAGGTAAAAAGACCCGAATTGGACGCAGTTATTGTAGCAAACAACATTGCTCGTCAGCTTGAAGGAAAAATTGCATATCGTCGTGCTATTAAGATGGCTATTGCCTCTACCATGAGAATGGGTGCCGAAGGTATTAAAGTGCAAGTCTCTGGTCGTTTGAATGGTGCTGAAATGGCTCGTTCAGAAATGTATAAAGAAGGAAGAACTCCGTTGCACACATTCAGAGCAGATATTGATTATGCTTTGGCTGAAGCGTTGACAAAAGTTGGACTGCTTGGTGTTAAGGTTTGGATTTGTCGTGGTGAAGTTTATGGTAAGAGAGATCTTGCTCCTTCATTCACTGCTACTAAGGAATCTGGCCGTAATAGAAATGAAAATGCCGGCGGCAACAGAGATAAGAACTTCAAGAGAAAGAAAGCTAATCGTTAAACGTTAGAATTTAAGAAGAAATGTTACAACCTAAAAAAACCAAGTTCAGAAGACAGCAGAAAGGTCGCATGAAGGGTGAAGCTCAACGTGGCAACCAGCTGGCATTCGGTTCTTTTGGTATAAAAGCTTTAGAAAATAAATGGATTACCGGTCGTCAGATCGAAGCTGCCCGTATCGCTGTAACTCGTTACATGCAACGTCAGGGTCAGGTTTGGGTTCGTATATTCCCGGATAAGCCAATCACAAAGAAGCCTGCTGAAGTACGTATGGGTAAAGGTAAAGGTAATCCGGAAGGATTTGTTGCGCCTGTTACTCCAGGTCGTTTGATTTTCGAAATCGAAGGGGTTCCTTTTGATATTGCTAAAGAAGCTTTGCGCTTGGCTGCTCAAAAGCTTCCGGTAACAACGAAATTTGTTGTGAGACGTGATTATGATATGGCTAATCAAAATGCGTAATTGGTTATGAAGATTGCAGAAATTAGAGAATTAAGCACGAAGGAGCTGGTAGAAAGAATTGATGCGGAAGTGGCTGCTTACGATCAGAAAGTAATTAACCACAGCATTTCTCCGAGTGATAACCCTGCTCAGATTAAACAACAACGCAGGATGATTGCGCGCATGAAAACAGAATTGCGCCAGAGAGAACTTAACAACAAATAATTGAGCCTGATGGAAACTAGAAATTTAAGAAAAGAAAGAACGGGCGTGGTTACTAGCAACAAGATGGACAAAAGTATCACTGTTGCTATTAAATGGAAGGAAAAACACCCCATTTATGGTAAGTTCGTTAGTAAAACGAAAAAATATCATGCTCACGACGAAAAAAATGAATGCGGTATCGGTGATACTGTAAAGATTATGGAAACTCGTCCTTTGAGCAAAACAAAAAGATGGAGATTAGTTCAAATAATCGAAAGGGCTAAGTAACATGATACAACAAGAATCAAGACTAGTAGTAGCAGATAACAGTGGCGCAAAAGAATGTTTATGTATCCGTGTTTTAGGCGGAACAAGAAAACGTTATGCCTCTGTAGGGGATGTAATTGTAGTAGCAATTAAGAGTGTAATCCCATCAAGTGATGTGAAGAAGGGTGCTGTTTCTAAGGCTATCATTGTTCGCACTAAAAAAGAAATCCGCCGTCAGGATGGTTCATACATCCGTTTTGATGATAATGCATGTGTATTATTGAATGCCGGTGGTGATATTCGTGGAAGCCGTATCTTTGGTCCGGTTGCCAGAGAACTTCGTGCAACAAACATGAAAATCGTTTCACTTGCACCAGAAGTGCTTTAATTTTGTAAAACTTAAAGTAATGAGCAAATTACATATCAAAAAAGGCGATATAGTTTTTGTTAATACCGGTGAGGACAAAGGTAAGACAGGTCGTGTTTTACAGGTTCTTGTAAAAGACAATCGTGCAATTGTCGAAGGTATTAATATGGTATCAAAGCATACCAAGCCTAATGCAAAAAATCCTCAGGGAGGAATTGAAAAGAAAGAAGCTCCTATTCATATTTCTAACCTTAACGTAGTTGATCCGAAATCCGGTAAACCGACACGTATTGGTCGTAAATTAGACGAAAAAGGAGCTTTAGTGCGTTATTCTAAAAAATCAGGGGAGGAAATTAAGTAATGAGCAATACTGCCAGTCTTAAGAAAGAATATCAGGACAGAATTGTTCCTGCTTTGACGAAAGAGTTCGGTTATAAAACCGTTATGCAGGTTCCCGTACTGAAGAAGATTGTTATCAATCAAGGTTTAGGTATGGCTGCTGCTGATAAAAAGATTATTGATATCGCAATCAGTGAATTGTCTACTATCACAGGCCAGAAGGCTGTAGCAACAGTTTCAAAGAAAGATATCTCTAACTTCAAATTGCGTAAGAAAATGCCTATTGGTGTGATGGTTACATTACGCCGTGAGCAGATGTACGAATTCCTGGAAAGACTTGTTCGTATTGCTCTTCCTCGTATCCGTGACTTCAAAGGTATCGAAAGTAAATTGGACGGAAGAGGTAATTATACACTCGGAATTCAGGAACAAATTATTTTCCCTGAAATAAATATCGATAATATTACCAAAATATTGGGAATGAATATTACCTTTGTGACCTCTGCGAAAACAGATGAAGAAGGGTATGCTCTATTGAGAGAATTTGGGTTGCCTTTTAAAAATGCAAAAAAAGATTAAGTAGTTATGGCTAAGGAATCAATGAAGGCCCGTGAGGTTAAAAGAGCGAAGTTAGTTGCTAAATATGCAGCAAAAAGAGCTGAACTTAAAGCTGCAGGCGACTATGAAGCTTTGCAAGCTTTACCTAAAAATGCTTCTCCTGTACGTTTGCATAATCGTTGCAAAATTACAGGTCGTCCGAAAGGCTATGTTCGCCAATTCGGTATTTCTCGTATTCAATTACGTGAAATGGCATCTCAAGGTTTAATCCCAGGTGTAAAGAAAGCAAGTTGGTAAGAGTTTTTCTAATTTAAATATTGTCCGGGTGGCCGGATCAATTTAATTATTTATTATATGACAGATCCTATTGCAGATTATTTGACAAGATTGCGCAATGCAATTAAAGCGAAGCACAGAGTAGTAGAAGTGCCGGCGTCAAATTTAAAGAAAGAGATCACGAAGATCCTTTTCGACAAGGGCTACATTCTTAATTTTAAGTTTGTAGAAGAAGGTCCTCAAGGTACAATTAAGATTGCCTTGAAGTATGACTTGGTAAACAAAGTAAATGCAATCAAGAAACTTGAGAGAGTTTCTACTCCAGGTTTGCGTAAGTACACTGGCTACAAAGACATGCCGAGAGTATTGAACGGATTGGGTATTGCAGTTCTTTCTACTTCTAAGGGTGTGATGACAGACAAAGAAGCTCGCGATCTGAAGATCGGTGGCGAAGTATTATGTTATGTTTATTAATTAGGAGGAAAGAAGAATGTCAAGAATAGGAAAATTACCCATTCATGTACCAGCAGGTGTTACGGTTACTATTAAGGATAATGAGGTGACTGTAAAGGGTCCGAAAGGCGAACTGACTCAGGTTGTAAATCCTGATATTAAAGTAACATTTGAAGATGGTATTATTCATCTGACTCGTCCGACTGACGAAAAGAATCATCGTGCTTTGCATGGATTATACCGTGCATTGGTAAACAATATGGTGATTGGTGTTGCTGAAGGATACAAGAAAGAACTGGAACTTGTTGGTGTTGGTTATCGTGCATCAAATACAGGTCAGTTGTTGGATCTTTCTTTAGGTTATACACATAATATTTATATGTTATTGCCTAAAGAAGTAAAAGTTGAAACAAAGGCAGAGAGAAATAAAAATCCTCTTATTATCCTTGAATCAGCTGATAAACAATTATTAGGTCAGATTTGTGCTAAGATTCGTTCATTCAGAATGCCGGAACCCTATAAAGGTAAAGGTATTAAATTTGTGGGTGAAGAAATTCGCAGAAAGTCTGGTAAGTCAGCTGGTAAGTAATCTACGTAAACTGAAATTATCATGACAACGAAGGAAGAAAGAAGATTAAAAATAAAAGCAGGTGTACGCGGCAAAGTTTCAGGAACAACTGAACGTCCGCGCCTGACTGTGTTTAGAAGCAATAAACAGATCTATGCACAGGTAATAGATGATACTACAGGTAAGACTTTAGCTGCAGCTTCTTCTTTGAAGCTGGATGTTAAAGCACCGAAAAAAGAAATCGCTGCTAAAGTTGGTGAGCAGGTTGCTAAAGCTGCTCAGGAAGCTGGTGTGCAGACAGTTGTTTTCGACCGTAACGGTTACCTGTATCATGGGAGAATTAAAGAATTAGCAGATGCTGCACGTAACGGCGGCCTTAAATTTTAATGAAGATGGCAGGAGTTAATAATAGAGTTAAATCGACCAACGACATAGAGTTGAAGGACCGATTAGTTGCAATTAATCGTGTTACTAAAGTTACAAAAGGTGGACGTACTTTCAGTTTTGCTGCTATTGTAGTAGTAGGAAATGAAGATGGTATCATCGGTTGGGGCTTAGGTAAAGCTGGTGAAGTAACTACAGCTATAGCTAAAGGTGTAGAAGCTGCTAAAAAGAATCTGATCAAAGTTCCTGTTCATAAGGGTACAATTCCTCACGAACAATTGGCTAAGTTTGGTGGTGCTCAGGTACTTATCAAACCTGCATCTCACGGTACCGGTGTTAAAGCTGGTGGTGCTATGCGTGCTGTATTGGAAAGTGTTGGTATCACAGACGTTTTGGCTAAATCAAAAGGTTCTTCAAATCCTCACAACTTAGTGAAAGCAACTATTGCTGCATTAAATGAGTTGAGAAGCCCGTTGATGGTTGCTCAGAACAGAGGTGTTGCTGTAGAAAAAGTATTCAAAGGTTAATTAGGGAGGATATAAAGATGGCAACTATTAAAGTTAAGCAAGTTAAAAGTAGAATTAAATGCCCGAAAGACCAAAAGAGAACTCTTGATGCACTGGGTCTGAGAAAAATGAATCAGGTAGTAGAACATAATGCTACTCCGGCTATTCTGGGTATGGTTGAGAAAGTGAAACATTTGGTTTCAGTAGAAAAGTAATAATCGGTTGAAAAAATAAATTATACGATATGAATTTATCAAATTTAAAACCTGCTGAAGGATCTACCAAGACCAGAAAAAGAATCGGCCGTGGTCCGGGTTCAGGATTAGGAGGTACTTCAACAAGAGGTCATAAAGGAGCAAAGTCAAGATCTGGCTATTCAAAAAAGATTGGTTTCGAAGGTGGTCAGATGCCTATACAGAGACGCTTGCCTAAATTTGGTTTCAAGAATATTAACCGCGTTGAATATAAAGCAATCAATCTTTCAACATTACAAGGAATGGCTGATGCTTTGCAGATCACTAAGATTGGTATCAATGAGTTAATTGAAGCTGGTTTCATTTCAGCTTCACAGTTGGTTAAAATTCTTGGTAATGGTAACTTGACAGCTAAATTAGAAGTAGAGGCTCACGCTTTCTCTAAAAGTGCTGAAGCTGCTATCCAGGCTGTAGGTGGTACTGTTGTTAAACTCTAAGTTATGAGAGCTGTAGAAACAATCAAAAATATCTGGAAGATAGAGGATCTGAGAAATCGGATCCTCACCACTCTTTTGTTGGTTGCTATATATCGTTTTGGTACATATGTAGTACTTCCGGGTATTGATCCTAAAGCGTTGACCGCTTTGCAGGAACAGACAAGAGGCGGATTGCTTGCGCTGTTGGATATGTTTTCGGGAGGTGCGTTCTCTAATGCATCTATTTTTGCATTAGGGATTATGCCTTATATCTCCGCTTCCATCGTAATGCAGTTGCTTGCAATTGCAGTTCCTTCTTTCCAGAAATTACAGAGAGAAGGTGAGAGTGGTCGCCGAAAAATCAACCAATGGACGCGCTACCTGACTGTTGCTATTCTTCTGTTCCAAGGTCCAACGTATCTTGTTAACTTAAGTGTACAGCTGAAGGCTGCTGGTGCTGCTTTACCTGCAGGTATTTGGTTTACAATTTCTTCCACAGTTATTTTGGCTGCAGGAAGTATGTTTATCTTATGGCTAGGTGAAAGAATTACAGATAAAGGTGTAGGAAATGGTATTTCATTTATCATTTTAGTTGGTATTATAGCCCGTCTGCCGCATTCATTGTTTGAAGAATTTATTTCCAGAACAAGTGAAAAAACCGGTGGTCTGGTTATGTTCTTGTTTGAAATGTTGTTCCTTTTGTTGGTTATCGCAGGTGCAATCCTGTTGGTACAAGGTACTCGCAAGGTTCCTGTACAGTACGCAAAAAGAATTATTGGTAATAAACAATATGGTGGTGCCCGCCAGTATATCCCATTAAAGGTGAATGCTGCAAACGTAATGCCTATCATTTTTGCTCAGGCAATTATGTTTATTCCTATTTCAATTGTAGGTTTTTCAAATACTGGAGAACGTTCACCATTTGTTGCTGCATTTATGGATAATACGGGATTTTGGTACAATTTTGTATTTGCTGTACTGATTATCTTGTTTACTTATTTTTATACAGCTATTACAATCAATCCGACTCAGATGTCAGATGATTTGAAGAGAAACAATGGTTTCATTCCAGGTGTAAAACCAGGTAAACATACCAAAGACTATTTAGATACCATTATGGACCGTATTACTTTGCCAGGTGCATTTTTCTTGGCATTAGTGGCAATTATGCCTGCTTTTGCAAGAATCGCTGGTGTAAGTATGGGATTCTCCCAATTCTTTGGTGGAACATCTTTGTTGATTTTGGTTGGTGTTGTATTGGATACTTTACAACAAGTGGAAAGTCATTTGCTGATGCGTCACTATGACGGTTTATTGAAGTCAGGAAGAATTAAAGGACGTACAGGTTCAGTTGCAGCTTATTAATAGAATGATCTATTTAAAGACAGATGAAGAGATAGAGTTGATGCGTGATGCCAATCAATTGGTTGGTAAAACTCTGGGAGAACTATCTAAACATATTGCTCCGGGAGTTAGTACACTACAACTAGATAAGATTGCCGAAGAATTCATTAGAGATAATGGTGCGGTTCCGGCTTTTTTAGGATACGGTGGTTTTCCTAATTCAATTTGTGCTTCCGTAAATGAACAGGTTGTTCATGGAATTCCTTCTGCGAAAGCTATTTTAAAAGAAGGTGATGTCATTTCTGTTGATTGTGGAACTATATTGAATGGTTTTGTTGGTGATTCTGCTTATACCTTTTGTGTAGGAGAAGTTTCCCCAGAGGTAAAGAAACTATTAAAGACGACAAAAGAATCTCTTTATTTAGGAATCCAACATGCTGTTGAAGGAAGACGCTTAGGTGATATTAGTCATGCAGTACAGGCATATTGTGAATCGAATGGTTATTCTGTTGTCAGAGAATTGGTAGGTCACGGTATCGGACGTAAGATGCATGAGGAACCTGAAGTTCCGAATTACGGACGCCCAGGTTGTGGTCCTTTATTGAGAAGTGGAATGTGTATTTGCATTGAGCCGATGATCAATATGGGAAGCAAAAATGTGGTTTTTGAAAAAGACGGTTGGACAGTTCGGACAAAAGATAGAAAATGCTCTGCTCATTTTGAACATTGTATTGCTATCCGTCCAGATGGTCCTCAGATTTTATCTTCATTCGAATTTATAGAAGAAATTTTAGGTAATAGCGCAATTTAATTTGATTTATATGGCTAAACAGTCAGCAATTGAGCAAGATGGAGTTATTGTAGAAGCATTGTCAAATGCAATGTTTCGTGTAGAATTAGAGAACGGACATGAAATAACGGCTCACATCTCAGGAAAAATGCGAATGCATTATATAAAGATTCTTCCTGGTGATAAGGTTAGAGTTGAAATGTCTCCATATGATCTATCAAAAGGTCGAATAGCTTTTAGGTACAAATAAAAAAAACAACAAGATATGAAAGTAAGAGCATCTTTAAAGAAGCGTACTCCCGAATGTAAGATCGTTAGAAGAAAGGGACGCTTATACGTAATTAACAAGAAAAATCCTAAGTATAAACAACGTCAAGGATAATTTATTATTTTTGCAAAATAATTTAAGTAAGTAATATGGCTATAAGAATAGTTGGTGTAGACTTGCCACAAAATAAAAGAGGAGAAATTGCCTTGACCTATATTTACGGTATCGGTCGTAGTGCTTCTAACTCAATTTTAGCAAAAGCAGGCATTGATCGTGATATTAAAGTAAAAGACTGGACAGACGATCAGGCTGCTAAAGTACGTGAAATTATTGGCGCAGAATATAAGGTAGAAGGTGATCTTCGTTCTGAAGTTCAGCTGAACATCAAGCGTCTGATGGATATCGGATGTTATAGAGGTGTTCGTCACCGTATCGGTTTGCCTTTAAGAGGTCAGAGTACAAAGAACAATGCTCGTACTCGTAAGGGTAAAAAGAAAACTGTTGCAAATAAGAAAAAAGCTACTAAATAATAAGAATTGATATGGCAAAAAAAACAGTCGCAGCAAAGAAGAGAAACGTAAAAGTTGACGCTTACGGTCAAGCTCATATTCATTCTTCTTTTAACAATATTATTGTGTCTCTTGCAAATAGCGAAGGTCAGGTAATTAGTTGGTCTTCTGCTGGTAAGATGGGATTTAGAAGTTCTAAGAAGAACACTCCGTATGCCGCTCAGATGGCAGCACAAGATTGTGCTAAAGTAGCTTATGATCTTGGTTTGAGAAAAGTAAAAGTATTCGTAAAGGGACCGGGTAACGGACGTGAGTCTGCTATCAGAACTATCCACGGTGCCGGTATTGAAGTAACAGAAATTGTTGATGTTACTCCGCTGCCACATAATGGTTGTCGTCCTCCTAAAAAGAGAAGAGTATAATTAACTATAGTTTCTTGAACATTGAATCCGGAATTGTGAATAGATTGCATAAAGACCTTATCCTCTCTGTAATCGCGGCTGCACGGTTCCAGATTCATACAGAACATTTAAAAAAATAAAAAAATGGCAAGATATACTGGACCTAAAACAAGAATTGCTCGTAAGTTTGGCGAGGCAATATTCGGACCGGATAAAGTTCTTTCTAAGAAGAACTATCCTCCTGGACAACACGGTAATTCACGGAAGAGAAAAACTTCTGAATATGGTATTCAGCTTCGTGAGAAGCAGAAAGCCAAATACACTTACGGTGTGTTGGAAAAACAATTTAGAAACTTGTTCGATAAAGCTCAGAGTTCAAAAGGTATTACAGGTGAAGTTCTTCTTCAATTACTGGAAGGCCGCTTGGATAATATCGTTTATCGTTTGGGTATTGCTCCGACAAGAGCTGCTGCCCGTCAGTTAGTTTCTCATCGTCACATTACAGTAGACGGTAAAGTTGTAAATATTCCTTCTTACTCTGTAAAAGCCGGTCAGGTTATTGGTGTTAGAGAAAAATCTAAGTCTATGGAAGTGATTGCTGATGCATTGTCAGGTTTCAATCACAGCAAGTATCCTTGGATTGAATGGGATCAGTCTTCTTACAGCGGAAAATTACTGCATCTGCCGGAAAGAGCTGACATTCCTGAAAACATTAAAGAGCAGTTGATCGTAGAATTGTATTCTAAATAATAATTGATTTCCATGGCGATATTAGCATTTCAAAAACCCGATAAAGTATTAATGTTGGAAGCGGACAATTTCTTCGGAAAGTTTGAATTTCGTCCGTTGGAACCCGGCTATGGTATTACTATAGGTAATGCTCTGCGCCGTATTCTCCTGTCGTCACTTGAAGGTTTTGCTATTACATCCATTAAAATCGAAGGGGTTGATCATGAATTTGATACAATACCGGGTGTGATTGAGGATGTAACAAACATAATCTTGAATCTTAAACAGGTACGGTTCAAGCATATTGTAGACGACATAGAGAATGAAAAAGTAAGTATTACTGTTTCGGGTTCGGAAGTGTTCAAAGCCGGTGATATAGGTAAACAACTGACCGGATTCGAAGTATTGAATCCTGAGTTGGTTATTTGTCGTTTAGATCCGAACGCAGGTTTCCAGATCGAGTTAACTATTAATAAAGGACGTGGATACGTTCCGGCAGACGAAAATAGAGATCCTAATGCTGATATGCATGTTATTGCTATCGACTCTATTTATACGCCTATCCGTAATGTTAAATATTCGATTGAAAACTTCCGTGTTGAGCAGAAGACGGACTACGAAAAGTTGGTTCTTGAAATAGCCACTGATGGTTCTATTCATCCGAAGGAAGCGTTGAAAGAGGCAGCTAAGATTCTGATTCATCATTTTATGTTGTTCTCAGATGAAAAGATTGCTATTGAGACAGTGGATACAGACGGAAATGAAGAGTTCGATGAAGAAGTTCTTCATATGCGTCAGTTGCTTAAGAGCAAGCTTTCGGATATGGATCTTTCTGTTCGTGCATTGAACTGCTTAAAGGCAGCAGATGTAGAAACGTTAGGTGAGTTGGTTAAATTCAATAAAAATGATTTGTTGAAATTCCGTAACTTCGGGAAGAAGTCACTCACAGAACTTGATGAACTGCTTGAGAGTCTGAACCTTTCATTCGGTATGGATATCACAAAATATAAATTAGATAAAGAGTAAGTATAGCGATGAGACATAATAAAAAATTCAATCACTTAGGTCGTACAAACACTCACCGTGATGCAATGCTTTCTAACATGGCTTGTTCTCTGATCAAACATAAGAGAATTTTTACAACCGTGGCTAAGGCAAAAGCGCTGCGTATGTTTGTAGAACCGCTTATCACTAAGTCAAAAGAGGATACAACTCACTCAAGACGTGTGGTATTCAGCAATTTGCAGGACAAATTCGCTGTAACGGAATTATTCAAGGAAGTATCTCAAAAGATTGGTGACCGCCCGGGTGGATATACCAGAATTATTAAGACTGGTAACCGCTTAGGTGACAATGCTTCAATGTGCTTCATTGAATTAGTTGACTATAATGAAAACATGTTGAAAACAGAGACTGCTAAGAAAGCAACTAAGACAAGACGTTCTCGTAAAAAGTCTTCTACAGTTGCTGAAGCAACAACAGAAGCAACTCCGGCTGCTGAAGAAAAGGCTGCTGAATAAGCATAATAATTTCAACAAACATATAAAAAGCTGGTCTGTTTCGCAGATCAGCTTTTTGTTTTTTATACTGTCATAACTATCATACTTCGGATTAAGATCTTGTTATATAGTTGGTTATATTATGATAGTTGCTTCATTTAACTATCATACCATCTATCATATCTATCATTCTCTTTAGTTTAAAAGAATAATATAAACTTTTTTTTCTTATTAAATATATTACTGAATATCAGAATAATATAGTGTTTATTTTCTTGACACCCGGGTCTCGTATAGTTTGACATCCGGATTACATGACCTTTGAGATGGGGGTGTAAAATAGGCTGAAACCGACATTTCAATGTAGTTTAATGATTTTAGTTGACTACTTTCTGTCTAATATATAAAATAGGTTGA
>MJGMD1__coassemble_1896_pt1 | contig 42630 bp, 30 predicted proteins | sample MJGMD1__metabat2_low_PE_010 | metagenome-assembled genome bin MJGMD1 | reverse complement strand
TCAAGAAAGGAGGTAGATGGTGGGCTCCCGTCAATTGCGGGGCTACACGTGTGGCACAGGCTGGTGACGGAAGTCAAAAGACAATAGCCGGAACCGGTTATCTCTACCAATGGGGACGTGCCGATTATATAAATTTCACCAGTTCTCCAACTGATGGTCCAATAAACAATTCCAGACCCAATAACCATGTTTTTTATAAGGCTCCCAATAGCCCTAACGACTGGTTAAGCCCTCAAAATAATTTCTTATGGAACGGTAATAGCAAAGGGACAAACGACCCTTGCCCTTCGGGATACCGCGTACCTACACTTAGTGAATTACAGTCCATCGGAAATGCGACAAGTTATGATAGGGATCTATTTGAAGTGAACGTAGGAAATAACTTTCCTCCACTTCTTTTGCCTGCGGCAGGCTTTCGCTGGAATTTTGACGGATTATCCCAGGGTCAAGGCGCCAACGGTCGCTACTGGTCGTCTTCTGTTGTGCAAGGCAACGAAGCTGCCTATTATATAATGTTCAACAGTACTATACTGGGTATGCCCACGGGAGGCAGAGCTAACGCTTTTTCCGTTCGCTGTATTAAAGAATAACAGACAATAACCAATAGAATAGCGTCATTAACGTTCGAGAGGGCTATTCCCGAATGTTAATGACAACACACTATAACCATGTTCAAACCTGAGCGGGAAATATACTAAGAGACTTTTTGTTATCTTTATTTTTTATCTATCTTTGCATGAAGGTTATTCGGTTATAATACATGATTATACCTGAAACGAACCTAAATAATTCATATTTTTGTACACAAATAAAACAGAAATAAATAGACAATCTTATGGCAGATACGAAACAACAGGTAAAAGCTGCGGAAGAAAAAATGACGTTCGCTATCGAGTATCTTGACGAACAGTTGGCTCACATCCGCGCAGGTAAAGCGAATCCGAAAATTCTGGATGGCATAAAAGTTATGTACTATGGTAGTCCGGTACCTCTTACCAATGTTGCATCAGTAAATACTCCGGATGCGAAAACCATTATTATCACTCCGTGGGAAAAGCCGTTAATCAAGGATATTGAAAAGGCAATCATGAACTCGGAAATCGGTATTACTCCGGAAAATAACGGAGAAATTATCCGCTTGGGTATTCCTCCACTAACAGAAGAACGCCGACGTACACTGGCTAAGCAGTCCAAGCAGGAAGCCGAAACAGCAAAAGTGAGTATCCGCAATGCACGCCGCGATGCAATCGAAGCCTTGAAAAAGATGATTAAAACGGATAATATCCCGGAAGATGTAGAGAAAGACGCAGAAGCTGAAGTTCAGAAAGTACATGATAAGTTTATCAAGAAAGTAGATGAACTTTTCGCTGCAAAAGAAAAAGAAATAATGACAGTTTAAAATAATTAGAAATTGGAAGATTGAGAATTGGTTATTACCTGATTCTCAATTTTTCAATTATATCATTTCGCCATAAATATGAAAGGATTGGTTGTTAAAAACACAGGTAGTTGGTATACAGTCCGCACAGATGAAGGACAGGATGTTGAAAGTAAGATAAAAGGCAATTTCCGCCTGAAAGAAATACGCACAACCAACCCTGTGGCAGTAGGCGACCGGGTAAATATAGAAATAAATGCAGAAGGAACTGCCTTCATCACGGAAATAGAAGACCGCAAAAACTATATCATCCGCCGTGCCTCCAACCTTTCCAAACAATCCCACATTATTGCTGCCAATCTGGATCAGGCAATGCTGATTGTCACAGTCAATTTTCCCATTACGACAACCATATTTATCGACCGTTTTCTTGCTACAGCCGAAGCCTACCGTGTTCCGGTAAAACTGGTGTTCAACAAGACCGACCGATATCATGATGAAGAAAAGGAATTGATGGAAGCACTGATTAACTTATATACAAGCATCGGTTATCCATGCTCCAAACTCAGTGCCCGTTACGAAGACGGACTTGATGAATTAAAAGCAGACCTGAAAGATAAAATCACTCTTCTATCCGGACATTCCGGAGTAGGGAAATCCACCATTATCAATAAACTGGTACCGGGAGCAACTCTCCGCACCGGCGATATATCCGAATATCACAATAAAGGGACCCATACGACCACATTTTCCGAAATGATTTCTTTGCCGGAAGGTGGATACCTGATCGATACCCCGGGTATAAAAGGATTCGGTACGATTGAAATGGAAGAAGCGGAAATCAGCCACTATTTCCCGGAAATATTCAAATTTTCCTCCGATTGTAAGTTCAGTAACTGTACACACAGGCATGAACCGGGTTGCGCCGTATTACATGCTCTGGAAGAGCACTACATAAGCGAATCCCGGTATAAAAGTTATCTGAGTATTCTCGCGGATAAGCAGGAAAGCAAATACAGAGAAGAATATTAAACGGCAGGCAAGCTCATACCTGTTATTTTACGATATAAATCGAGGGCATATACATCCGTCATACCGGATATATAATCCAATACACATTGTAACTTACCGTAAACAGTCGGAGCATTCGTATCATATTGCTCCGGGATACGTTGTAAAAGCAGTTTGCTATAAGCATGTCCCTGATTCATAACAGCTTCTGTCAGGCTATCTATCAGATGGCTGAAAATATGGTAACCAGCCAATTCGATATCCAATACTTCCTTCGCCTTATATATTTTCTTATAGGCTGTTTCGGAACAGATGGCATATGCACACCTTGCCTGTTCACAGATATTATTAATCAAAGGAGAATTATAAGTGCCGTCTAAAATCCCTGTTTCATTCTCCAGAAATACCCTCGAACATTCGTCAACCAACAAACCAATAATACAGGAACGCAGGTAAGCGATTTGCTCGTTGGTATCATCTACCATTTTCATTACACGGACTATATGCTCGAGGCGGTCGCCTTCAAAAAAATTCAAAAGAAGCCGGATTGCCTCCTCTGTTGTCAGGATATGCAATTTACAAGCATCCTCGATATCCATAACCTGATAACAGATATCGTCGGCAGCTTCAACCAAATAAACCAGCGGGTAACGGATAAATTTATTCTTGTCCTCCGGATTACGCCCGATACCTAACTCTTCTGCTATACTCAAATAAGCCTGTTCTTCGGATTGAAAGAAACCGAACTTCCCTTTCTTCCCGGCGTAAACGGAAGCATAAGGATATTTCACGATAGAAGCCAACGTACTGTAAGTAAGTGCAAACCCGCCCTTCCTGCGTCCTACAAACTGGTGTGTAAGCAAACGCATCGCATTGGCATTCCCTTCAAAATGGCGGAAATCACTGAACCGGCCTCCTTCTTTCAAAATCTGTTCTTCCAGATTCTTTCCGTTTCCTTCTGAAAAATAAGCGGAAATAGCACGTTCGCCGGAATGTCCGAAAGGAGGATTCCCCATATCATGGGCCAGGCAAGCTGCCGAAACAATAGAACCTATCTCCGGAAAGTTTATGCTTCCATCTGGATATCTCTTCATTAATTCCTTTGCGACATTATTTCCTAAAGAACGTCCTACGCAAGAAACTTCCAGGCTATGTGTCAAACGATTATGTACAAAAATACTGCCCGGTAGCGGAAATACCTGTGTTTTATTTTGTAACCGGCGAAAAGGTGATGAAAAAATGAGGCGATCGTAATCACGTTGGAAATCAGTCCGCTCATGTTTGCGTTCGTGATATTCTTCCATGCCGAAGCGCTTACCGGATAATAGTTGGGTCCAGTTCATAGCTTATACATTATATTATATGCGAATGTAGGAAAAAATAAATTAGGGAAAGAAAATAACCGAAGAAAACTTCTATTGTATCAAATGCTTACAGACTTTACGACTTTTTAAAAAAACATGTGCTTTATCAGAACCAAAACGCATTAACAATTGTTACAATTGAAGAGCATAATTACACCCTTTAAAATGAAAACAACCATATTATGAAAATAAAAGAACATTCCACTTTCATCTTCTCATTGTACTTTTACAGTAGAAACCACAATATACATAGTTTTTAACACCTCATACCCTAAATATATTATTTAACACCTAAGAACTTAACTTTAAGCAGAATATGGACCATAAGACAGTTCCTGTTTTGTCTAAAAAATCTAAATTCATGAGAAAGAGTTTATTACTGTTTGTACTGATATGTCTCGCGACATGTACAAATGTGCTATGGGCACAAAAAAAAGTGAATGGCATCGTAATGGACAAAGATGTCAATATGCCGTTAATTGGCTGCAACGTTGTTGAAAAAGGGACAACAAACGGAACTGTTACCGATTTAGATGGTAAGTATGAACTGGAAGTAGGAGAAAATGCAACCCTGCAATTTTCTTACTTAGGCATGACAACGAAAGAAGAACCGGTGAACGGCCATACAGTAATCAACGTAGATATGTCTTCCGATACACAGAAAATCGAAGAAGTCGTAGTTACTGCCATGGGTATTCAGCGCAAGGCAAAATCGTTAACTTACGCAACCCAACAAGTCGGGAACCAGGAGCTGACCCGTGCAAAAGATGCCAATATGATTAATTCTTTGCAAGGGAAAACAGCAGGTTTAGTTATTACTCCTAATGCTACCGGTGCCGGAGGTTCTTCAAAAATTGTTCTTCGCGGTAATAAATCAGCTTATGGAAACAACCAACCGCTTATCGTAATCGATGGTGTCCCTATGAACAACCCGAAAACGACACAACTTACCGGCGAATATGAAGGACGTGACGGTGGCGATGCTCTTTCCAACCTGAACCCTGACGATATTTCCAGTATGAACGTACTGAAAGGAGCTTCTGCTGCCGCTCTATATGGTAGTATGGCTGCAAACGGGGTTATTATGATTACAACCAAGAAAGGTAGAGAAGGAGCAGCTCGTGTGGATTTCTCTTCAAATATCACAATAGAAACTCCGCTGACAGCACCGCAGCTACAAGGACGTTACGGAGCCATCCAATCCGGCGAGCAGCTAAATGCCAAGAGCTGGGGAGAACGAATAAACAATACTGACAAAGATGCAAAAAAACGCCTGAATGATTTCTTCCGTACCGGCTCCACCTATATCAACTCTGTTACGATCAATGGAGGTACGGAAAAAGTACAAAGTTTCTTATCCTATGCTAATACAACAGCCATAGGCATGATGCCGACAAATGATTTCGAACGTCATAATATGACTGCACGCGAATCATTCAAATTATTCAAAGAGCGCCTGACAATCGATACTTCCCTGTCCTATATTACACAGAAAGCGACGAATCGTCCCGGTGGCGGTACTTATTCGAATCCATTGACCGGTGCTTATACATTTCCTGTAAATGGCGACTGGGGTTATTATAAAAATAACTATGAGGTTTATAATGCAGGGCGCAATCTCATGGGGCAAAACTGGTACACTGCATTAGACGATTTCACTGTCAATCCTTACTGGGCTTTAAATCGGATTAAAGCAACAGAAAAACGGAATCGCATCATGGCATCAGCAACAGCCAAACTGAAAATAACGGATTATCTGAATATCCAGGGACGCCTAAGCCTGGATAATACATTCGATAAATTTGAACGCAAATGGCATGCCACAACTGTCGAGACGTGGGCACCCGGAGGCAATGGACGTTATCGCCAAGAACGTTTCGAAGCACAACAATTTTATGGGGATGTAATGATTAATTTCAACAAAACATGGGATGAAAAATGGGAGTTAAACGCATCTTTAGGCTCCAGTTTTATGGATACCAAAGTTGAAAACCAACTCTTAGACAGTGATAAATATGGTTTGATACTTCCTAACTTTTTCGTTCCTGAAAATATTGCAGGTAATGGCAATCAAAAAACCGACAACCCGAGAAAGCGCCTGAATTCCGTATTCGGAACGGTGCAGTTTGGTTATAACAATATGATTTATCTGGATATCACCGGGCGTAATGATTGGTCTTCGGCCTTGGCTTATACGCGGAACGTTTCCTATTTCTATCCGTCTTTCGGTTTAACAGGCCTATTAAATGAGATGATTCCGATGACAGAGAAAATTAACCTGCTTAAAGTCCGCGGTTCTTATTCTATTGTAGGCAATGATGTTCCCGCTTATATAACTTATCCGATGGACGGATTTAATTTCGGTCAGTTGGAACCGAACACAAAAGCCCCGTTTACCGAAATGAAACCGGAAAAGATGCATTCTATGGAATTCGGCCTGGATTTGGCAATGTTCAACAACCGGTTCAATTTCGATTTTACATATTACAAGACAAACAACAAGAATCAATACTTTACGATCGATGCACCTCCAGGCTCTGGCTATGAAAGCTATTATATCAATGCCGGAAATATACAAAACCAGGGATTTGAAACCTCTGCTAGTTACCGGTTCGACTTTGCCAAGGACTGGAGCTGGAAAACCGATTTCAATGCATCTTATAATAATAATAAGATCAAGGAATTGGACGAACGCCTGAAAGACGGCGTACAAATCGGCAGTGGAGCCGGTTTTCGGTTTATGCTGAAAGAAGGCGGTTCATTTGGTGACATCTATGGCAAAGATGTAAAACGTAATGACGATGGTTCCATGGTAATTGAAAAAGGCGCACCTGTATTAGGAGATGAACAATACTTAGGCAACGTAAACTCCAAGTGGCAATTAGGATGGGGAAACACTTTCACTTATAAAGATTTCTCTTTATATTTCTTGTTCGACGGCAAAATAGGAGGCCACACTGTCGGTATGACACAAAGTTATCTGGATAGCTACGGCGTAACAAAAACAACAGCCGATGCTCGTGACAACGGTGGTGTAGATGTTGGCAATGGTGTAATTATTGATGCCCAGAAATATTATGAAGCTGTGGCAGGTAAAGACAAAGCTGGTGGACAATATGTTTATTCTGCGACAAACTTCCGCATGCGTGAACTGTCTCTCGGATATACTTTCCGCAATTTAATAGGGGCATCCAAAAATCTTAGCCTGGCATTTATTGCCCGCAACTTATTCTTCCTTTATAAAGATTCTCCACACGACCCGGATATGTCTGTATCTACAGACAATGCCTGGCAGGGATTTGAAACGTTCGGCTTGCCTGCCTCCCGAAGCTATGGAATCAATCTGAAAGTAACCTTTTAACAAATTAGCCAATCATGAAGAAAAATATATTTAACCCAAGAAAAACAACATTATATGTTGGAGTCATAACGTTACTAACAGGAGCAATCTCTTGTACCGGTAATTTTGAATCAATCAATACCAATCCGAATGGGATTAAATCGGAAGAAGTATCACTGGAAGCTCGTTTTTCCCAGCCTATCACTTCCATCTATCTGAACTACCAAAATAGAAATTTTGAATTCCAGTTGCAACAAAATTTAAATGCCGACCTATACTCCGGTTACATGGCAAACCCAACTCCGTTTGGCGGCAACTTCAATAATTCGACTTACAATATGAATGAAGGCTGGAACGAGATGGCATTCAAAGTTGGAGAATTATATGTAATGAAACCTATCAGTATTATTCTGGAATCAACCAAAGAGGCGGACTTTACATCTATTGCCAAAATTATCCGGGTGGAAGCCATGCACCGTGTTGCCGATACTTACGGTCCGATACCTTATACAAAGGCGATGCAAGGTGGAACAAGCGTTCCTTATGATGACTTGGCGACTATTTATAAAACATTCCTGAAAGAACTGGAAGAAAGCGTAAACAACCTGACAGCCTTTGTAGAAGCAGGTTCCGCTGACCCGACACGTTTGTCCAAATTCGACATAGTATGCGGTGCCGATCATGTACAATGGATACGTTTTGCGAACTCTTTACGTCTGCGCCTGGCAATGCGTATTTCAAAAGTCGAACCACAATTAGCAAAAGAGACAGCAGAAGCTGCCGTTAACCATAAATATGGCGTACTGATAGCCGGAAATAAAAACGTAGAGGTAACAGATGCTACATTACAAAATCCGTTGAATGAAATTAATTACGCATATGGAGATATTCGTATTGGTGCTTCTTTGGTTAGTTTACTGGATGGATACAAAGACCCTCGTTTACAAATCTATGTAAGACCGATTGGATGGTTTAAAGACAAAGATGCACCACAGGATATTAAAGACAAAAATGGAAATGTAACTAACAACATAGGCAACTATATAGGTATTCGCCAAGGCATTATCATCCCTGATAAAACGAATTATCAAATGTACTCGACCATCAATATGCCGAGTGAGAACAAATACACGAACCAAGTCGGTAATAACAGCATATCCAATGCATTACCCTGGATGAAAGTTGCGGAAGTATACTTCTTGCGGGCAGAAGGAGCTTTAAGAGGTTGGAATATGGGAGGTAGCGCCCAACAATTTTATGAAGACGGTATTAAAGTTTCATTTGATGAATATGGTATTTCTACAGATAAATATACCAATTATATTAACAACGCAACTGGAGTTGCCACAGACTGCAAAGACCCGTTCAATCCGGAAAATAATATTTCAGGACTTGACAAAGCAACTGTAAAATGGGACGAAAGTGCTTCCAATGAAGATAAACTGCATAAAATTATTAACCAGAAATGGATAGCCATGTTCCCGGAAGGGCAGGAAGCATGGAGTGAATTCCGCCGGACAGGTTATCCCAAATTATTCCCGGTCAAAACAAATTACAGTGCGAATGTTGACGGTGGCATTGCCGACGGTGATTTTGTAAAACGTCTTCGTTTCCCTCGTAATGACCGCAACTCCAATGCGGCAGAAGTTGAAAAAGCAAAAGCTTATCTAAACGGTCCGGATAACGAAGCTACGCGTTTGTGGTGGGATATTGCTGGTGGCAATTTCTAACAATCAGAATTTCATATAAAATAGTTCAGGCATGGATTCCACGAGTTTCGTGGAATCCATGCCTGAACTATTTTATAAAGAAAACCGATGTCTATACCTCATAACCAGGAAAAAAGAGATAAAACAATAAATTAGTAAAAAAATAATCAAGGAAAACGTCTATTGTATCAAGCACTTACAGACTTTTAAAATAACCAAACAAAAGAACACAAAATAAATATATAAGTCTTACTAGAACTAAATCATATTAACTACTGTTATATATAGAAAATAGAATATAGCATTATAAAGTGTTAACGATAACACCTGAAAAACAGAATCAACAGACTATTTTATTAACATTTTTACTTGCTTTTATATCTATTTTGTATACATTTGCCGAATAATGGATAAAGAACGGACATAGTTCTAGTAAGACAACGTCAAACGTATTATTTAATTTTTACAAAATCGACTCTAAGTTAAATATGAACTGTTTTAAATTTATTAATTTGCCTAAACAATCTAAATTCATGAAAAAGAGTTTATTACTATTTGTACTGTTATGTATAGGAACATGTACAAATGTGCTATGGGCACAAAAGAAAGTGAACGGCGTCGTAATGGATAAAGATGCCAACATGCCATTAATTGGCTGTAATGTTGTTGAAAAAGGAACTACCAATGGTACAGTTACCGACTTAGACGGTAAATACGAACTGGAAGTAGGCAACAACGCTATCCTGCAATTTTCTTTTTTGGGTATGACTACAATAGAAGAGCCACTGGATGGTCGTACCGTAATTAACGTAGACATGTCTTCCGATACAAAGAAAATCGAAGAAGTCGTAGTAACAGCTATGGGTATCCAACGTAAAGCAAAATCGTTGACTTATGCGACCCAACAAGTAGGTAACCAAGAGCTTACCCGTGCAAAAGACGCAAATATGATTAATGCTTTGCAAGGTAAGGCAGCAGGTTTGGTTATTACTCCAAATGCAACGGGAGCTGGAGGTTCTTCCAAAATTGTCCTCCGTGGTAACAAATCTGCTTATGGAAACAACCAACCGCTTATTGTTATAGATGGTGTTCCTATGAACAACCCGAAAACAACACAGCTTGCCGGCGAATACGAAGGACGTGACGGTGGTGATGCACTTTCCAATCTGAACCCGGACGACATTGCCAGTATGAATGTGCTGAAAGGTGCTTCTGCAGCTGCGTTGTATGGTAGTATGGCGGCAAATGGCGTTATCATGATTACAACAAAGAAAGGTAGAGAAGGAGCAGCTCGTGTAGATTTTTCTTCCAATATCACATTAGAAACTCCGCTGACAGCACCCAAATTGCAAGGACGCTATGGAGCAATTCTAACCGGCGACCAGCTAAGTGCTAAAAGTTGGGGTGAAAGAGTTAACAACAACGACAAAGAAGCAAAAAAACGCCTGAATGATTTTTACCGTACCGGCTCTACTTACATCAACTCTGTTACCATCAATGGTGGTACTGAAAAAGTACAGAGCTTCTTGTCTTATGCAAACACATCTGCCGTAGGCATGATGCCAACAAATGATTTTCAACGCCATAACATGACAGCACGCGAATCATTCAAATTATTCAAAGAACGCCTGACTATCGATGCATCTTTGTCATATATCACTCAAAAAGCAAATAACCGCCCTCACGGTGGTACTTATATTAACCCGTTGACAGGAGCTTACACATTCCCTGTAAATGGCGACTGGAAATATTATAAAGATAATTACGAAGTCTACAATGCAGGTCGTAACTTAATGGCTCAAAACTGGTATACGACTCTGGATGACTTTACAGCGAACCCATACTGGGTACTGAACCGCATCAAAGCAACAGAAAAACGTAACCGTATCATGGCTTCTGCTACAGCCAAACTGAAAATAACAGATTATCTGAATATTCAGGGACGTTTAAGCATCGATAATACATTCGATAAATTCGAACGTAAATGGCATGCAACCACCGTTGAAACCTGGGCGCCTAATGGTAATGGCCGTTATCGCCAGGAACGTTTCGAAGCACAACAGTTCTATGGTGACGTAATGGTTAACTTCAACAAAACATGGAATGAAAAATGGGAATTAAATGCATCTTTAGGTTCCAGCTTTATGGATACCAAAGTCGAAAATCTGATTCTCGACAGTGATAAATTAGGTTTGGTATTACCGAACTTCTTCGTTCCCGAAAACATCGCCGGCAATGGAAACCAAAAAACCGACAATCCTAAAAAACGACTGAACTCAGTATTTGGGACCGTTCAGTTTGGTTTCAACAATATGATTTACCTGGATATTACCGGACGTAATGACTGGGCTTCCGCCTTAGCTTATACCCAGAACTTCTCTTATTTCTATCCTTCTTTCGGTTTGACGGCTTTGTTAAACGAAATGATTCCGATGACAGAAAAAATTAACCTGTTAAAAATCCGTGGTTCTTATTCTATCGTAGGTAACGACGTTCCTGCATATATCACTTATCCGATGGATGGATTTAACTTGGGCCAATTGGAACCGAATACAAAAGCTCCGTTTACCGAAATGAAACCGGAAAAGATGCATTCTATGGAATTCGGGTTGGATTTGGCAATGTTCAACAATCGTTTGAATTTTGACGTTACTTATTATAAAACAAACAATAAAAACCAATACTTTACAATCGATGCTCCGTTAGGTTCAGGTTATGAAAGCTATTATATCAATGCTGGTAATATTCAGAACCAAGGATTTGAGGCTTCAGCAAGTTACCGCTTTGATTTTGCTAAAGACTGGAGTTGGAAGACTGAATTCAATATCTCTTACAATGATAACAAGATCAAAGAACTGGATGCCCGTTTGAAAGATGGTGTACAGATCGGTAGTGGTGCCGGTTTCCGTTTTATGCTGAAAGAAGGCGGTTCATTTGGAGATATCTACGGTAAGGATGTAAAACGTAACGCCGATGGTTCCTTAGCAATAGAAAAAGGCGCTCCGGTTTTAGGTGACGAAGAATATTTAGGTAATGTAAACTCAAACTGGCAGTTAGGCTGGGGCAATACATTCACTTATAAAGATTTCACTTTATACTTCTTATTTGATGGCAAGATTGGTGGTAATACAATCGGTATGACACAGAGCTATCTGGACAGCTATGGTGTAACAAAAGAAACAGCCGATGCACGTGATAACGGTGGTGTAGATGTAGGTAACGGTGTAATTGTTGACGCACAGAAATATTATGAAGCTGTAGCAGGCAAGGACAAGGCAGGTGGACAATATGTTTATTCAGCAACAAACTTCCGTCTGCGTGAACTGTCTGTCGGATATACATTCCGCAATCTGATCGGAGCTTCCAAAAACCTGAGTTTATCATTTATTGCACGTAACTTATTCTTCCTTTATAAGGATTCACCTCATGACCCGGATATGTCTGTATCTACTGACAACGCTTGGCAGGGTTTTGAAACCTTTGGTTTGCCCGCAACTCGCAGCTATGGTATCAATCTGAAAGTAACATTCTAACAACTTGTGTCAATTATGAAAAAGAATATATTTAATCAAATAAAAAGGACTTTGCCTCTTGGCGCTATAGCCATGTTAATAGGTACTGTTTCTTGTACCAGTGACTTTGAATCAATCAATACAAATCCTAACGGAATGAAACCGGAGGATGTATCACTGGAAGCACGCTTCTCCCAACCTATCACATCTGTTTATCTGAACTATCAGAACAGAAACTACGAATATCAGTTGCAACAGAACCTGAATGCAGACTTATATTCCGGTTATATGGCAAACCCTACTCCGTTTGGTGGCAACTTCAATAACTCGACCTACAATATGAATGAAGGCTGGAATGAGACTCCATTCAAGGCGGGTGAATTATATGTAATGAAACCAATCAGTGTTATTCTGGAATCCACAAAGGAACTTGATTTTACTTCTATCGCCAAGATTATCCGGGTGGAAGCTATGCACCGTGTTGCGGATATTTATGGTCCGATACCTTACACCAAAGCAATGCAGGGTGGAACAAGCGTACCTTATGACGATTTGGCTACTGTATATAAAACATTCCTGAAAGAACTGGAAGAAAGCGTGAATGATTTGACTACATTCGTAGATGCTGGTTCTGCAGACCCTAAACGTCTATCTAAATTCGATATCGTATGTGGAGCCGACCATAAACAGTGGATTCGCTTTGCCAACTCTCTACGTTTACGCTTAGCTATGCGTATTGTAAAAGTTGAACCTCAATTGGCAAAAGAAACTGCCGAAGCCGCCGTTAATCATAAATATGGTGTATTGCAAGATGGTAATAAAAATATTGAAGTAGTAGACCCGACTTTGCAGAATCCATTGAATGAAATCAATTATGCATATGGAGATATTCGTATCGGGGCATCTTTGGTTAGTTTGTTGGATGGATACAAAGACCCTCGTTTAGAAATTTATGTAAAACCAGTTGGTTGGTTTGTAGAAAAAAATGCAACTCAGGACATTAAAGATAAGAATGGAAAAGCCACCAACAACATTGGTAATTATATAGGCATTCGTCAAGGTATCATTATTCCTGATAAAGCAAACTACCAGATGTATTCTACAATCAATATGCCAGATGGTAGTAAATTTACAGACCAGGTTGGAAACAAAAGTATTTCTAACGCACTGCCTTGGATGAAAGTTGCAGAAGTGTACTTCCTACGTGCAGAAGGTGCTTTAAGAGGCTGGAATATGGGTGGTACTGCACAGGAATTATATGAAGAAGGAATCCGGGTATCATTTAAAGAACATGGGATTACAGATACAAATGTTTATAACACATATATTAATGATGATACAAAAGTAGCTTCTGATTATAAAGACCCGTTCAACCCCGAAAATAATATTTCAGGGCTCGACAAGGCTACTGTAAAATGGGACGAAGGTGCTTCTAAAGAAGACAAGTTACATAAAATTATCAATCAAAAATGGATTGCAATGTTCCCTGAGGGACAAGAAGCATGGAGCGAATTCCGCCGTACCGGTTATCCTAAATTATTCCCGGTTCAAACAAACTATAGTGCAAATGTAAATGGAGGTATTGCCGACGGTGATTTCGTAAAACGTCTGCGTTTCCCACGTAACGACAGTAACTCCAATGGTGCCGAAGTTGAAAAAGCAAAAGCTTATTTGAACGGTCCGGACAATGAAGCCACACGTCTGTGGTGGGATGTTGCCGGAGGTAATTTCTAACGAATGTGTGTGTGCTATAACAAATAATGTTTAAACTGGCTTTTATGTAGCCTGTTTACGACATTCCTTCAGGCATGGATTACACGAACCCCGTGGAATCTATGCCTGAACTATATTATAAAAAATCAATTGTTTTTACTCCTGTTATTTTTTATCGTAACTTAGGGGGGACTAAATATTTATATTATGAAAAACAGATGTATTTATATACTTTGTTGGTTAACCATGCTTTATTGGGCAGCTCCAGTAATCGCTCAGGAAAAGAATATGTTGATAATTCCCGAACCGGGAGAAAAAACAGTAATCAACACAGACTGGTTTGCCCGTAGAGCAAATGAAGTAAATGTGGACGGAAATCAATTAAGCGCCACACCTCCGGAAACCACAGGATGGATATCAGCACGTGTACCCGGGACAGTATTGACCACCCTCTTGGAAAATCAGCAATATCCGGCACCGGAATTCGGACTGAACAATAACCTGATTCCAGATATATATGAAGTTGGAAATGATTTCTACACATTTTGGTTTATCCGCAAATTTGATATTCCGGAATTGCCAGAAGGACGGAATGTTTGGCTAAACTTCCGCGGCATTAACTATAAAGCTGAAATATTCCTGAACGGCAAGCGGGTTAATAATAGTACCCACGAAGGCATGTTCTTAAGAAAGAGTTTCAATATTACTCCCTGGCTAAGAACTGATGCTCCTAATACACTGGCAGTCTTAGTATATCCCCCTACTCATGCAGGGAATCCGAACGGCGGACAAGGAGGAGACGGACAAATTGCCCGCAATAATACGATGCAATATACACCCGGTTGGGACTGGATACAGCCTGTTCGCGACAGAAATACAGGGATATGGGATGAAGTTTCTATAACAACTACAGGTTCCGTCAAATTAAACTCGCCTCATATTGTCACCAAAGTGCCAGGCATACGTACTCCTGATGCAAAAACACAAAAAGATGCTTTTATAAATACATCTGTCGAGATAGAAAATATCTCAGACAAGCCAGTAAAAGGTATGTTGGTTTGCGAAACAGACGGAAGTCGTTTAACCCTGCAAGTCTCTCTCCCCCCCAATGAGAAAAAAGAAATAGAGTTTACCTCTTTAGCTGTTAAAAATCCACGTTTATGGTGGCCAAACGGCATCGGTAAACAACCTTTATATGATATGTCCATCTCTTTCAAGACGAATAATGAAACCAGCGACAGTAAACAAATCCGTTATGGCATCCGGGAAATAACAACGGATAAATGTCCGGATAACGGCGGGCGCCGCTTTTTTGTAAACGGGCAGAAAATATATATTACCGGAGGAAACTATATTAACTCAGACTGGTTGCTCCGTCTCTCACCTGAACGTTACCGGGATGAAGTACGTTTCCATGCAGAAATGAATTTACGGATGATTCGCGTTTGGGGAGGTGCACTGGTAGAACGTCCCGAATTTTATAAGGCTTGTGATGAATATGGCATTCTGGTATTTCAGGACTTATGGGGAAGCGGCGATTGTAACGGTGCCTGGGAAGACCCGACTAAACAGGACTCCCGTGAACGTCGTTGGGAATACCCAGACAATCACGACTTATTTATCGCCTCGGTGGAAGACCAGATAAAGATGATTCGTAATCACCCGAGCCTATGTTTCTGGTGCGGAGCAAACGAATGGCCTTTAGCAAAAGATATTGACAAGAAATTAAAAGAAGAAGTTTTCCCGAAACTCGACCCTCAACGTCTTTTCGCCAGTTTCTCTACCGATACAGTATTTACCCGTAATCTTTTAGGTGATAACGGAGATGGTCCTTATGGTATTCAGGAACCTGAATGGTTTTTCACATTCCGTTCCCATCCGTTTAATCCGGAAGCCGGTTCTGTCGGTTCACCGGAAGTTGAAAGTATGCGGGAAATGATGTCGGAACAAGACCTGGCCGGTTTTCCACAGAAAGGTATCACTCGTAATGCCACATGGAAATACCATAAGGATTTAGGATATCGCGACCATCTGGAACGTTTCGGAGAAGTAAAAGATATTGAAACTTACTGCAAATATGCACAGATTGTAAACTACGACCAATACCGTAGTTTCATGGAAGGCTGGGCCTCGCATATGTGGGATTGGTATACAGGCATTTTAATCTGGAAAACCCAGAACCCATGGACTTCTTTACGAGGACAAATGTACGACTGGTACCTGGATGTAAATGCGTCCCTTTATGGAACCCGGAAAGGATGCGAACCTTTGCATGCATTCTATAACCCCATAACCCGTAAAGCCGGATTACTGAATACTACACTAAACAATTATAAAGGATTGCCTGTTACCGCACGTATTTACAATCTCGAAGGCAAAATGCTTTGGAAAAAAGAAATCAAGACAGACAGTAAAGGGAATACAGTACAGGAGCTATTCGATATTCAGGTCCCGGAAGGAATAAAAGGAGTCTATTTCCTGCAATTATCTTTAGAAAACTCCTCAAGTGCACCTAATATTTATTGGCTGACTACGGAACCGAAGGACTATAGGAGCCTCTCCCTACTTCCACAATCCAACCCAAGTGTAACAACAAAACTACAGAAGGATAATACGAATTATTCGGGAAAGGTTCTTATAAAAGCAGACTCACACATCTCTTTCTTCAATCGAATAAAAGTGTTGGATAAAGAGACCGGCAAACGCATCCTCCCTGTTCATTATTCGGATAATTATATTACCCTGATGCCAGGCGAACAGCGGGAAATAGATATACAATTTCCTTCCGCCCTGCCTAAAGAGCGGATACAAATAATAGTCGACAGCTGGACTGCCGACCGAATCATTGCTATGGAAAATTAATTAAAGAGAAAGTTCGCCTTTTCCCTGGCGCAGGATTTCAAACTCATCCGTCGTACAATCTACGACGGTTGAGGCTTCTGTGCCACCATATCCGCCATCGATTACGAGATTTACCAATTCTTCATATTTTTCGTGAATCAGTTCAGGATCGGTAGTATATTCTATTACTTCATCCTCATCCCGGATAGACATCGTAAGGATTGGATTTCCTAATGCCTGTACCAATGTACGGATGATATTGTTGTCCGGCACACGTATACCTACCTCTTTACGATTCTTATAGATTTTCGGAAGCTCACTGCTTGTAGGCAAAATAAAAGTAAAGGGGCCGGGCAGGTGTTTCTTCATCAACTTAAAGGCGGCATTACTCACCTTTGCGTACTCACTTAGATTAGACAAGTCATAACAAATAATAGAAAGGTTACTTTTTTGAGGGTTCACACCTTTCATCTGGCATATTTTCTCAACTGCACGCACATTCAAAGCATCACAACCGATTGCATACACCGTATCGGTCGGATAAATGACAAGGCCGCCATCCCGGAGGACATTGACGACCTTGTCTATTTCTTTTTGATTCGGATTTTCCGGATAAATCTTTACAAGCATATATTAACCGTAAATTATATGACCGTTTTCATCGGTATATTCTTCCAAACCTTTACTGTACTGATTCATTGCACGGAGGCTCATGCCCATGCTTGAAAAACCACCATCATGGAACAGATTCTGCATTGTCACCTTACGGGTGAAATCTGAGAACATCATCACACAATAGTCGGCACATTCATCTGCAGAGGCATTCCCCAGAGGGCTCATCTTTTCCGCAAAATCCATCAAATGATCCATACCCTTCACACCGCTACCGGCTGTTGTTAAGGTAGGTGACTGGGATATCGTATTAATACGAACTCCCTTTTCACGTCCATAAATATAACCGAAACTGCGTGCAATAGATTCCAGCAGGCTCTTGGCATCTGCCATGTCATTATATCCGAAGAATGTACGCTGTGCGGCTACATAAGATAATGCAACAACAGAACCACCTTCGGAAATAGCATCCTGCCTTTTGGCAACCTGCAACATTTTATGGAAAGAAACTGCCGAGATATCCAATGTTTTACTCAACATGTCATAGTCCAAGTCATCATAAGTACGTTTTTTACGTACGTTCGGACTCATTCCTATAGAATGTAAAACAAAATCAATCTTACCACCCAATATTTCTACTGATTTAGAGAATACAGTTTCCAGATCTTCTACACTGGTAGCGTCCGCAGGAATAACTTGTGCATTCAACTTCTCCGCCAAAGCATCCACTTGCCCCATACGTACTGCAATAGGAGTATTACTCAGCGTGATTGTCGCACCTTCCTCTACGGCTTTTTCCGCTACCTTCCAGGCGATAGACATATCATTCAGCGCACCGAAAATAATGCCTCGCTTGCCTTTCAATAAATTGTGACTCATACCTTTTATTTTAACTTATCGGCACAAAGATACGGATTTTGTGCAACATGACCAATTATTCTCTGTAATACACCCTTTTTACACGTCGCGACACAGAAGTAAGAATTTCATAAGGTATCGTTTTTAGCTTGTCTGATAACTCACTGACAGGCAAGTCATCGCCGAAAATGATAACCGGATCGCCTTCCTGTGCATCGATATCCGTTACATCTATCATACAGGCATCCATACATATATTACCTATAATCGGACAACGATGGCCGTTTACAAGGACTTCTCCTCCCCCATTGCTGAAATGACGGTCCAATCCGTCTGCATAGCCGATTGGAATAATCGCGATACGGGAATCCCGTTTTACATAACTCATACGGCTATATCCGATGGAATCCCCCTCCGGCACATTTTGAATCTGCAAAATTGTCGTTTTCAGTGTACTTACATTCCGCAGGCCTTTTTGTCCGGAAGCACTGACTCCATAAAGACCGATACCCAAACGTACCATATCCATCTGGTAATCCGTAAAGCGCTCGATTCCTGCAGAGTTCAGGATATGTTTAATTACTTTATATTCCAACCCGGCTTCCAGGATTGATGTAACCTCAGCAAACGTATCCAACTGCTTATGTGTAAACTCATCAAAGATATACGAATCGCTACCGACCAAATGAGAAAAGACAGAGCGCACCACAACACCACTTTGTTCTTTCAGGCGCTCGCAAACGGCAGGTATATCCGACGGTTGAAAACCTAAACGGTGCATACCCGTGTCTATCTTTATATGTATGGGATACGAAGTAATCCCCCTGCGCTCTGTTTCTTTTATCATGGCATCCAACAGGCGGAAACTATACACTTCCGGTTCCAGTTGGTTTTCAAATAAAACATTAAAACTGCTGAATTCCGGATTCATTACAATCAGAGGAATGGAAATACCTTCTTTACGCAATTCCGCTCCCTCATCAGCAACAGCAACAGCAAGATAATCGCAACGATGTTCCTGTAACGTTTTTGCCAATTCATATGAACCGGCTCCATATCCGAAAGCTTTCACCATGCAAACCATCTTAGTCTCCGGTTTGAGTTTGGAACGATAATAGTTGAAGTTGTGGACAATGGCATCCAGGTTCACTTCCAGTATCGTTTCATGCACTTTCTTTTCAAGCAGTTCCGATATCTGTTCAAAATGAAAGCGGCGGGAACCTTTTATGAGAATCAATTCATTATTGAACCTCTTGAATGAAGGCGACTGGATAAATTCCTTTGTTGTCAGATAGAATTCTTTTTCCATTTCAAAAACACCCCCATATTCTTTCAGATCACGCCCTATTCCGATAATCCGGTCTATTTTTTTACGCCGTACCAAATCCGCCACTTTCTTGTACAAAGATTTGGGCAATGTACCAGACTGTAATATATCAGACAAGATCAATGTACATTTCAGGTTATTTCCCAGACGGCGGCTCTGTTGGAAATCCAGTGCTATATCCAATGAGTTTATATCTGAATTATAGGTATCGTTAATCAACAGGCAATTATTAATACCCTGCTTCACATCCAGCCGCATAGCAACAGGTTCCAATTGTTTAAATTTCTCCACATCATTCACGCTGGTAGGTTTCAGATATAACATAACCGCCATACAATGAATAACATTTTCAATAGAAGCATCATCTGTAAAAGGAATCGAATAAACCCTGTCCAGACCGAGCTGGGTACAATGGATAATTGTTTCCTTTTCTTTCTTTTCTATCGATTCTATATAAAGCGGGGCATCCGAATCCGTACGGCTCCATGTGATTGCTTTATGAGACAAACAAGCTGCCTCGATACAATTTGCAATAAAGGCATTATCCCCATCATAAATAATCGCTTCGCAATCATTAAACAATTCCAACTTTTCCATGCATTTCTGGGTGGAAGAAATAAAATTCTCCTGATGGGCTTCTCCTATATTAGTAATAACGCCGATAGTCGGGACAATAATCGGTTGCAAGCGCTCCATTTCGTCCGGTTGTGAAATACCGGCTTCAAAAATACCCAATGTATTCTTTTCTGTCATCTGCCAGACAGAAAGAGGAACTCCCAATTGTGAATTATAACTACGTGGAGAACGTACGATATTAAATTCGTTATGCAACAACTGGTATAAAAATTCCTTTACAATCGTTTTACCGTTGCTACCGGTAATTCCAATCACAGGTATATTAAATTGTTTGCGGTGGCAAGCTGCCAGTTTTTGCAAAGCTTTCAATGTATCTTTCACTACCAGGAAACAGGCACCGTCCAGTGCTTCAAACTCCGGGCGAAACTCGCTCACCACAAAATTGCGGACTCTGAGTTTATATAATTCAGAAATATAACTATGCCCATCATTTGTTTTTGTTTTCAAAGCAAAAAAAAGGCTTTGCTCCGGAAATGAAAGACGACGACTATCAGTAAGTAAAATACTGATTTTATCATCGTGCATATTTTCAGCGTTCGCTCCGATAATTTCGGCTATATCTTTAACTGAATATTCCATCCTTTGTATTGTTTAAGACTTCTTTCGTATCGTTTCTATATCATTTGTAATATCAAAGTAAGGGAATTTATCGTTAAGTCGTTCCATCTTTAACAAAGTTTGCGAGATGAAGCGTTTATACCCTTCACTTTGAGGTTGAAAAGGCTTATGATTAAGAGCCTTTTGTATTTCATTCCACTCTTTAAAAATCGCCTGAGCTTCTTTTGAGAACAAAGTTTCCCGAAAGCGCTCCCAAATATAGTCCACCGCCTGAACCGAAGGATGCAACATATCGTCTGCATAAAAACGATAATCTCTCAATTCATCCATCATAATCTCATAAGCAGGGAAATAAGAAATTTGTTCCGGATATTCTTTTTGCAGGCAATCCACAGCCAATAGCAAAGTGGCCTTACTCAGTTGATTGGCATGTGCCCCGTCTTTCCAGTGACGAATAGGACTTACGGTAAAAATAATTTTCAAATCCGGATTCTGCTCCCACAGTGCAAGCAAGACATTTTTCCAATCCTCCGTTATTTCCTGGACGGAAAGCATTTCCCTTTTAAACATCTTCTCCGGTAACTTATGACAATTGGATACAATTTGTCCGGTAGCTGTCAGCCTGTAAACATATGCTGTTCCCAATGTAACAATCAAATGTTTCGCTTCACGTATGATTTGAGAAGAAGAAAACAGCCGTTGATTAATAGAATTCAAACACTCCACTGCTTGCGGAGACGAAAAGCGGCTATGATGATAAAAGCTGTGATAGACCCCTTCATGCAGAAACAAATCGCAGTCCTCAAACCGTTCCGGATGCAATAACATTCGGATAGCCACTGCAATGGATGCCGGATTATAAAGTGTACCAAACGGGTTCATATCTGTCCGGAACCGGCTTTCTTCTAATTTCCGTCCTATATTCTCTGCAAAGCAAGAACCCAAAAGCACTATTTGCTCCTTATATGACAAAAGAGGTATTCCTTTGGGCATAGAAATCTGTGTGTAAAATTCCATTAACGATAAACTATTAGTGGTTCGCGAAATGCAATATTATAGAAATCCCCGAAATAAAACAAATAAAGGTCTTCCCCGGATAAAACAAAACTCCGAAAGTTCAATACTCCCGGAGTCTGTTTCTCTGCGCCCATCCTTCACAAGATTACTGGCAGACGTACTTTTAATTTCATTATTTTAGTATTTAAATATAAATCGGATGCTTGTTCACCCTCCCGGGATACTTAGGTGGTAATTACCTAAGAAATCACCAAACCCACACAAACCGTAAAATTGTTTTTATCTTAATATCTTTAAAAGAACGAAACCACTATAGGATTCGTCCTTTGATTATACTCATTTAAGCGTAAAATGGAAAAATATCCTCAGTTACTACTACAAAAATAGATAATCCTTCGGAACTCACATGATTTTTTGGATAAATATCCTTATATTATAGGTTTTTTATAAAGTAGAGAGCGAAATTAAACATTTATGCTTGTTTTTTAACTATCGGACAATCCAAATTTGCTTCTTTCTAAAATTACCGGACAAAAAAATCCAATAATTTTTCATTACCTACATAACCTTGCAGCTGGTCACCTATCTTGACCGGTCCGACACCTACCGGAGTACCGGTATAAATCAAGTCGCCAATTTTCAAAGTAAAAAAGCGACTGACATAGGCAATTATCTTATCTATAGGGAAAAGCATATCCCTGGTATTACCTTCCTGCACTTTATTCCCGTTTATATCCAGATGAAAAGGAATCGCATTCACATCTTCCACTCTACTCACCGGAATAAAATCGCCTATAACCGCTGAATTATCAAACGCTTTACTTATTTCCCAAGGCAACCCATTGGCACGAAGTTTACTTTGCAAATCTCTTGCAGTAAAGTCTATCCCCACAGTTATCTCATTATAGTAACGATGGGCAAAACGTTCCGCTATATTCTTTCCCAAACGGTCTATTTTTACTACAATTTCCGTTTCATAATGTATTTCCGAGGAAAAATCCGGAATAAAAAACGGCTTGCCATCCTTCAACAAAGAAGAGTCCGGCTTCATAAAGATGGTCGGCTCGGACAGTTCCAGTGTATGATGCAACTCTTTATTATGAGCTGCATAATTCATTCCTACTGCAATAATTTTCATATCAGTGACTTATTGAATTCAAACGGTTGAACATAACCGCCAGATGAGCATACATAGACGTATTTTGCACAACTATATGTTCCGGCACACGTATACGGAAAGGGGTAAAATTCCAAAGAGCCTTGATACCACCTGCAATAATATGGTCTGTGACATCCTGGGCCTTCTCAACCGGAACGGTTATTACTCCGATAGTTGCCCCGTATTTCTTCTGCATAACAGGAAAATCATCCATATGATAAACGGGAATGCCATTGATAACAGAACCCGCCAAATCCTTGCGGACATCAAAACCGGCTACAATCTCAAGACCATACTGGTTCAAACCTGAGTCCTGCAACAATGCAGCTCCCAGGCTTCCGACACCAAACAGAAAAGCTTTATGCTGGGAAGTGAAACCTAAGAAGTCTTCCAACACATCTACTAACGTATCCACTTCATAGCCTACACGCGTTTTCCCTGTAATATTTACAAACGACAAATCTTTCGCCACCTGGCTGGAATCCACATTTATCTCCTTGGCAATCTGGGTAGATGACACAAAAGCCTCACCTCTCCCTTTCATTAATTTCAAAAAGGCAAGATACCACGGTAACCTTCTGAGAGTCGGTTCCGGAACTTTCCAGATTTGCTTCATTTCATCATTAGCCATCGTTCCATACATTACATGCAGGGCACAAAAGTAGTATTTTTTGTCGGAAATCATGCTTATTCACAGACGTTTTCCATTTTCTTCTACTTGTTTTTTCATTTATGCTACCCGTTATGGGAAATCATGCTACGTTTTGGCTAGCCTTTTATGGTCGTCATAACCGGATGGGAAAACGCCAAAGACATAATGTCAGCATTTTATCTTATGTAGTTTCATTTTTACAGAATAAAGCCTTTTCCGGTGACACTACCTATTAACAGAAAGGTCTTTCCAGAGAATTTCAGGCTCTTTTTTCCGGTAAAAAGGAGGTTTTTGTGCACTATCCGGAACCTTTTTCCGTTTTCCCGGAGGATATTTCCAACTATCCCTGCAACTAATTCCAATTATTTCTGCAACTAAATACAACTATCCGCGCAGATAAACATATATGTTTCGACTTTAAAGCATATATGTTTTGAAATCAAAGCATATATATCTTGGTTTTTGATGCTATAGAACAGAGAGGCAATGCTATAATGGTTGTAAAATCAGATCTAACCTAAATATCAAATAGATTTATTATACACCATAGAATATAACAATATGCTTAGATACAACTATACACAATGCCAATTAGTAAACATTCTAACAACTGTACAAACAAAACAACAAAGACAAACCTCGCAAGAGGAGCATATTCGCAATCCCTCCCGGATCTTTATCCATACAGGCCACTGGGAAGAGGTTATTTTATCAAAGTGTCAAAATGAAAGAAACCCGGCTGAAGAACAGAAAAGTGAACTCGATAAAAAACATTGGGAAAAGTCAACTCGTTTCAGACAAAGTCAAATGTCAAATCATAGTTATGGTTTTCCGAAATCATAACTATGATTTTCAAAAAACATAACTATGAATCGAAAAGAAAGCATCTTATTCCATAACCAGCCAATAACAAAGCGTTCCCCTTACCTGTTGAAAACTTTTTGTTACTTTTCTCTTATATTTCTTGGCGGTTAAAAAAGGAAATGCGTACTTTTACCCTCCAATAGAGCAATGCTTAGTAAATCAGACAACTATATTGCTTTATTTTAAGGAACAGTTTAACAGAATAGCGAATAAATGGAAGAAAAAGAGGTTTGCTATCATGTACCGGTAATGCTTCAGGAAAGTATAGAGGGATTAAGCATTCACCCTTCAGGAATATATGTAGATGTGACATTTGGAGGAGGAGGACATTCGCGCGAAATCCTGAGCCGGCTAGATAACAAGGGGAGACTTTATGGATTTGACCAAGATGCCGACGCCGAAAGTAATATACCGGAGGACGCTCGTTTTGTTTTTGTCCGCAGTAACTTCCGTTATTTATATAATTTTATGCGATACCACAACGCCGCAGGCAATGTGGATGGCTTACTGGCTGACCTGGGCGTTTCTTCCCATCATTTCGATGACAAGGAGCGAGGTTTCTCTTTCCGTTTTGAAGGAGCTTTGGATATGCGTATGAATACACGTGCCGGAAGAACTGCCGCCGATATTGTAAACACATATCCGGAAGAAGAACTGGCCAATTTATTTTATCTGTACGGTGAACTGAAAGTTTCCCGTAAACTGGCTTCATTGCTGGTTCGTAGCCGGGAAACAAAAAAAATAGAAACAATCGGAGATTTTCTGGAAGTTATCAAACCTTTTACCGGAAAAGACAAGGAAAAGAAATTTCTTGCCCAGGTTTTTCAGGCACTTCGCATAGAAGTAAACGATGAAATGAAGGCACTGAGAGATATGCTTCAACAAACAATGGAGGTCTTAAAACCGGGAGGCAGACTGGTAGTTATCACCTATCATTCTCTGGAAGACCGTTTGGTGAAAAATTTCCTGAAGACAGGTAATTTCGAAGGAAAAATAGAGCAGGACTTTTTTGGAAATAGCAAATCGCCGTTCCGGTTGGTCAACAATAAAGTAATGGTTCCTTCCAGCGAGGAAATAGAAAAGAATCCCCGTTCAAGAAGTGCCAAACTAAGAATAGCGGAGAAATTGGATATTGAAAATTAAACAATCGGTTTTCAATACAAAAAGGAATTTGTTATATGGAGCAACGAAAGAAAAAGAAAAAAGAAAGACGGCTTTCCTTTTTATACATCATAGGCGGTGGCATCTTAAAAGAAGATTTCATCGTGAAGCACACAAAGATGATAGTCCTTGTGGTTGTTCTGGTTTTCTTCTTCATCGGCAACCGGTATACCTGTATGCAAAAACTACGGGAGATAGACCATCTCCAGCGGCAACTTCGGGATATTCGTTTCGAAGCTTTATCCATTTCCTCCGAGCTGACGGGAAACAGCCGTCAGTCGCAAATAGAATTATTGATTGAAGAACAAGGTATAGAACTTGAAGCGGCTCAAAACCCGCCTTATGAATTATACAAATAAATATGGCTGAAGAAATCGAACCAAATGAAGTAACCCCGAAAAGTAACCGGATTTTATTCTGTTACTTTATTGTCGTGCTATTCCTCGGATTAGTGGCAATCGGCGTCTTGGTACGGGCATTCGATACGGCTTTTATTGAAAAAGAAAAATGGGTAAAAGTTGCTGAAAGCCAAAAACGCCCGAATTTACTGGTAGCACCCGGACGTGGAAATATCTACTCCGTTGATGGGAAATTGATGGCAACCAGCGTTCCCCGGTATTATACATATATCGACTTCAAGGCAGAAGGGCTGAATGTAGACTCATTCCTCCATTCCAAACGGAACGGGGTAGATTCGTTGTCGTTCTATCTCTCCAAAAAATTTAAGAACCGGACACCGGCTGGATACAAAGCACATCTGTTGCGGGGATTGAACATGAAAAAAAATAACCGGCAATACCCTCTGATTGAAGGACGTATCTCCTACTCCGACTTGAAAGAAATAAAAAAATATCCCTTTCTCCGGTTAAATCGCAACAAAAGCGGCTTCTATACCAAAGAAATGGTTCAACGCCAGAAACCTTTCGGGACACTGGCTTCACGCACCATCGGGGATATTTACGGGGAAATAGACCCTACCACAGGACTGACAAAAGGTAAAAACGGTCTGGAGCTGCAATACGACAGTCTATTACGCGGAGAGGCAGGGTTAAGCTCTGTTCGTCGTGTTGGCGGTGCCTGGACAAACGTTACGGAAATAGAACCGGTAGATGGCATGGACATCCGTACAACCATTGATATCAACATTCAGGACATTACAGAAAAATCGCTGGTCGACATGTTGAAAAAGATTGACGCAGCTTCAGGTACGGCAGTGGTAATGGAAGTGGAAACCGGGGAAATAAAGGCAATTACCAATATGGGACGTATACGCGAAGGGGTATACGGTGAAGAAAAGAATCATGCAGTTGCCGATGAGACAGAACCGGGTTCTACCTTTAAAGTGGCATCCATTATGGTAGCTCTTGAAGACGGAATCTGTCACCCCAGTGATACGGTGGACGTAGGCAACGGTATATATATGTATAAGGGAGCACGCATGACCGACCATAATAATAATAAAGGAGGTTACGGACGTATCTCTGTAGAACAAGCGATCTGGTACTCTTCCAATATCGGGGTAGCAAAAACAATCCTGAAAGGATATGAGAAAAATCCGACAAGATTTGTTGAAGGCTTATATAAAATCGGTTTGAATAAAGACCTGAAACTGGAAATACCGGGAGCCGGACGTGCTAAAATCAGAATGCCGAATGATACGGCACATTATTGGTCGAAAACCGCATTACCCTGGATGTCTTTCGGTTACGAAACCCAGATACCGCCTATTTATACGCTGGCATTTTTCAATGCCATAGCTAACAATGGGAAAATGGTCCGTCCGGTATTCACCAGAGAAATCTCCCACAACGGAAAAACCATTCAGAGTTTTTCGACAGAAGTAGTCAACTCATCTATCTGTTCAAGTAAAACGTTGGATATTATTAAGGATATGTTGCTTGGGGTTGTTGAAAAAGGAACAGGCAAGGCTGTTCACTCCGATATTGTCCGGATAGCAGGTAAAACAGGTACGGCGCAAATCGCTTCCGGCGGTGTGTACCGGAGAAGCGGGCACCAGGTTGCTTTCTGCGGGTATTTTCCGGCAGATGCACCCAAATATTCCTGTATTGTAGTTATCCGCCAACCCCGTATCGGTTATCCTTCCGGAGGAACCATGTCCGGAGGTGTGGTAAAATCAATTGCCGAGAAAATATATGCAGCCTATATGCCTATCGACATAAAGAAGATGGATACCGATTCGACTGCAGTTCTTATGCCTCAACCTAAAGCCGGAGAATTAGACCCGTTAAAATATGTACTGAATAAACTGGATATAGATGCAAATACAGACAGTATCGAAACCAAATGGGTAACAGCCAAAAAGGATGATGAAGAAAAAGAAATTATCCTGAAGGATGTACCTATTCGCGAAAATCTCGTACCGAATGTAGTCGGAATGGGGGCTAAAGATGCAGTCTATCTGTTAGAAAGCAAAGGTCTGCAAGTAACATTGAGCGGAATGGGGAAAGTGGTATCACAATCCATATCTCCCGGTTCACGTGTATCCAAGGGTCAAACCGTTTCATTAACATTAAGATAACGTATGGAACTAAAAAAACTTATTCAATCATTGAATGTACTTGAAATTAAGGGTGATATTTATAAAGAAATTTCAGGTATCCAGTCTGATTCCCGTAAAGTGGAAGATAATTATCTTTTTGTCGCAGTACGGGGAACGGTTGTAGATGGTCATACATATATAAATGGAGCAATAGAAAAAGGAGCGACAGCAATTATATGCGAAGAAATACCGCCTGTCCCCGAAGCACTTATAGTTGAAAAAAGTCCGGTTTTTATCCTTGTTAAGGATTCTGCCGAAGCTTTAGGATTGGCACTTTCCACATGGTATGACAATCCTTCGGAAAAACTGATATTAGTTGGCGTAACTGGAACAAACGGAAAAACAACCATTGCAACCTTGCTTTATGAAATGTTCCGAAAAATGGGACATAAGGCAGGATTATTATCTACCGTTTGCAACTATATCGATGGAGAAGCTATTCCGACAGAGCATACGACACCCGACCCTATTACCCTGCACAACCTGATATACAAGATGGTTCAGGCAGGCTGTGAATATGCATTCATGGAAGTAAGTTCACACTCTATCGATCAGAAACGTATCAGCGGACTGTCTTTTGACGGAGGTATCTTTACCAACCTGACACGGGATCATATGGATTACCATAAAACTGTGGAGAACTATCTGAAAGCAAAAAAGAAATTCTTCGATGACCTGCCTTCCACGGCATTTGCCATCACGAATGCAGACGATAAAGCCGGGCTTGTCATGTTACAAAATACGGCAGCACAGAAGCTGACCTATTCGCTTCGTACACTGGCTGATTTTAAAGGTAAAATACTGGAATCCCATTTTGAAGGGACCGAACTTTTAATAAATAACCGGGAAGTTACCGTACAGTTTGTAGGCCGTTTTAATGCTTACAACCTGTTGGCGGTATATGGCGCAGCTGTTTCTTTAGGAAAAGATCCGGAAGAAACACTGATTGTACTGAGTACCTTGCATTCGGTATCAGGCCGGTTCCAAACCATCCAATCTCCCGAAGGATATACTGCGATTGTAGACTATGCCCACACACCGGATGCTTTGGTTAATGTGCTGAACAGTATCCATGAAGTACTGGATGGCAACGGACGTGTAATCACAGTAGTGGGTTGTGGGGGAAACAGAGACAAAGGAAAACGCCCGATTATGGCAAAAGAAGCATCCAAATCGAGCGACCAACTGATTATCACTTCCGACAATCCTCGTTTCGAAGAGCCTCAGGATATTATCAACGATATGCTGGCAGGATTGGATAATAATGACAAAAAGAAGACATTGAGTATTGCCGATCGCAGAGAAGCAATCCGTACGGCCTGCATGCTGGCAAACAAAGGGGATGTCATTCTGGTTGCCGGAAAAGGGCACGAGAATTACCAGGAAATCAAAGGTGTAAAACATCATTTCGATGATACGGAAATTTTAAAAGATATTTTTTCATTGACTGTTTGACGGCTTGCCGGATAAACTAGTCCAACGTAGATACAACTATGCTATATTATCTGTTTGAATGGCTGCATAAGCTCAATTTTCCCGGTGCGGGAATGTTCGGATATACCTCTTTCCGCGCATTGATGGCTGTTATCCTGGCACTGCTGATTTCAAGTATGTGGGGAGACAAATTCATTAATTTACTGAAACGGAAACAAATTACCGAAACACAACGCGACGCTAAAATCGACCCATTCGGAGTTGATAAAGTAGGTGTGCCCAGTATGGGAGGTGTCATTATCATTGTTGCGATTCTGATTCCTTGTCTATTATTGGGCAAACTGCACAATATTTATATGATATTGATGCTTATCACCACAATATGGTTAGGCTCGCTGGGGTTTGCAGACGATTATATCAAAATTTTCAAAAAAGATAAAGAAGGGCTACACGGTAAATTCAAAATTATCGGACAGGTAGGACTCGGGCTAATCGTAGGATTAACCTTATATTTAAGTCCGGATGTAGTAATTCGTGAAAATTTCGAAGTTCAAAAATCAGAACATGAAATCGAAGTGATACATGGCACACATGACTTGAAATCCACTCAGACAACGATTCCTTTCTTCAAAAGCAACAACCTTGATTACGCCGATTTTGTAGGTTTTATGGGTGAATATGCCCAAACAGCCGGTTGGATACTGTTTGTTATCGTTACCATATTTGTAGTAACTGCCGTATCTAATGGAGCCAACCTCAATGATGGAATGGATGGCATGGCGGCAGGTAATTCCGCCATTATCGGACTTACTTTGGGAATACTCGCCTATGTGTCGAGCCATCTCGAATTTGCCAGTTATCTGAATATTATGTATATCCCCGGAAGTGAGGAACTGGTTATATTTATCTGTGCTTTTATCGGTGCACTTATCGGATTTCTCTGGTACAACGCTTATCCGGCACAGGTTTTTATGGGTGACACGGGAAGTCTTACGATTGGAGGTATCATTGCTGTTTTTGCCATTATTATCCACAAAGAACTGCTGATTCCTATTCTTTGCGGGGTATTTTTGGTAGAAAACCTGTCGGTTATTTTGCAACGGTTCTATTATAAAGCCGGGAAGAAGAAAGGGGTAAAACAACGGCTCTTTAAGCGGGCGCCGATCCATGACCATTTCCGGACTTCAATGAGCCTGATAGAACCCGGATGCAGTGTAATGTTCACAAAACCGGATAAACTGTTCCATGAATCAAAGATAACAGTCCGTTTTTGGATTGTTACCATTGTGTTGGCAGCTATCACGATTATCACACTTAAGATAAGATAAAGAGATGAAAAGAATTGTAGTATTAGGAGCCGGTGAAAGCGGAACAGGAGCCGCCATACTGGCAAAGGCGAAAGGTTTCGATGTTTTCGTATCCGATTTTTCGTCTATCAAACCTAAGTATAAGGATATGCTGAATGTTCATTCCATCCGTTGGGAAGAGGAAGGGCATACTGAAGCTGACATTCTGAATGCCGATGAAATAATCAAAAGCCCGGGTATTCCCGACAAGGCTTCCATTATCCAGAAATTGAAAGAAAAAGGTACGCATATCATCTCCGAAATAGAATTCGCCGGACGATATACAAACTCCAAAATGATTTGTATCACTGGCAGCAACGGAAAAACTACCACTACCATGTTGACCTACCATATTCTGAAACAAGCAGGTATGGATGTTGGTTTGGCTGGTAATGTAGGAAACAGCCTTGCTTTGCAGGTGGCAGAAGATCCTCATGCTGTTTATGTTATCGAACTGAGTAGTTTCCAACTTGATAATATGTACGACTTTAAGGCTGATATTGCTATTCTCCTGAATATAACACCCGATCATCTGGACCGTTATAATTATGAAATGCAGAATTATATTGATGCGAAATTTCGTATCTTGCAGAACCAAACAGCAAAAGATGCTTTTATATATTGGAACGATGACCCGATCATTGCCCGTGAGATAGCCAAGCGCCACCCGAGGGCAACTCTTTACCCTTTTGCTGAAACACACGAAACAGGAACAAAGGGATATACGGAAAACAATAAGATAATAATCGAAACTCCAAACGGAACGTTTACAATGGATCAAGATTTATTGGCATTAACAGGGACACACAATCTGTACAATTCGCTTGCCTCAGGTATCGCCTCCAAGGTGGTAGATATCCAGGATGAGAAAATACGTGCCTCATTAAGCGACTTTACTGGTGTAGAACACCGTCTTGAAAAAGTAGCTCGCGTACGCGGTGTTGATTACATCAATGACTCAAAAGCAACAAACGTCAATTCATGTTGGTATGCATTACAGAGCATGACCACTAAACTGGTCCTCATTTTGGGAGGGACAGATAAAGGAAATGACTACACAGAAATAGAAGAGTTAGTAAAACAAAAAGTCCACTCTTTAATTTTCTTAGGTGTGGACAATACCAAATTACATAAATTCTTCGATGGCAAAGTTGCAACAATCGAAGACGCCCGTTCGATGGAAGAAGCAGTTTCCAAGGCTTACAAGCTCGCAGAAAAAGGTGATACGGTACTTTTATCGCCATGCTGTGCAAGTTTCGACCTTTTCAAAAGCTATGAAGACCGTGGCGAACAATTTAAAGCATGCGTACGTAATTTGTAATTAATATATGGATCTGGCGAGTAAACTCTTTAAAGGTGACCGTGTAATATGGGTTATATTCATGTTCCTCTGCCTTATTTCGGCAGTGGAAGTCTTTAGCGCGACCAGTACAATCGCCTACAAGAATGTAAACCAGTGGGCCCCCATCATGCGTCATGCAACTTTCCTGCTCGGCGGGTTTGTGGTGGTATTATTGTTACACAATGTTCCATGCAAGTTCTTTTCGGTATTCATTCTTTTATTGCCTGTATCGGTTTTGATGCTGATTGTCACACCGTTCATAGGAGTAAATGCAAATGATGCACATCGCTGGCTGGATTTATTTGGTGTACAGTTTCAACCATCGGAGTTTGCAAAACTTGCCTCTGTCGTCTATATAGCTTTTTTGCTTAGCAAACGAAGTAAATATTCTGAAAATCAAATATTCAAATACATTCTGATAGGCGTCGGAACCGCCTGTATATTAATTTTACCTGAGAACTTCTCCACAGCATTTATGTTGTTCGGGGTAACCTTCCTGATGATGTTTATCGGACAACTTCCTTTTTCAAAGTTGGCTAAACTCGGAGGAATATTACTTATCGCCTTGCTCCTGTTCCTGTCTTTGTTAAAATTCATGCCTGCCGGTATAAGCCAATACCTGCCAGACCGTTTTGCCACTTGGCAAGCTCGTGTGGAACGCTTCTCTGAGCCTAAAGACTCTGAATTTGACGAGAATGGAATTTATAAAATTACAGACGATAATTATCAGGTATCCCATGCTAAAATAGCGATTGCACAGGGCGGTATTTTCGGTCAGATGCCGGGACACGGGCAACAACGCGACTTCCTGCCACAGGCTTATTCCGACTTTATTTATGCGATTATAATAGAGGAACTCGGGATTGTAGGGGGAGTATTTGTACTGCTCCTTTACATTATGTTATTAGTCCGCGTAGGAATGATTGCCCGAAAATGCGACAAATTATTTCCTAAATTTTTGGTATTGGGGTGTGGTTTGCTGATTGTGGTACAGGCTCTTGCCAATATGGCCGTTGCAGTAAACCTGATACCGGTCACCGGCCAACCGATGCCCCTCGTAAGCCGTGGAGGAACATCAACCGTTATTTCCTGTATCTATTTCGGGATCATCCTGAGCGTAAGCCGCTTTGGAGCGGGTATGGGTAATGAGGATGAAACAGAGAATTCCGAAGAAGAAATCGGAGAAGAAACAACTGAAAATATACCGGTTCCGACTGTTGAAAGTCCGGTTGGAAACTCCAGCCCATTATCGGCAGTCGCATCTTTAGAAGAAATAGACAAAGAAACAAAAATATAATACCCGCCTGAGGATAGATATAATTATCCTACAGACGTAATGATATAAAATTATGAAGCAATACCGGATTATCATAAGCGGCGGAGGAACCGGAGGACATATCTTTCCGGCTATCTCAATAGCTAATACCTTCCGAAATCGGTTTCCGGAGGCAGAAATATTATTTGTCGGAGCAGAAGACCGTATGGAAATGGAAAAAGTTCCGGCTGCCGGTTACCGGATTATCGGTTTACCGGTAAGTGGATTCGACCGTGCACATGTATTCAACAACATAAAAGTTCTTCGCCGCTTGATAAAATCACTCAAACTGGCCAAAAGAACTATCAGGGAATTTAAACCGGATATTGCGGTAGGAGTCGGCGGATATGCCAGTGGTCCCACATTATGGATGGCGGCATCGGAAGGTATCCCGACTTTAATCCAGGAACAGAACTCGTATGCCGGAGTAACCAATAAATTATTGGCAAAGAAGGCAGAAAAGATCTGTGTGGCATATGAAGGCATGGAGAAATTCTTTCCGGCAGAGCGGGTTGTCATAACAGGCAATCCTGTTCGCAAGGATTTGGAAGAAGCTTTGGAAAAACGAGAAGAAGCTTTATCTTTCTTCGGACTTTCTCCCGAAAAGAAAACAATACTGGTTGTTGGAGGAAGCTTGGGAGCACGTACCATTAACCGGAGTATCCAGGGAGACTTGGATAAATTATTTGCTTCCGGTGTACAGGTCATCTGGCAAACCGGACGCTACTATCAGGAAGACGCAATAAAGCATCTGAAAGCTTACCGGGGAATGCCAGTCTGGTGCTCTGACTTTATCACCCGTATGGATTATGCTTATTCAGCGGCCGACATTGTTATTTCGCGTGCAGGAGCTAGTTCTATTTCAGAACTTTGCCTGTTAAAAAAACCTGTTATCCTGGTACCTTCACCGAATGTAGCAGAAGACCATCAGACAAAAAATGCCATGGCTTTGGTAAACAAGGAAGCTGCAATCATGGTTCCTGATAAGGATGCCGAACAACTATTAGTAACCAAAGTGCTGGAAGTTATTCAAAATGATGAACTTCTGCGACAGTTGGCACAAAATATAGGAACATTGGCTCAACATCAAAGTGCAGAACGCATTGTGGATGAAATAGTAAAAGTTATAGAAAGGAAGTAAATAGTTTGAAGTAGTAAAATAGCACTTTATAATGTTATCTTTGTAGTGCTATAAGAGGAACGACAATCATGGATATTAACAATATAACATCTGTATATTTTGTAGGAGCCGGAGGCATTGGAATGAGTGCCTTAATCCGCTACTTTTTGTCAAAAGGGAAAAAAGTAGCCGGTTATGATAAAACACCATCCGGTTTGACAGAACAACTAAATTATGAAGGTGCCGCCATTCATTATGAAGATAATGTAATGCTGATACCGGACGATTTTACAGATCCGTCAAAGACTCTGGTTATATATACACCAGCAGTTCCGGACTCCCATACGGAATTATCTTATTTCCGGGATAATGAATTTGAAATTATGAAACGGGCACGTGTACTGGGAGAAATAACCAACTGTACACGAGGTTTATGTATTGCCGGCACACATGGGAAAACAACTACCTCATCAATGGTTGCCCATCTGTTAAAACAGTCTCATGTCGATTGCAATGCCTTTTTAGGAGGAATCCTGAAAAATTACAACAGTAACCTGATGCTTTCCGAACATAGTGACCTGACTGTTATTGAAGCAGACGAATTCGACCGTTCCTTCCACTGGCTAAGACCTTATATGGCTGTTATTACAGCCGCCGACCCGGATCATCTGGATATTTATGGAACTCCGGAAGCTTACCGTGAAAGTTTTGAACATTTCACATCGCTCATTCGACCAGGTGGTTGCCTGATTATGAAAAAAGGGATAAATGTTACCCCGATCCTTCAACAGGATGTCTCACTCTTTTCGTATTCAGCTACAGAAGAAGCCGATTTTTATGCAACTAATATCCGGATAGGGAATGGCGAGATTGTTTTTGATTTTGTTGGTCCTACCATCACTATTTCCGATATACAATTAGGTGTTCCGGTAAAAGTCAATGTCGAAAACGGGGTTGCAGCCATTGCTCTGGCATGGTTGAACGGAGTAACTCCTGATGAAATACGGAAAGGCATGGCAAGTTTCGCTGGCCCGAAACGCCGTTTCGATTTCCACTTAAAGAAAGAAAATATCGTATTGATAGATGATTATGCGCATCATCCGGCTGAATTAAAAGCCAGCATACAGTCTGTAAAGGAATTGTATGCCGGACGTAAAATCACAGGGGTTTTCCAACCTCACTTGTATACCCGTACACGTGATTTTGCCGCTGATTTCGCAGAAAGTTTATCTTTACTCGACGAGTTAATCCTGTTGGATATTTATCCGGCACGCGAGGAACCGATACCGGGTGTTACCTCTCAGATTATTTTTGATGCGGTAACTATCCCCAATAAGAAAATGGTTCGCAAAGAAGATTTACTGAACCGGATTGCGGCCGAAGTTAACAACTTTGAGGTTGTCTTAATGGTTGGAGCCGGAAATATTGAGCAACTGGTAGAACCTGTTAAACATATATTGGATAAAAAAGAATAACTTGTGATCCGTATCGTATCCATAGTAGCTGCAACGTTGTTATTTTGTTACATCGTGTTTGTCTCTTTCTTTTTCCGGGAAATGAGACAGGATAGTCAATGCCGTGCCCTCCAGGTTATCGTTGTAGACAGCCTGGATAAACACTTTATCAGCGATAAGGATTTGACTTATATCTTGAGAAATGCCAACCTGGACCCGCTCAAGAAACCGATGAATGAAATTAACACAGACAAGATAGAAGCAGAACTGCTGAAAAATGAGATGATAGCCAATGTGGAAGCCTATAAAACACCTTCCGGCATCGTAAAACTCGAAGTTGAGCAAAAAATTCCTATCTTGCGGATAATAAGCCCACGTGGAAATTATTACGTGGATAACCGGGGAACAAAAATGCCGGTAAGCCGCCGTTATGTAGCCCACGTTCCTGTTGCAAGCGGATACGTGGAAAAAGAGCTGGCAGTAACCGACTTATACAAATTTGCATTATTTTTGCAGGAGAATGATTTCTGGAATAATCAAATTGAACAAATATATGTTCATCCGGATAACGAAGTGGAACTTATCCCCCGGGTAGGTAACCACAGAATTGTACTTGGAACTTTTGCCGATTTTGAAGAAAAGCTCGATAACTTGCGTCTCTTCTATGAAAAGGCAATTCCTAAAGTAGGATGGGAAAAGTACAGTATCATTAATTTAAAATACAAAGATCAGATTGTTTGCACTAAAAGATAGAATGTAATATGGCATACACAGACTTTATAGCAGCCATCGACCTCGGCTCTTCCCGCATGGTCGGTATGGTAGGGACGAAAGGGCCTTCGGGAGCTCTTTCTATTTTGGCCTACGAAGTTGAAAACTCCGAAACCTGTATACGAAGAGGATGTGTATATAATGTGGAAGGGACTGCTTTTAAAATCAAACGTCTTATCCAGAAGCTGGAAACTAAATTGCATGGTTCCAAAATCGGGAAAGTATACGTTGGAATCGGAGGACAATCACTTCGTACTATAGACCATACGGTTCCTAAAATATTAGGTACAGAGGGAGTAGTTACAGAAGAAATCATCCAGACCCTTTACCGTGAATGCCAGGATTACCATCCGGATATGCTGGATGTATTGTCTATTGTATCCCCGGTCTATTATCTGGACGACAAAGTGGAACCGGATCCGGTAGGTATTCCCTGTAGCCGGATTGAGGCACGTTACAAACTGGTAGTAGGACGCCCTTCCCTCCGTCGCTATGTGAGCAACAGCATTGCAGACCGGGCAAAAGTTGAAATCGCTGATATTGTCGTATCTCCATTGGCTTTGGCAGATGTCATACTGAGCGATAACGAAAAAGATTTAGGTTGTGCATTAATCGGTTTCGGTGCCGGAGTTACTACACTTACAGTCTATAAAGGAGGAAAACTGGTAAATCTGTCCGTTATTCCTTTCGGAGGAAACCTGATAACAAGAGATATTACCAGCCTGCATCTGGTAGAAGCAGAAGCAGAACGGGTAAAATTGACTTACGGTAGTGCCATCATGGACCGGGACAACGAATTTACCATACAAGTAAGTTCTGCTGATGGTATGGGACTGCGTGAAATCAAACTGGAAGATCTCAACAACATTATAGAAGCACGTATCAAAGAGATACTCGAAAACGTATATGCCCGCTTGGAAGCAACAGGTTTGATAAACTCATTGGGAGCCGGTATTATTATTACAGGAGGCGGAGCGGCATTGAAACATCTTCCGGACCTTATCCGGGATCGGTTGAAGATGGATGTCCGGTATTCTTCCGTGCGTAAAGGCATTGTCGAGAACGGAGAAATGATTGCCAATAATCCTGAATATGCAGTTGCAGTAGGTCTCCTGATGAAGGGGGATACAAACTGTGCTGCCTATATTCCTCCAAAAGCTCCTGAGCCTCAAGTCACGGAACAAAAAGTTGAAGAGAAAAAAGAAGAACCGGTAGCTCCTCCTAAACCGTCCAAAGCAAAAGCGAATAAAGGAGGTGGTTTCAATCTGTTCAAAGGATGGAAAGAAAAAGCGGAGAATTTAGGCAAAGGCCTCTTCGACGATGAAGAAGATACGAGTAACTAATCAGCAAATGTAAAAACGGAAGGCAATGGACGATACAATATTAAACTTCAACTATCCAACAGATACTCCGAAAATCATTAAAGTCATCGGTGTCGGAGGTGGTGGCGGAAATGCCGTAACACATATGTACAAAGAAGGTATACATGATGTTACTTTTGTGCTGTGTAATACCGACAACCAGGCATTAAACCGTTCCGACGTACCATGTAAAGTTCCTCTGGGACGCAATATTACCCAGGGATTAGGAGCTGGTAACAAACCTGAACGTGCAATGATGGCTGCCGAAGAAAGCCTTGAAGACATCCGTAAGATGTTGGGAGACGGTACCAAAATGGTATTTATCACTGCCGGAATGGGAGGTGGAACAGGAACAGGAGCAGCTCCTGTAATCGCCCGCATTGCAAAAGATATGGGTATACTTACAGTAGGGATTGTTACTATTCCTTTCGTATTCGAAGGCGAACGTAAAATTATCCAGGCACTGAACGGTGTGGAAGAGATCAGTAAGAATGTAGATGCATTGCTGGTTATCAACAACGAACGGTTGCGCGAAATATACGCAGACCTCACCATGACCAATGCTTTTGGTAAGGCTGATGATACGCTGACTATTGCAGCGAAAAGTATAGCTGAAATTATTACCTTGCCGGGTATTATCAACCTCGACTTTGCAGATGTCAACACCACAATGAAAGATGGAGGTGTTGCCCTGATGAGTAACGGTTTCGGCCAAGGAGAAGGACGTGTTCGCCAAGCGATTGAAGATGCACTGAACTCCCCGCTTTTGAACAATAACGATGTGTTTAATGCAAAAAAAATATTGTTCAATGTTTCATTTGGTGAAGATGCGGAGCTTCGAATGGAAGAAATGAACGATGTACATGACTTCATGTCCCGTTTCGGTCGAGATATCGAAGTTATCTGGGGGACAGCTGTCGACAATTCATTGGGTGATAAAGTCAAGATGACAATTCTTGCGACCGGTTTCGGCATGGAAGATATTCCTCAGATAGCAGACAAGCGTCACGCTGAATCTGCACGTATGACAGAAGAAGAATTACGTGTCGAAGAGGAACGTATTAAGAAAGAACAAGGCGAAAAAGAGCTTATCGATAAATATTACGGAGCTTCCGGTCAGCGTATGCGCCGTGTAGCCGCTCGTGCAAAAGCTGTTGTTTTGAATCAGGAAGAACTGGATGATGATGCTCTTATCGCCCTGATAGAAGATAATCCTACTTACAATCGCGATCCGAAGCTTATAGCCCGGGCACGGTCGAAAGTTTCGGTAGAAGATACTCCAACATCATCGGTCTCTTCATCAGCCGCCTCACGTTCTGATAATAATAACAATAAACCGAATACTGGAGGCAAACCGACAATCAGTTTCAGATAACTATTAATATACATCAATATGGATTTGTTTGAAAGAGTCAGCGAAGACATTAAAAACGCAATGAAGGCAAAAGACAAAGTAGCCCTCGAAACTCTAAGAAACGTAAAGAAATTTTTCCTCGAAGCTAAAACAGCCCCGGGGGCCAATGATACCCTGACGGATGCGGATGCACTTAAGATTATGCAGAAGCTGGTTAAACAGGGCAAAGACTCTGCCGGCATCTTTGCAGAACAGGGACGCCAGGAATTGGCAGAAGCGGAACTGGCACAAGTAGCCGTTATCGAAACCTACCTTCCCAAACAAATGAGTGCAGAAGAGCTGGAAACAGAACTGAAGGCAATCATCGCCCAAGTTGGAGCAACCGGTCCCAAAGATATGGGCAAAGTGATGGGAGCCGCAACAAAAGCATTAGCCGGAAAAGCCGAAGGACGGATGATTTCCGAAACTGTAAAGCGATTGCTCAACTAAAAAAGAAAAATAATACATAAAGAGAATTGATTCAGCCGACTAAACAAAAGCTAATCAATTCTCTTTTTTATTTTATACTGATAGAATCTAAGATTTTTATAACATGATTACATTTATTTGTTGCCTTATTACTCTTATCGCAGGTTATTTTATATATGGGAAATTTATAGAACGCATTTTGGGTATAGACCCGGCAAGAAAAACACCGGCATATACACTACAGGATGGGGTTGATTATCTTCCGATGCCATCTTGGAAAGTTTTCATGATACAATTTTTGAATATTGCAGGTTTAGGACCCATATTTGGAGCTATCATGGGGGCAAAATTTGGAACAGCGTCTTTTTTATGGATTGTACTCGGAAGCATTTTCGCAGGAGCAGTGCACGACTATCTGGCAGGAATGCTTTCTTTACGCCACAATGGAGAGAGTCTGCCTGAAATCATAGGCCGCTATCTTGGACATAATTTCAAGCAGTTCATGCGTGGCTTCACTGTAATCCTGATGGTTCTGGTTGGTGCAGTATTCGTTGCCGGTCCTGCCGGATTATTAGCAAAGTTGACCCCGGAACATTTGAATACGACTTTCTGGATTATTGTAGTATTCATCTATTACATTTTGGCTGCATTGTTGCCAATAGATAAAATCATAGGAAAAATCTATCCTATATTTGCCATAGCCCTGTTATTCATGGCTATAGGGATACTGGTTATGTTATTCATAAACCATCCCCCATTACCGGAAATAACAGAAGGTATGCCTAACACCAATCCGGACGGATTACCGATATTCCCGATTATGTTTGTAAGTATCGCTTGTGGGGCTATTTCCGGATTTCATGCAACCCAAAGCCCTTTGATGGCACGTTGTATTGTAAACGAAAAATACGGTCGCCCTATTTTCTTCGGGTCCATGATTACCGAAGGAATTGTAGCTTTAATCTGGGCCGCTGCCGCCACTTATTTCTATCATAACAATGGAATGGGAGAAAACAATGCGGCCGTAGTTGTGGACAGTATTACAAAAGAATGGCTGGGAACAATAGGCAGTGTACTTGCTATATTAGGAGTAATTGCAGCACCTATCACCTCTGGAGATACGGCATTCCGCTCTGCCCGTCTAATCGTTGCAGACTTCCTGCATATGGAACAACGCAGTATTCCCAAACGTCTGCTCATTTGTATCCCTTTATTTCTGGTAGCCATTGCCCTGCTACTCTACAGTTTGAATGACAAAGAAGGGTTTGAAATGATATGGAGATATTTTGCCTGGTGTAACCAGACACTGGCAGTATTCACTCTTTGGGCACTTACCGTATATCTGTCTCGTTCAAAGAAAATATACATCATCACTCTCATTCCGGCATTATTTATGACAGCAGTTTGTTCCACTTACATATTTATTGCACCCGAAGGTTTGAACATGGATGCAACTCTCTCGCAAATAATCGGATATTGTATTACGGCATTCACCTTTATCCTCTTTATTATCTGGAAAAGAAAAGTTTCAAAACTCACCGAGGTTAAAGAATAGAAAGGCAAAGCGGGTATGCCCAATGGACACACCCGCTTTTTATTTCTGACAGATTCAATATCTTAAAGAACCTGGATACCTTCTTCGCGAGCAGCTTCTTCTCCAGAAGGAGTGATCAGCTTGTAACCTTTACCGTGGATGTTGATGATTTCAATTCCCGGATCATCTTTCAACAGCTTACGCAACTTTGTGATATACACATCCATACTACGTGCATTGAAATAGTTATCGTCTACCCAGATAGTCTTCAACGCATAATTACGTTCCAGGATTTCATTTGCATGAGCACACAACAAGCTCAGAAGTTCACATTCTTTTGTTGTCAGCTTAGTTACCTTATCACCGATAGCCAAAGTCTGTTTCTGAGTATCGAACAAGAAGTTTCCAAGTTTATAAAATGGTATATCTTTCATTTTCTTACCTTTCACACGGCGAAGGATTGCTTCGATACGGAGCAACAATTCTTCCATGCTGAATGGCTTTGTCAGATAGTCATCTGCACCAATCTTGAATCCTTCCAGGATATCTTCCTTCATAGTCTTAGCTGTAAGGAAGATGATAGGAATATCAGGATTGATTGAGCGGATTTCCTGTGCCAACGTAAAACCGTCTTTTTTCGGCATCATTACGTCTAATACACAAAGATCATATTTGCCTTTGGTGAAACCTTTATAACCGGCTTCTCCGTCAGAAAAGAGGTCTGTTACATAACCTTTAGCCTGAAGGTATTCTCTCAACAACATACCCAGGTTTTCGTCGTCTTCGCAAAAGAAGATTTTCAATTTTTCTTCCATAACTAACTTTTTATAAGAGGTAAAGTAATAATAAATTTTGTTCC
>MJGMD1__coassemble_1887_pt1 | contig 45582 bp, 41 predicted proteins | sample MJGMD1__metabat2_low_PE_010 | metagenome-assembled genome bin MJGMD1 | reverse complement strand
GAGCATCTGCCTTACAAGCAGAGGGTCGGCGGTTCGAATCCGTCAACGCCCACAAAAAAGAGAACATGTTTTTATAACACGTCCTCTTTTTTTATACCATTATTTTTTTAACGTCTTTGATGTAAGGGGACTGATATAATACGATCTATTGAATACTTCCCTGGTCCTACTATATACATTAAGATAAAAACCACCAGATAAATAAAAGCCAATTCTTTCACTGCAAACGGATCAGCCCCATGAATAACAAAGAAAGCCATACCCATTGTAAATATCATCGGTATCATAGCCAAACGATAAAGTGCCCCGAAAATAAATCCTACGGAACATAACATCTCTCCAAAAATAGCCAAGCCTAAAGACACAGAATTCCCCACACCTAACGGATCCGGAAAGGTTGCAGACATTTCCGAGTAATTAGTCCACTTCTGCATACCATGACTTAATAACAATCCTCCAAAAAGAAGACGCAGAGCCAACAACAGCAAAGAGATTGCCGTTCCATCCGGCTTCTGGGGAAATAAAAATTTATAAATCTTCAACATATTATTTTATTTTTCATTTTATAAGAAAACAAAACAATATATTAAATAGTTCATTTTGCTTACATTTTACGAACAATCCTCTCTATCCTCCTGCGTTCCTTCTCATAGCAGGCTTATACTTGATAACAATAAAAGCCCCAAAACAAAAAAAGCGACATCCTCCGTAAGAAGAAATCGCTTTTTATTTAATTTGTGACCAGGGTGGGATTCAAACCCACGACCTTCAGAACCGGAATCTGACGCTCTATTCAGCTAAGCTACCCAGCCAAAGACAGTGCAAAAGTATATATAATATTGGAGGAAAACAAACCGAGAATAAAAAAAACAGCATTTTTGATATTTTGCAAACAATAAACACAAAACCACTGCCATTTTGCAAATAAAAACAAGACTTCAATTGCTCTTTTTCTATTAATCATTATCTTTGCCCCGCATTATTCATAAAAACAAAGCCACAAGAATATGAGTTATTTAATTAAACCGGCAGGATATAAAGCTTTATTAAATTTGTCCCAAACAGAAATGGGGATTAAAAAGATTAAAGACTTTTTCCAGCAAAACCTCTCGTCCGAACTACGGTTAAGACGTGTTACAGCACCTTTGTTCGTACTAAAGGGCATGGGAATAAACGACGACTTGAACGGAACAGAACGCGCAGTTACATTCCCCATTAAAGATTTGGATGATTCCAAAGCAGAAATCGTTCACTCACTTGCCAAATGGAAACGTCTTACTTTGGCTGATTATGGAATTGAAGAAGGATACGGTATCTATACAGACATGAATGCCATCCGCTCTGATGAAGAATTAGGCAATTTACACTCTTTATATGTTGACCAGTGGGACTGGGAACGTGTAATGACAGCAGAAGAACGAAACATTCATTTTCTAAAAGAAATCGTACGCCGTATCTATGCAGCTATGGTACGAACCGAATATCTCGTTTATGAGATGTTCCCAAATATCCGTCCCGTTCTACCTCAAGATATTCATTTTATTCATTCCGAGGATTTATTACAAAAATATCCTAACTTTACCCCAAAAGAGCGTGAAGACGCAATAGCCAAGGAATATGGTGCAGTATTTATCATTGGTATCGGCTGTAAGTTAAGCAATGGAGAAAAGCATGACGGGCGTGCTCCGGACTACGACGATTGGTCTACTGTTGCAGAAAACGGACAAGTCGGATTAAATGGCGATTTACTGGTATGGGATGATGTACTGAACCGTTCACTGGAATTATCTTCGATGGGTATTCGTGTAAACAAGGAAGCATTGCTCCGACAGCTAAAGATCAACGACGCAGAGGAAAAGAAAGAACTCTATTTTCATAAACGGCTGTTGAATGATGAACTTCCATTAAGTATCGGAGGTGGTATCGGACAAAGCCGCCTGTGTATGTTCTACCTTCGTAAAGCACATATCGGAGAAATCCAGGCTAGTATCTGGCCGGAAGATATGCGTCAGGAAGCTCGTGCAGCAGGAATGTATTTAATCTAAATTGTATGGATGTTAAAATAGAACAGAGCTGGAAAGAACGTTTAAACGCTGAGTTTGAAAAAGACTATTTCAAACAGTTAATCACTTTTGTCAAAGATGAATACAAGCAACGGACAATTTATCCTCCGGGGCCTTGTATCTTCAGCGCATTCGAACATTGTCCATTCGACAAAGTCAAAGTTGTTATTCTCGGACAAGATCCCTATCATGAGCCGGGACAAGCGCATGGACTCTGTTTTTCCGTACAGGATGGAACCCCTTTTCCTCCTTCACTGGTAAACATATTCAAAGAAATAGAAAGCGATTTAGGTAAGCCGGTTCCTCAAACCGGAAATTTATTACGCTGGGCCGACCAGGGAGTCCTTCTGCTCAATGCAACCCTGACAGTACGTGCGCATCAGGCAGGTTCTCATCAGAATAAAGGCTGGGAAGAATTTACAGATGCAGTTATTCACCGCTTGACTGAAGAGCGGAATCACATCGTCTATATTTTGTGGGGGTCCTATGCACAACGCAAAGGGGCATTTATAGATTCCTCACGTAATCTGGTACTAAAATCGGCACACCCGTCACCATTATCCGCTTATCGTGGATTCTTTGGAAACGGACATTTCAGTAAAGCAAACGATTATCTTATTGCTACAGGACAAACTCCTATTGAATGGTAAAATATAAATTCAATAAAAAAGGGATGCAATTTGCATCCCTTTTTTTATACCATCTCGTTTATCATTAATACCAAGTCTGTGCATCGCGATAGTTGCTGCTCTGACGCCATTTGAGGTCTTTCAGCAGAGAAGAACTTACTGCGATATTGAAAGTATACGACTTATAAGGCCCTACCGGAACAAAACTTGCCGTCATCTGCCAGCAGTGCAAATCGCGAGTTATATTACAAGTCATATATGAAATCTTTTTGGCATCGAAATCATAAGTAGCATTAAAGTTGAAACGCCAATTTTTAGTCGGTTGAAAATTACCGTTAAAACTCAATGAATGTGTCAACGCATAATCATATTCCATCTTTTGAGGATTGAAATTTCCATACCTCAACTGCATACTATAACTAAATGACAAACTCCAAGGTATCTTGGTTATCATATAACCATCCGAATCAAAATCTCCGGCACTCTTCTTACTCCCCAACAAACGACCACCTTCTTTCTTTTCCTCTCCTTCAGGAGGAAGAACCTCTTTTAATTCAGGATCATTCGCATTAGGCTGTTCCGGAGGGTTATTGCTGTCTTTAGCATCCTTCTTTCCGAATAATTTACCGAATGTCTCATTCGTAAACGTATAAGAGAAACTTGTGCCGGTAGACTTTAAGCGCCCAAAGCCTTTCCCTGCCTGCCAACGCGGAATATCCAAACGGCGGACAGTTTTAGTACTTTCATCATATCCGTATGTATACGTATCAAATACTCCATTCAGGTTCAATGTATAACTTTTCGAGAACTTAATACGCAATCCGACATTCAGGTCGCTCCATTTAAAAGAGTCGGCTGCAAGATTATAGCTCATCCCCAATGACAGCTTATCAATCAAACTGATTTTACGTTCTCCGGTAGAGTCACGGTCCGACTTTACCTTCATTTCGATATTATTATCCAACTGGAAATTCAAACTACCTTGCTTTCCATCGGGAGCCGTTCCAAACATACCGCTGGAAAAAGGAGAATATCGGATTGTATTTGTCTTTCCATAAGCATCTTCATACTGAATATCCTTCCAGAACCCATATTCAGAACTTCCGAAATCAGGAGCATAGCTGAAACTAACAGAAGGTTCCATACGATGGCGTATCTTCAATACTTTTCCTCCAAAAATCTGCATGAACTTCATCGGAACATATGTTCCATACAATGTGGTTGAAGCCGAAACCGAAGCATTATAGTTGAACACCCGATAGAAACCATATGTCGTATCACGGTCTACCACCGTCTTTTTCTGCATGTCATAAGCTTTCTCAACCTTATTCGTATACCACCGTTCAGTATAACTGAAGGATGGTGATATATTCAGATATTTCAATACAGAGAAAGTAGCGCTTACAGGAATCTGATGCTGCATTGCATTGCGCCAGTCTTTCACCAGACTCGATTTGAAAAGTTTATTTTCTTTCGTATCAATGCTGTTACGCAGGTAACCATTATAACTCATTGAAATCTTTTCATACCAACGCTCTCTTCCAATAGCATTTTTCCGCTTGAAAGGGAATATACGGCTCATGCTTATGGTAATATCCGGAAGAGTAACCGAGATTGTCGAGTCTTTCGAACGCTGGTTGATATTCATTGTTGCCGAAAGGGTAAACGGATTGTTCGGAAAACGCTGGGTAATATTAACACTGGAACCTTTCGTATTCTGAGTCACATCCTGGTTATAATAACTATTTGTATTATTACGGTCATAACTACTGGTCGAGAAGTTCACACTGGCAGAAAACGTACGGTACGGATTCGCTTTAGGGTCCTGTGTATGTGTCCAGTTTATCTTGAAGTCTTTGGACAAACTATAGTCAGGCAATCCTTTATCCCCCAAACGGGTTACCAGATAAGAAGCATTAAAATTACCGGAATACTTATATCTTTTCTTATATGAAGAACGTGCAGCCAGTCCCCAAGAACCTTTCGTATAAATTTCCCCGGTCAGCGCAAGGTCCATATAATCACTTAAAGCAAAATAATAACCTCCGTCACGCAAATAAAAACCACGAGTACTTTCATCTCCGAATGTCGGGAATATAATACCGGACGAATATGAACTGGAAAACGGGAAGAAACAGAACGGCAAACCTATCGGATATAACGGTACATCTTCAAAAACCATATATACAGGTCCGGTGATAATTCTCTTTTTGGGTTGTACCTTAGCTTTGGTCATCTGGATATAGAAGTGAGGATGGTCATGCTCGTCACAAGTGGTATATCGTCCACCCTTCATGTTAAGAATATCATTATCCATTTTTTTTGTAACTCCGGCTGTCACATACCCTTCTCCCTGCTGAGTAATCACATCTGTAATATACCCTTTCTTCGTATTGAAATTATACCGCATGGTCTTCGATTCATACTGCTGGTCTCCATCTTTAAAAAGGGGATAGCCGAATTCCGAACCAATAGAATCAAGTCCGAACTTAGCATAGACCAGGCTACTATCCAGATTCATCTGTATAATTTCGGATTGGAGTTCTATTTGCTGGTATTTCACATCTCCTTCACCATACAAATATGCCCAGTTTCCATTTGTCATAATAATGGAATCCTTTGCCTGATAGTCGACCGGAGCATCCAGACCCGCCGTTTTCTTCGGAACGGAATCCACATGCGCTAAACTATCCGGAAGGACAGGCATAATACTGTCCCCTACGACAGCAAGGGTAGTATCAGTGGGTGCTTTAAGGATTTGTGCCCTGATATTCCAGTTTCCGAGAAGGAAAGCCAATAGAATAAGCAGACATTTATATTTCAAAAACATTTTGTCGTTATTTGCAGTGTGTTACGGCTGGCAAATGTATAATAAATTAGCGAGCCAATCTCTGTTTATTCCCCTAAAAAGAGTTTACACCAATTATCAAAACGCTCTACGGTTTCATTTCCATACTTTGAAAGTCCCTGTTTTACTTTTTCAACGGACTTTTCTCTGTCCAGTTTTGTCTTGCTGAAAAATTTATCGGCAAAACAAATTAGTTGTTCCTCCATTGTTTCCGGTAGAAAATCACGATGCGGAAGAGGTAAGTTTCGTTCTTCTATCATCGCCTCTGAAATACCTGTTCCCGTATGCCGTTCACAAACCCGCGCATGCCGGGAATACCCTTCTTTACGCATCAGTTCAGCACCAAGATATCCATGGCAAATATATTCAGCCTCACCATGACAGTCTATATCCGGTGCATTGCAACAGAAAACACCTATATCATGTAGCATCGCAGCCTCATCTATAAAGGTCAGGTCCAGATTCATTTCCGGATGCTTCCGGGCAATATCTAACGCTTTATCTGCTACAGAACGGCTATGTGTAATCAATATCCTGTAAGCCTCCGATCCGGGAGAATAATATTTAGCAATTATATCCAATGGATTCATAGTTTTCTTTTTTCTATCGCCGGACAAAGATAAGGATTATTGTCGAATGAATTTACTAATATTTTTTAACAAAAGCATCTCTACCTCTGTAACCACAAAATACCATTTATAAATTATAATCCCTATTTTTGTACTGTACTAAAAAAGAACTAAGCAAATATGAAAAAAGTTATCTGGCTTGTTTTCTTATTGTTTGGGATATTGCACCCCCCAAAAACGCAAGCCTTCACGCCACAGAATGCACCGCTGAAACTCGGCGCCGAACGCATGGATGTTGTCACCCGCCTTTTGAAAGATAAGCAGGTGGGATTAGTCGTTAACCAGACTTCCATCCTCGAAAAAAGCCAAAAACACTTATTGGACGCATTATTGGAACAAGGTATCCAGGTAAAAAAAGTATTTGCTCCCGAACATGGATTTCGTGGTACAGGTGACCCTGGAGAAGAAATAAAGGATAGCCGGGACCAGAAAACAGGCGTACCCATTATTTCCATCTACGGAAAAAACAAAAAACCGACCGCGGAACAGCTGGCAGGGCTGGATGTCATTGTATTCGATATACAAGATGTAGGAGCTCGTTTCTATACATATATTAGTACAATGCATTATGTAATGGAAGCATGTGCAGAAAACAATATCGAATTTATTGTCTTAGACCGTCCCAACCCAAATGACTTTGTAGATGGTCCTATACGCCAGAAAGGCTTTGAGTCATTTGTCGGAGTAGATCCGATTCCTGTCTTACATGGATTAACTATCGGAGAACTTGCCTGGATGATTAACGAAGAGGGATGGTTGAAAAGTACCCCGGATACCTGCAAATTGCATATCGTGAAGATGGAAAACTGGAAACACGGAGACCCATACTGGTTGCCGGTAAAACCATCTCCTAATCTGACAAACGACCAAGCTATCCGCCTGTACCCCTCCTTATGTTTCTTTGAAGGAACAAATATAAGCGTTGGCAGAGGGACTTATTATCCATTCCAGATGATTGGTGCACCGGATGCTAAATATGGAGATTTTGCTTTTACTCCAACTTCATTACCGGGTTTCGATACCAATCCGTTGCATAAAGATAAGGAATGCTATGGAGTAGACCTCAGGGAATATCCTTTTGAAGGAGGACTTACCCTCCGCTTCCTTTTAGACTTTTATAATAAGGCAGATAAAGACCAGGCATTTTTCTTTTCCCGCCCCCATTGGTTTGACCTGTTGGCTGGGACCAAGGAATTGCGTTACCAAATCATACGTGGATTAAGCGAGAAAGAAATACGTGCCAGCTGGGAACCTCAATTAAACGAATACAAAGAAATGAGGAAAAAATATCTCCTATATCCAGACTATCCTGATACAAAGAAAAAATAAGAAAAAAGCGTCCTTATTACCATATTGATATTGTAACAAGGGCGCTTTGACCATAACCTTACAAAAATCATCTAAAACACCCGTTTAGTACCAATTATTTGCTACCTTTGTGAAAGAGTTTATAAATCATACACTTTCAAGTGTTCAATACAGGGTAACAAAATCAAGTCACATCCTTGAAACTTTTTATTTACATATTTGTTTTTATTCTCGTCATGTTCCAGCCTTTTCATATACAGGCTCACAAGATTGAAAGCAATCATAAACATTTTCATGTTCTGATTATCCATTCTTATTCAAAAAACCTGACAACCTATTCCGAATTTGGAGAATTAGTACAAAAAGAATTAGAGAAAAAAGACATCTACAGTTCAACCCGAACAATCTATTTAAATTGTGAACAAGCCATTACGCCAGATACAGAAGTCCAAATGTACCACTTTCTGGATTCTATACAAAGCTGGCAACCCGATATTATTTTAGTGAATGACGACCAGGCTACATTCACACTGATGAGTTGTAACCATCCCTTAGTGAAGAAACTCCCGATCATATTTTCCGGTGTAAATTTTCCAAATTGGAAACTCTTGAAAGAACATCCGAATGTTACGGGATATTGGGATAAACCGGAATACCTGAAAAATATCAACTTAATTGAAAAACTATATGGCAAATCCAATATTTTGTTTTTCAATGATACCCGATTCATCGGCAAGCAGGCATTTCATACCTTACTCCAAGAAGTAGAAAAAAGTGATATCAGACTATATGACGGATTATATTATCCGGACAAACCTCTCCCCCCGGTTATATCGCCGGGAGCATTTGAGAAGTCAGCTCTATTTACAGCCAAAGCACAAGAACTCAACGGAATAGAAACAATGGGGATATTTAAAAACAACAGCTACACGGCTTGTTTACAAATTATCCTGGATTTCAATGTGTTGACAATCGGACGTCTTGCCAACGTTCCTAATTTTACTGTTGTGAATAACGGATTTAATAATGATTGGGGAATTACCGGCGGATATTTCACGACATTGGATATACAGACTAAATGTGTCGCAGACATGGCGGCACGCATTCTTACCGGTACCCCGGTAAATAAAATTCCAATCACCTTAAGTCCGAAAACCTATGCTTTCGATTGGTATGAGCTGGAACGTTTCCATATAAATATAAAAGATTTACCGCAGGGTAGCATTATTTATAATTTGCCTTTATATATCCGTTACCATACCTACATCGTAATAGGAGGAGTCCTGTTGCTTCTCGCCTTTATATACATTATCGTGCACCTTATTTTTATGTACCGCAGGGAAAATAAGCGGAAAATCCAGGCACAAAAAAATTTGGTCAAAGAAAAAAACTTCTTAAAATTGGCCTTGGAAGGGGGTAATACCTATGCATGGAGAATGGAAAACGACAATTTTATTTTTGAAAATGACTTCTACGTAAACAATCAGATTGAAGCCAAACCTATCCCTTTAACCGAATTTGTAGAGATGGTACATCCTGACGATCGGAAAAATCTCGATAGAACAATACAAGATATTCATTCCGGGAATATTCCAAAAGCGACTATCCAATGCCGCTTCTATTTTAATCAAAAACGATATACATGGTGGGAACTTCGTTACAATCAGGGAGCTTTCTCTTCTGCAGAAAATCAAACGATCATAGGATTATGTATTAATATCCAGTCGTTCAAAGAAAAAGAAAACAAACTGACTATACTTCAAGAAAAGGCAGAAGAGGCAAACAAAATGAAGTCTGCGTTTCTTGCCAACATGAGTCATGAAATACGTACTCCCTTAAATGCTATTGTAGGTTTTTCCAATCTATTACAGGAAGATGATGAATTAAGTGAAGAAGAAAAGATACTGTTTAAAGAAACAATCAATAAAAACAGTTCATTGCTGCTGAAATTGATTAATGATATTCTGGAATTATCAAGAATCGAGTCCGGACGTATGTCTTTCACTTTTGAAAACTGCCGGATTGATGAATTGCTGGAAGAACTGTATCAAACCCATTTATTATTGATCCCTTCAGCTATTAAATTTATTAAAAAGATTCCCAAATTACCGGTTATCGTCAGGATAGACCGTCATCGGCTCACTCAGGTCATAACCAATCTGATCAACAATGCGGTCAAATTTACGACAGAAGGTCATATCTTATTAGGTTACCAATATAACGAGCCAGACAACACCGTACGTATTTATGTGGAAGACACAGGAATAGGCATGTCGGAAGAGGCCAGAGAAAAAGTCTTCGAACGTTTTTACAAGGAAAATGAATTTGCTCAGGGAACCGGTTTGGGACTTTCTATTTCCCTTACAATTGTGGAACGTCTAAACGGTAAAATAGAACTCCAATCAGAAGAAAACAAAGGTAGCAGATTCACCATTACCCTTCCCTGCCGGCTGAATAATTAATTCCAAAAACAAAAGGCCGAATAACATGAGGTATGCTGAAATCACCTATCACATCAGCTAAAAGAAAAAAGGAGCTGCCTAACACATTTCAGACAACTCCTTCATATCCATTTTTAAACTTACGATTTCTTACTTCTTTTTTTCTATTACCATCAGCTTGCTATTATCAGTACCATAAAAAGCGATTTTGGTAACCGGAGTAACATTCCCCTCCTGAGCAAAACGAACAGTTTTCTCTATTGCCTGAAGCAATTCCTGTTCACCACTCATATCAGGACATGCCATCCGGGTTGTAGCAACCTGGGCAAACTTAATGATATTTTTTCTTGCATTATCATATTCAATCTTACCCATCATACGGTTGCATCCGGCATTACCGGATAAGGTTTGACGAGGTACATCAAATGCAATAAACTGACGTGAATCTGCCGGATTCAGCGCTTTTCCATTAAGCTCTACAATATTCCATTCTCCATCCAAATCAGAGAAAGATGCTATAGCTACACTCTTCGACTTACAGGAGGCAAACAAACCCACTCCGACAAATATCAAACAGAGATATAAAAACTTTTTCATTTTTACTGATTCTTCGACAATACCAACAATACATTTCCATTAGAATCAACCAGCAGCATTTCATTTTCACTTTGTCCTGCTTTTACCGACTTAACATCCCCCATCGCTTTCAGGATAGCGCCTTCTGTTTCCATATCCGGACAGGCCATCATAGTCGTTGCAGCAGGCTTGATAGTTATGGAAGAAACATCTTTATCATCCAAAACTACAGTCGTATTAAATATATTACAGCCAGCATTACCATGAAGTTTATTACTTGCCATATCGAATTCCATCTGAGGCAAACCTTCTTTCAGGATTTTCTCACCTTTTACTTCTACAATATTCCATTTACCTTCCAGCTTCTTAGCATCTGTTTTGGCTTCAGAGCAAGCAAACAAAACTCCTGCAAACACAGGAATCATCAATAAAGACATAATCTTCTTTTTCATATTCGCATCTTGTTTAACAATTATCATACGTTATAAATAAAAACTTCACTTATATGGATAAGACGCTTATTTTGCCCAAAATGTTCCACAGTCAACTAGTATTTAGCCAATATTAACATTTTTTACAAACAAATATCCTCCTTATAACAGGAAGACAAAGATACAAAGCATTAACAGAAAATATGTTTTCAGGTTTACATTATTTTCCGTAATTCTGGAAGACTTTTATAACCTCTTTATTTATAAGAGGTTTGAGAGAAAGGTTAAAATAGAGGTAACGAATTGGCAACTGTGTTTATTTCTGCGCTTTGCTGCGAGTTGCGTCAATGTCTCTCGTCTGGGTACAAAAGTAGCAATAAAAATCGGAAACACATAAAAACGCCCCATGATTTTTATCACAGGACGTTTTTATTTTCGTTGAATATGCAGGTTTAATCGTTACTTCCATTTTCAGCTAATTCCGGCTATGGTTGCTGAAATTTATACTTCAACCCATATTCTTCCAGTTTGCTGTACAGCGTTGTACGTCCTATTCCGAGCAGTTCGGCGGCAACCTTGCGGTTCCCGTTCGCCTGCTTCAACGCACGTAAAATCCGTTCCTTGTCTTCCGCATCGTTTCGCAAGGCGAAACTGACGGGTGAAATCAGCTTCGTCACGGCGAGTTCCAGATGCTCTTTCGTGACAAGACCTGCCTGTGCCTGCAATACCGCACCCATGATTTTTTGTCGAAGCTCACGGACATTGCCCGACCACGCATGGGTCAGCAATGTCTTACGGGCTTCCCCATCAAATCCGATAACGTCGCATTCCAGTTCTTTGTTCGCAATCTCGCGGAAAAACTCCGCCAGCGGCATGATGTCCTCCTGACAGTCACGCAGCGGCGGGACAGTTATCTCGAAATCATGCAGACGATATAGCAGGTCTTGCCGGAATCGCTTTTCATTCACAGCCGTCTCCAGATCTTCGTTGGTGGCGGCGATGATACGGACATTAAAATTTTTATCCGTCTTATCACCTATCGGGCGGTATCTCCGTTCCTGTATAGCACGCAGAAGCATCTGCTGGGTTTCCGGTGCGAGGTTACCAACTTCGTCTAAGAACAGTGTACCGCCTTCAGCCTCGTGGAAATAACCTTTCTTGGTGCTGTCCGCACCCGTGAACGCCCCTCTGACGTGTCCGAAGAAAGCCGATGGCGCAAGCTCTTTGGAGAGTGAACCGCAGTCCACTGCAACGAACGGTTTTCCTGCCCGTTTGCTCTTATCGTGCAGTTGGTGTGCGATATGCTCCTTGCCCGTGCCGTTCTCCCCGAATATCAACACGCTCATATCGGTAGGGGCTACCAGCCTTATTCGTTTCATGATGGCTTGAAATGTCGAGCCGTCACGGGAAAACACCGGCATACGGTTTTTCCCGATACTCCGTTCTTTTAATATGGTACGGAGCAGAGGGACGAGTTTGTCCTCCACAAGCTGTTTAGGTATGTAGTCCAGCGAACCGAGTTTCATGCTTTCAACCGCCGTATGCACTTCGGCATAGTCGGTCATGATGATGAAAGGCTGCATCATCCCTTCCTTGCGCATCCAACGCAGCAGGTTGATACCGTCGCCTTCAGGCAGACGCAGGTCTGAAACTATGATGTCGTATTCTTTTGCTTGTAGCAGAAGTTTCTTTGCTGTCGAGAGATGGAAAGCCTGCACAGTACGAAATCCCTCCCGTGCCAGCAGGTTGCAGACAAACTCGCAATATACGATATTGTCCTCCACCACGATGATTTTTGTCTTATCCATTTTCGTATTTTCTCCTTTCTTCTTTTGCCAATCGGATAATCTCCGCGCCCATATCCAATACGGCAGTCACTGCATCGGTCAGTGCTTTATAATCTGGAGCGGCACTCCCATGAAGCAGTTTATAAAGTTCCCTTAATGGCTGGTCGGCACGGAGTATCTCCCATGAACTTCGCAGATGGTGTATAAGAGCATCCAGTTCCTGAAGGTTTTTCCGCTGTTCCGCCTCCCTGACTGCCTGCATTTCCTTTTCGGTTTCTGATATCAACTTCTCCAGCATAATGGATTCATTGCCGTATGATAACAAGGTAGAGAAGTCCGGCTTTTCATTCCGGTTGCCTTTCATGGCGCACTTGTCTGAAACCTCCATCAGTTCCGATATGGAGAACGGTTTGAGCAGGCAACCGGAGAAACCACGTTCCATAAGTTCCTCCTTGCTGCAACTGTCCGAAGCGGTTGTCACGACTACCGGAATTGTCTTTGAGTTGCCTACGTTGGATGAGCGCAACAGTTCCAGCAACTCGAAGCCGTTTATCTCCGGCATATTCAAATCCGTCAAAAGTAAACTATATTCCTTTTTCCGTATCAGTTCCATCAGCTCCGCCACATCAATGCAGGTATCACAATGTATTTCCTCGTGGGCATACATTTCTTTTAGCATGAGGAGCAATACCTCGTCATTGTCGATAGCGATAACATCATAGTATCTCTCATTGTTGCGGATATAATTCTGGGCTGTCTGTTGTGGCTGTTGTTCTTGGGCAACCTGTGTGGGTATTTCCACCGTAAAACGGCTGCCTCTGTCTTTCTCGCTTTCCAATCTGATTGTTCCGCCGAGCATTGTCACAATGCGCTGAACAATGGAAAGACCTAATCCGAAGCCGTCCTTTGCGGCAGCGTTTGACAAACGTTCAAACGCACCGAACACACGTTGCTGTTCCTCTTCGGTCATACCCGTACCCGTATCTTTGACGATAAGTTTCAACATACCGTTATCATACCCCATTGTCAGAGAAACGCCACCGTTTTCAGTGAATTTGATGGCGTTTGACAGCAGGTTATTTCCAATTTGTAGTATGCGTTCCTTATCGGTCAAGACAACAGCATCCGTGTGATTCGTCACAGTAAGGGCAAGTCCCTTGTTTATGGCAATTGGCATAAACTCTGATTCGAGCGTATGCGCTATTGATGAAATCCTACACGTGGAGAAATTAGGCTGCTCCTTGCCGTTGTCCAGCCGGAAGAAACTCAGAAGAGTATTAAGCATTTCACGCATACGCTCAGAGGATTGCTGAATATTTTGGATATACATCCCGGTTTTATCCGTATTGCAGTCTTTCAGCATCAGCCCGGCATAGCCTGTGATTGCCGTCAGCGGTGTGCGCAACTCATGGGTAATGGTATGCACGGCTTTCTTGCGGGAAGCTATCAGTGCCTCGTTCTGTTCTACAGACTGTTTCAACTGTTCTATTAAATCGGCAGTTTCTCGTTTGTATCGTTTGATACGGGTGATATTTCGGTGGATAATTATGTAAGAGATTATCAATAACAAAACAACAAATCCTGTCAAGCTACCTATCTGAATAAAAGACCTTTCACGCATGGCGGTTATCTCCGCTTCCCTTCTTTGCAAGTCAGCCTGTACTTTTCCGTCCATCTGGCGGATTAGGCCTTGCAGTTGGCGGTTCAGTTCGGTGTTACGTGCGGCGAGACTGTCGGCGTGTTCGGACAAGCAGCGGCTCTGCGCCCTTTGTCGTGTTATCACGTTGCGGTTAAGCGTATAGAGCATGGTCGTAGTGGCGGTTGGTTCGGGCTTTTCCTTTTTGCCGAACAATCCAAACAATCCTTTGCGTTTCGCTTTCTTCGGCTCTTCCTGCGTACTTTTCCATGCGATGACGGGCACACGCTCGGCTATCCGATCATTGATGGCCTTCTGCTCGTCAAGCACCTGCATTATTTGTAGCAAATGCTGTTCCTTGCTCTCCAGCAGGTGGCGCACGCTGTCGATGCGTCCTGTCGGATAAATGGTTTTGAAACGACATAGCAGGCTGTCCACCTCCAAACGTTTCCGATGGTAGGTCTGCATATCCTTGTCTTCCCATTCCAAGGCGGTTTCACCCAAAAGAGAAAGTTCTATCGTCTGGGCGTAAGCGTGATGTACCTCTTGACGGAAAGCGTTCATCCGCCGGTTCGCCGTTTCTAACACATCGAGTTCTCGCCCCTCTTCGTTATAAATGTAACATATAGAACAAACAATCAAAGCAATGAACAAATATCCCAGAAGTATTTTAATTTGTAAATTCTTTGTCTTATACATAAACAATTTTCATTATCTGCCTGTTATTTGCAGATATTCCGTCTTCTTTATTTCATAATCCGCATATACCTCCGCATATTTGTCCTTGCTTTGCCGGAAGAGGGTCTGCGCATCCAGCAAATCGCTCATGCTCGAAGTCCCGGCCTTGTAATAGTTCTCGTTCAGACGCAGATTTTCCGCAGCCTGATCGATAGATTTTTGGGCGATAAGTACCTGCTGATAAGCACTCTGCAAATCATTCTGCGTTTTCTGCATGCGGATTATGAGCTGCTCCCCGCCGTCGTTGAGTTTCGTCACCGCATTCCTATACCGGTATTTCTGCTTTTTGACGCTGTACGGGGCTTTCCATGAGATAGGAACCGACACGCTGACCATGCCTATGAATGAGTTCTGCGAAGGCCCCATGAAGTCCTGATACATATATCCGCCGCTGACAGAAACGGTGGGCAGGTATTCTCCCAAAGCCATCCGTTTTTGCAATCTGGCTGCATCCACATTCTTTTGCAGCAGGCGGTATTCGGGTGTTGTTTCGAGGACGTCGGTATGATTCACGAACAGCGCATCGGGAGAAACGGGTACCGTGTCGAGCGATATTGCCACTTCCACTTTGTCCGATTCCACTCCCATGTACTGCGCCAACAGCATCTTGCATACTTCCAAATTCTTCTCCACGTCGATGAACGCACTTTGCGTATCGTTCTTGCGGAGCTGTACTTGAAGCAGGTCGTTGCGCTTGCGGATACCGGCTTCAACGGCATGGTTCACGTCGCGGTTCATGTTATCCAACAACTCTCTGACACTTTCGAGTGTCCGCAGCTTCTCGGTCAGGACGACAATCTGCCAATAGTACCTGGCAACCGTCAGCTTCACTTCGTTTTGGGTCTGATGAAGTTGCAGTTCGCTTATTTCGACACCCAACTCGGCCAGCTTATGACCGTTCAGAATCTTTCCTCCGGCATAGATGGGAAGCGATGCCATCACACTGCCGTACATTCCCCCGTCCATCAGTTTCATGGTCTGGTCTCCCATTGCCATCTGCAACATGGCGTCATCGGCTTTCATGGCTCCGCCCATCAGTGAAACCGAAGGCAGAAAATTCGTGAAGGCTTCTTTCTTTTCCATCACTGCGACAGAACGGTCGTTCGTCGCCGTTTTTATTTTTGCGTTCTGCTCCAATGCCAGACGGCAGCACTCTTCAAGCGTGTAGGTCTGTGCCGTTCCCGTCAAGGGGAGCAGAATTAGCGAGATTAATAAGTATTTCATGTTCATTTTCTTTTTTCGTTAATCTTAACTTCGTTCAAAATGCTTCCGCTCGGCTGAAACGGAGCAAGCTCCTTTCCGCTCTCGCTTACCCGCAATTTTCCAATAAATGACCGGCAGCACGGTAACGACCAGTACGAGCGCACCCAGCCCGCCGAAAAGAATCGTGATACCCACGGGTTTCCACATGGCGGAACCCGCAGCAATCATCGGCACGACACCTACGGCAGTCGTTACCGTTGTCAGGAAAATGGGAACCATACGTCGCTTGCCCGCTTCGAACGCGGCTTCGCGTGCCGACAGCCCGTTTTTCATCCCTTCCTCGGCGTGCTCGAAAATGAGAATCTCGTTACGCATAATAAGCCCCATAAGCGTGATGAACCCGAAGATGGTCGTCAATCCCATCGTAGTGTCGGTAATAAAAAGTCCGAACATGGCTCCGGGGATGAACAGAATGACGGCCAACATGCAGACGAACGTCAGCTTGTATTTCTTGAAATTGAACAGCAGGAAGAAGAAAATGATAATCATAGCAATGAACAGACCCGCCCCGAGCTGCGGCAGACTCTCCTCGTCGTTTTCTATCTCTCCGCCTATCTCGGTCGTGACACCCTGCGGCAGGCGCATCTCTTCCTCTACGAACCGCTGCAAATCAGGGGCGAAGTCCTCCGCTGTCATGGTTCGTGGAAGTTCTGCCGTAACAGTCATGCAGCGCACTCCGTTACGGTGGACGATTTTCGCCTCGCTCCACTTGGGGGACACTCCGGCTACCTGTTGCAACTGCACCTTTGAGGGAGAGGTCATCGGTTGTAGGTAGATATGATCGAAGTCCTCGAATCCAGCATCGTCCCAGCGGTCATCTTTCAACACGACCGACATTCCGTAATCCCCCTCCCACAGGGTCGTTACCGGACGGGCATCGATCTGCGACATCAGGCCGAGCGAGAGGGACTGGCGACTGATACCCAACTGCGCGGCGGCTATCTCGTCCGGCGTAACTTCCACGATCGGTTCCGGCTGTTCGAAGTCGGTGCGCACCCACATCAGGTCGGGATTGCGGCGCATGTAGTCCATAAGCTGCCCGGCGGCACAATGCAAAGAATCCAGTTCTTCCCCGTAAAAACGGAACTCCAATGCCTGAAACACTTGGGAATCCAACTGTTTGAACTTGACAAAAGCATTCGGGAAGGCTTCCGAAAGCCGTTCCGTGTATTCGTCCACGAGTTGCTCCGTGGCCTCGTTCGAGGTGGTGTTCACGATGAACTGCGCATAGTTCTTTCCGCCTTGCTTCGGGGTGTAGGAGGCTTGGAAGCGGGGCGATGCACAACCTTTGAACGAGGTGATGGCACGCACTCGTTCGTCCCTGCTCAACACGGCATAGACCGAATCGGCCACTTGGACTGTTTCGGCCAGTCCCGTTCCTTTCGGCAGGTAGATTTCTACGGCGAACTGGTCACGTTCCGAGCAGGACATCATGCGCCGTTTGACCTCACCGGCATAGAACACCGTGGAGAGCAGGACGGCGGCGGCCATGCCCAGCGTCAGCCACGCATGACGGAAGACCCAGCCGAGCAGCCGATCGTATATTTCCTGCACATGATCCGTGATGCTTTTATGACCTTCCCTATGGGTTTTCTTTTTAATCAGCGTTACTAATAGGATCGGAATGACTACCAGAGCCACGAACAGCGAGGTCATCAGGTTGATGGCGATGGTAATCGGGAAGTCATGTAGAAAATCGCCTTTCTGCCCCGTACAGGTAAGCAACAACGGGAAGAAGATGGCACTGATACAGGCCGTGGCCAGCAGCATAGGCATGAAATAGGTCGAGATGCTCCGGCAGGCGGCGTGCCAGCGGCTCATCCCCGTGTTCAGGTATTCCAGATATCCGTCGATGACGATGACTGAATCGTCCACGACCATACCGAGCACCACAATCAGGGCTGCCAGCGTAATCGTGTTGAGTGGGATACCGGCCAGATACATGATGCCCACCGAGATGAACGTCGTTACGGGAATGGCAGTGGAGGCGACCAGTGCCGAGCTCAACGGGAAGAGGATCATCATTGTGAGGATGATGACCGCCATCGAGATGAACAGGTCGCGCAGAAATGAATTGACGCTGGCACTAACCACACCGGCCTGATCGCTGATGGTGTGTATGCTCACGTCCTCCGGCAGTTCGGCGGCCTTGATCTCCGCCAGCATGGTTTCAACGTCCCGCCCGTATTGCACGATATTGTTTCCAGCCAGCATTTCCAGCGAGATGATGACGCAGCGATGCCCGTTGTATTCGATGAAACCGTCCGTCAGGTCGTACCCGCGCTCCACACGCGCCACATCCTTTACCCGGACTACCCGGTTGTCGGCGTCACTGTATATAATCAGTTCGGCGATTTCATCTTCGCCCCGCAAGGCGGGCGACACATGGACGGGCATGTCCTTCTGCCAGCCGCTCACGCTTCCGCTGACGGTGGTGATGCCCTGCGCGGACAAAGCATCGGCCAACTGCTGGCTGCCAATGCCGTATGCCGACAGCCGATTGTAATCGACGATGACGGAAATCCGCTCCTTCACGTTCCCCAGAATGCGCACATTCGAGACGGAAGGCAATGTCCGCAGGCGGTCGCCTATCAGGTCGCAATACTTTTCCAGTTGCCGGTAATCCCGGCTGTCGCTTTCGACGGCGACAAGCAGCGCGGACGTGTCGCCGAACTCGTCATTGACCACCACATCCGCCACACCTTGCGGCAAAGTGCTCTTGAACGAGTTCAACCCATGCTTGATCTTGCTCCATACTTCATCCTTGTTGTCCACGTCGTCATTCAGCTCCACCATGACGCTGCAAATCCCGTTCTGGCTCGTGCTGGTGGTTTTCGCACGCTTCACCTCCTTGAAGGTGAACAGGTAGCGTTCGAGCGGTCTTACGAGCTGCTCTTCCACCTCTTCGCTGGTGGCTCCCGGATAGACACCTACCACGACACCCGTCCGCAGGGTGAAATCGGGAAACTCCGCTTTCGGCATCTTATCCAGTCCATAAATTCCCAAGATAAACATCAGCCCCACGACCAGAAAGGTGAGGCGGTAGTTGCGCATCATCCACGCCACCCACCGGCTGTTCTTTTCCTTGCTCATAGCGCTGACACTTTACTTCCGTTACTCAATTTCTGCATCCCTTTCACGATGACGCTATCTCTGGCCTGCAAGCCCTCCGTGACGACGATACGCCCGCCATAGGCCATACCCGTCCGGATGTCCTTCCGCTTTGCCGTTCCGTTTTCCACGACCCAGACATAACGGGAATCGCCCGTGCCCGCCATGACAGCGGTAATGGGAACCGAGAGAGCCGGGGTGCCCGTCTGCCCGAACGTCACGTCGCAGACCATTCCCGGCAAGAGCCGGCCTCCGGGATTGTCCACGTGAATGCTGATGGGATATGTATGCGTCATGGGGTCGCTCTGTACGCTCTTCACGATACGTCCGCCCTTGAACGAAGCCCCGTCGAGAGCCGCGACGTACACGCCGCACTCCGTATCCGCGTGTATGCCACCGATCTCTTTCTCCGGAATGGATACATTCACTTTTACCTTGTTTATGTCGAGTACGGTCATCACGGGTTGCGCAGGCATGACTGTTTCCCCTGTCTGGACAAACTTGCACCCCACTACACCGCTTATGGGAGCGAGCAGGCGGCAGTCTTCGAGGTTCTTCCGGGCAATGTCGTATGCCGATTGCGCCTGCGACAGCTTGCTTTGCGTCTCCACCCATTGTATTTCGGGAAGGCTGTTGGTTTCGTGCAGGTATTTCATGCGATTGTAGGCATCCCGCGCCTGCGAAAGCAATGCCTCGGCAGATTGCAACGCCTTTTGCAGCAGGGTCGGATTGATCTCCGCCAACAGTTGCCCGGCCTTTACAGCCTGCCCCTCTTCCACGTAAACCCTGCCCAGTGTACCGGCGGTGGGGAAGCTGACGGAGGTGGAGGTGTTTGCCTCGGCCTGCCCGACATAGGGCTTCAATCGGTAGTCGTTGCCGTAACGGACGGTCTCCGTACAGACTTTGACGGTGGGCGATTCCTTCTGTCCGCTCTTATCGCTGCAAGCGCATAAGATACCCACGAGGGCGAACCATAACATTCGTTTTTTCATATTCGTTGCGATAAATTTTTCGCAAAAGTCAGTTTTTTAGCCCGATACGAGGTTTCCGATTGTTACGTAAGAGTGGTAAAAATCGAACCATACAGCAAAATAGGACACTCCCGATACTCCATATGACAGGAAGATTGCATACCTTTGCTCCAAAAGCAAGTAATAGTATGTCTGAATATCAAAACATTCATTATATCGACGAGGATGTTGCGCTGATGACCGACATCAAGGATCTTTCGGAATACAATGCCGCAAAGATGGACTCTTACATTTTTCTGGCTTGCCGGAAAGGAAAGCTGCAAGTGGACATTAACGGGAAAAGCTATATGGTTCATGAAAACACGAACATAACGTTCCTTCCCAACAACTACGTTGATAACATCCTGATCGGGGTGGATGCGAATATCGTCATGCTGAAATTGTCTGTCCGCATCGTGTCGGAACTGATGCGTGAACATATAGACAGCTGGAATCGGATGATTTATGTTCACAAAGCGTACTCCATGCCGTCGGGGGAGGAGCTGGAAGAGCAGATGCAGTATTACTACTGGCTCATCCTGTCGAAGATGTCAAGTGCTCCCAAACCTTACCATAAGGAAATCATACGTTCCATTATCCACGCGATTCTGCTGGAAATGCTGTCCAATATGGAAATGAACAGTACCCGGAGCGAAGACGATGAGACCCGGGTAAAATTCCATTTCAACCGTTTCCTGAATATGCTTTCCAATACTTCGGTAAAACATCGTCCGGTGAAATACTACGCCGACAAACTGTGTATGTCCTCCAAATACCTTTCCGAGGTATGCAAGAAGGTGAGCCAGAAGTCGGCCTGCACGTGGATCGAAGAATTTACCAACGAGGACATACGCTATCATTTGTTCAACACGGACTTGGCGGTCAAGGAGATCGCCTACAAGCTGGGATTCGAGAATCTTTCGTTTTTCGGGAAATATGTGAAACGCCATTTCGGACAGTCGCCTACGGCATTGCGGGAAAATGTAAAAAACAAATAAACAGCCATGATTATATTACTGCTTCTCGCAATACTCGCTCTACTTGTTTTGCCGGACTTGTGTATCTGCAAAATCTACTTGTCTTCTTGTGAAACGATCGGTTGGCGTTACATCTGTTGGATGCCTTCCCTATTGCTGTTTTTGGGACTATTCGTCTTGGTTTTCGTTTTTCTGAACGGACAAAGCACGACGACAATGCGATGGATGGGTATTTGGTGTGTGTGGTTTCTGTGCATTGTTTTGCCGAAATTGGTATTCGTCCTGTTTTCCCAGCTCTTTCGCTTGTTCCATGCCGGACAATGGAGTGTTTGCTTCTCTGTCGGAATCAGCATTCTTCTTATGGGGTATCTCATCTATGGAGCAACGGCCGGGGTGCGACACTTCCGTATCCGCGAGGTAACGCTCAGTTCTGACGAGCTGCCGGCAGGCTTCGACGGATACCGTATCGTTCATATTTCAGATATTCACGCCGGGAGCTGGGGAGCAAATGCGGCAGATTTGCAGCGGGCTGTTCGGTTGATTAATGAACGGCAGGCAGATTTGGTGCTTTTCACGGGCGATTTGGTCAATGACCGGGCGGAAGAGGTGGATGAACTCCTTCCGGTTTTCAGCCGGATTCGGGCGGAAGACGGTGTTTATTCCGTACTCGGCAACCACGATTACGGTATTTACACGAAATGGGAAAACAAAGATTGCCAAGATGCCAATCTTGAAGCGTTAAAAGCCAAACAAGCTGAAATGGGCTGGGTGCTGCTTGACAACACGCATCGGATTCTTCATCAGGGAGGAGACAGCATCGCATTGATAGGCGTAGAGAACTGCGGCGGCGAACATTTCACCGACCGGGGCGATTTACCGAAAGCCTCGGCGGGAACGGAAGGTATGTTCAAGATTCTGATGAGCCACGACCCCTCGCATTGGCGACGAGAGGTGCTCCACCGAAACGACATTCAGCTGACCCTTGCCGGACATACACACGGTATGCAATGCAGTATCTTCGGTTTCTCTCTTGCACGCTATCTCTTTTCTGAATACGACGGACTCTACCGGGAAAATGACCGATACCTTTACGTCAATGTAGGTTTGGGTCATATTTTCCCGATGCGTCTGGGCGCATGGCCGGAAATAACGGTCATTACATTGAAAACAGAAGATGCGGAACAGCAGTAATGTCCATCATTGTCCGAAAATGTTTCAACACCAAAATGTCCACTAAGTAAGTATAAAACGAACCATATTAATTCTATTTTTTAATAGTGATATGGCTCTTTTTATAGCTGAATGTAGTAAGCTTACAAATTTCAAATATTGACAACAATTATTTTTTGCATATCATTCAATTATGAACTATAAGAGGTTATCAGAAATCAGTTTTTAGTGAGAATGAACTTTTAAAGTAAAACTTTAGCGCATTAAAAAAAGCCGTATCATTTACTCAAAACAGGGTTTGACACGACTTTTTTAGGGTTTATAGTTACAAATTGCAATTCCGTGTAGTAAGTGTTTTAATTTTCACCTTCCTAATATCTGATCACATTTTCAATCCTTTCGGCTTACATTCGTCACGGGCATTAAATCCCGGTCGTCCGATAACGATATGGTCGGCTATGAAATACCCTGACGGACTTCGTTCATTTGCCGGACTACGAATCTCAGCGGTTACAACCTCATGCCCCGTTTACGTTTCTTCTTCCGACGGAGTATTTCTGCCATTTCCTGATTGGCTTCCGCATCGGCGGCGTTGCAAGATGAGCCGCTGCCATTCAGCAGTCCTAATGAACCGCCGAAAAGTTCGCCGTGAACCGTGTCGGATGGTGTGCTTGACATGGTAACATCATGCGCTTTGGCTGTCATTCCCATACATTCCTCATGCCTATTGCGCTGCAATGCTGCGTCAATCTTGGAATAGCTGAAACGCTTGTCCACCTTGGAGCCGTTGAAGTGATAACCGTTCTTGGTGAAGACTACGCCCTGCACCTCGTCCGTCTGCCCCTTGTGCTTGAAATGAACTTCCACTCCCTGCCGTTTCAGGTTGGCGACAAGCACGTTCCAGTTGCTGCACCTGCCGACTTCCGCTTTGAGGATGTCGTAAAGCTCATATTTCGTCTTGTCCGGCTCTTTCAGGCGGTTGCGCTTGACATTATCCTTACCGCCAGCCATGTGCAAGCCGTATTTATGCGTAAGTTCCTTACAGATACGGATGCTGCGCAATCGCTCGTTCCTGTCAGAAATGGTGTTGCCATTGTTGTCGATGCGGTTGAAGGCGATATGCACGTGCGGATGTTCCTTGTCGAAGTGACGGGCGATGAAGAACTGCGTGTTCTTGATTCCCATCTTTTCCAGATATTCAAGTGCAATACCTGCCATTACGCGGTTCGTCAAGCGTGGCTCATCCTCTTTTGAAAAACTCAATGCAATATGTCCGACAGGTTTCGACACCTTGCTGTTCATCCGCGACTGGGCATTGAAACTCATGGCTATGGTTTCCCGGTTTTCCATGAACAAGCCTTCATGCACCACCAATTGGGTTTCCTTGTTCTTGTCGAGAATGTAATCCACCATACCCTTGAAGTCGCTCCCTTTTATGATTTTCGCCATCATATCCCAATTTTGGTTAGGAGTTCGTGAATCCTTGCCACCGCCACCTTGCAGTCCCACTTTTCATCGTGGAAGCCTCCGGCATTCGCCTTGTGAGCAAGCTGGTTGAGGTTGTTCGCCATACCGCAAAGTTGGCGGATGTATCCGGCGTGTTCCTCTGACAATCGTTCTTTCACATGACCGTTCCGGTAACATTCCCTCATGTACTCGCTCGGCGATACGCCTGCCTCATGCGCTCGTGTCAGCAGGCGGAAATAATCGGCTGCCGCCATTTTCACGCCAATGCGATAGCTCAGCTTTTCTGCCGTTTCTTTCTTCGGACGACCGCCCTTGTTACGTTTCTTATACTCCTTATGCTCCATATTCTGATTATTCAATGCTATTACTGATTATACTGTATAGACCGACGGGATGCCATCTTCCAAATCTTGGGAAGTGGGTGGCAAGCGGTTTCGGTACACCCGAAACACAAACTTGCTCCCTCCCAATTTTCAGGGAATGAGTTTCGGGCAGCTCCCGTTTTTCTCATTCGGAATGTCACAATCCCAATCCTTTCTTCTTCGGTTTTACGATGGTTCGTGGTGGTGGACTAATGACTAATTCCTGTCGCTTGTCGCACAGGTAATCGTTCAGGTCTTTGTGTCCTTTGTAGTTGTCGGAGAAGTCGCGGATGCGTCCGCTAAACTCCATTTCCAACTCCCGGTACGCATTTCTTCCCGCCTCGTCATTGTCGAGCAGGCAGTGGATGCGTTCGTACCCGTGCAACACATTTATGGCTTTGGAAACATTGTAAACGGAATTGAGGATGACATAATCCTGCCTGTCAAGGTTGGGCATGGCCGGACAGTTCTTCATCCGCAACGTAAGGAAGGAAAGATAGTCCGTCATGCCCTCGAACACGAGGCATTTCTCTCTCAGCTCTCCCTGTTGCCGGATATGGCTGATGTCCTTCGGTGCGATACAGCCTTTGAAGAAACGGTTACGAACCTCATATCCTCCAGCCACGTTCGGGAACCCGATGGCGAAATAGGGCTTACCGTTATGGATGAAGTGCAGTTCCCTACATTCCGGTTTTGCCAAAGCTATGTTTATACCCCGTTCCTGTAAGTAGCGGAGCAGTGCCGGATGGGTGAGTTCTCCCACTTCCAGATGTTGGAAACTCGGCTCTGATGCCTGCTGGCGAAAAGAGAAAGACACGGGACGGATGTGTGGAGCCTGTTCCGCTATCCTGTTAAGCAGGTACGGCACATGGTCGGATGCGTATAGTTCCTGCGCCAGTGCAATGATGTTGCCGCCCCTACCCAGCCCGTAATCGAACCACAGGTTACGGTCGGTATTCACCTTGAACGAGGCTTCCGTTTCCTGCCGGAACGGGGATTTGTACCACAGGCTGTTTCCCTGTTGCTTTACGGGCGTGTAGCCCAGACTTTGCAGATAGTCTGCGATTCTGATTTGTTTCGCTTCTTGTGTAGTCATAATCTTACAATGGATTTAGTGATGAATGTAAAAACGATGATTTGATGAATGGTAGGTATAATATGTTTATATACAGCATTATAATTGCTCAACATCTTCTCAACAAACCACTCGACAAAAGAGGTATCAACAAACGGGTGCTGTTCCTCTCTCAACAGTTCTTTTCGATTGTTGAGAAATTGTTGAGAGTATATATTGTTAGTAATCAGTATATTTATGTCCTTATTCATCAATTCAACAAAAAATGATATTACAGGGATTCAAGCTGTTCCCTTGTGACAGTGTAAAAACGACCGACTCTTTTTATCGGCTCATACCGACACTCCCGATTATAGTTGAATTGGTAGGTGGTATAGGTCAGTCCGTTGGATGCTGGTGTGAGTTTCCAGCACTCCTGCAATACCTTTCGGACTTGGTGCTTCTCCACCTTTACCTGCGAGTGTACCAGTAAAAGAAGAATATCGTTATAACAGAATGAGAACGTGTCCGTGCCTGTACTGTCCATGATGTCGAGTATAAGCTCGCACATCTCGATTTCCAGACGGTTACGGTTGCTGCGGATAATCTTCTGCAAGGCTTCGGTATGCAGCAACTGCGGGGCAAACCACATCCGGCTTTCTTTTTTCGTTGCCATCGTCCTGTACTGTAAATGATACAGGAAAGCCGGGATTTCCGTCTTCAGCTTTTGCAGGAAATTGGTGTCGTCTGATTGCAGGCGGTTTATCTTGCGTACCCAATAGCGTGTCTCGCCCGCGTCGATGATGACAGGCAGATACTCGTTGTTGGAACACAGCACGAACTTGGCGAAGAAGGCTATCTCGTCACGGTCTTTGCCTTTGGCTTCCACCTTGTAGGAGAGTGTGGTGCTGAGGTTCTTCAACCTCTCGCTGTCTTCCCTGCGGTTGAGCAGTACCTCGTCCACCACGATGAGCAGCTTGCCCGTCCAGTCGGAATTGAACTGGCTGCGGAAATCCTCGTTGGTGTTGAACGTGACGTTGTTCTGAAACGCGGCTTTCAGGAAGTTCAGGAACGTGCTTTTGCCTGTGTTACGCTCTTCCGACACCAACAACAGGATAGGCAGTTTCTGTACTGGTTTCAGGTAGAGCAGTTGAAGGTAATCCATGCCCAGTTCGTACTGTTCACTGAAGATGTGGCGCACCAATGACTGGATACAGGGAAACCCACCTTGTTGCGGGCGGTGCTCTATAGGCTCATATAGGTTCAGGAACTTGTCCACCACGGGACAGTAGCCCACATGGTCGGGGACGGTGCAGAAGCCGTCATACTTTGGCACAGTGGCGAGATAGTCCTTGCCGTAGTCCTGCCGCAGCGTCTCGTTGTTCCACACGATGCGTTTCTTCACATAGCCTCCGTTCAAACGGGGCTGGTTCACTAACTTGTAGAGGGTCGTACCCACACGGATAAACTCCTCCTTTTCTGTATTTTTCTTGTCCATAGGCACATATTGCTTTATGATTGTCGAATGTTTGTCTGGCGCAAAATTCGGCAATACAAACAAGACGGATTGACAACTCACACGTGACTCACGTAAGATTTTCTTGGATTTGGCTTAAAAGCATACGACAAAAGCCCGAAAAAGTGCCATTCTGATGAGCTCTTCTTCGGACTTTTGTTAGTAGTACGTATTGTTGATAAAACGGCAATACGTCTGTTCAACTGACCACCAATACGTTTTATCTGCAGTGCGTTTTATTGATAATGCGTTTTATCGGCAATAGATTGACATATAAAGATTTGTCGGTTTCACTATTTCATGTCGCCATATCATTGGACTTTATGCTTGATAATTAGACATATTCAGATTGTGAATACCCGGCGAAAAGAAGAATGTTGTTTTTTCTTTTCGCAAGTACAGCCTTTCAATAATAGCATTGCGCATCTGCTCCGCACCGAAGTTGTTGATACGGAAAGCAAGCGCAACTATCATCGGAAAACTGAACACATCGGCATGATAGCCGTTCTCCAGCCGGACATATCTCTGTACTTCGTATTCTTCCAGTACGCCACTTTTATACACGGCACAGATGGCTGCACGAAGTGTCGGGACAATTATCCCGAACAGTTCCACAAGTTCCGGTTCACTCATCCATATATCAGTGACATTTTCCGGCACAATGATGTTGCCGGATTCGTTCATGGTTATGATGTTTCTTTCCATACTCATGACATCGTTATCCCGTTAAACGTCTTGCTCAATTTATCACCGAACATTGTCAGGTCATTGTCGAGTTTCTGCGTGGTTATCTTTGCGTAGATTTGGGTTGTGACGATATTCGTATGTCCCAATACACGGCTTACGCTCTCGATGGGCATGCCCTTGCTCAAAGCTAATGTTGCGAAGCCATGACGAGCGCAATGAAATGAAATTGACTTGGTTATACCACATTCCTTTATCATCCGTTTCAGAGGTTTACAGATAGACCAGTAGTTCAAGCCGGGGAATATGCGGTTGTCTTTCTGCATCGGTCGGTAGCGTTCGATTATCTGCAAGGGTATATCCAGCAGCTTCACTTGGAAGGGGACTTTTGTCTTGTGGCGTTTGGACAATATCCACTTCTCGCCGTTCACCTCCACGATGTTGTCATTCGTCAGTTCCTGCACGTCCACGAAAGACAATGCCGTGAAACTGGCAAAGACGAAGATGTCACGGATATATGCAAGTTTGCTATCCTCGAACTCATGTATCATGACCGCTTTCAGTTCATCTTCTGTCAGATACTCGCGTTCCTTTACGTTCGGGCTGATATGGAACTGTGCGAAAGGGTTGCGTGGTATCAGTCCGTTGAAGTGCGCACGCATCACCACGCCTTTCAGCCACATACATTTCTCCCATATCGTCCCGTTATGCAGTCCGGCTTCCGTCGAGAGGTATGCGGCGAATTCCTTGATGAAATCGGGAGTAAGTTCCGGCATAGCCATGTCTGTACGCTTGTAGAACGACTTGATGAACGCCGCAACGTAGTTTCTTGCCACCACACGGGAACGGTAGGTCGCCATTGTACGGTCTTTGCCCACACGTTTCCTGAACACCTCGTTCTCACGGTCGAATGCTTTGAGTAATGTTTCATACTCGCTGCCGATTCCCTGAAAGGCGTTGCGCACCATTTCAGCCGTGACGAATGCCTCACGGTCGGATATGCGCTGGTAGTGCTTGATGATTTGCGCCTTGATGTTGTCAAGGGCAAGGTTGATGTCCCGTGCCTCGCGGCTCTTGCCTTTCGCCTTGTTGCCTTTCACGTCCCAAAGCGTTTTCGGAATGCTCTGCTTGCAACTGAACTGTGCCACAGTCCCGTTGATTGTCACCCGTCCCATGATGGGGACAATACCGTTTTTCTCCTTGCTACTGTTCACGTAGAACAGCACCTTGAATGTGCTTCTTGCCATACTCGTTTTTTTGTTTGCAAAGTTATTACTCAACGAGTTAGACCTTGATATGCCAACCTGTGCCACACGCTGCCAGATACAACACGGTATGTTAAAAATCACCATCCGGCGGGTAACGATTTGGAGACCGTTCTGCTTCATAAATCCGCTTTCCTTTGCGTTACCCCGGTTTTTCGCCTGTCCTCATTTGGCTCCGCAAACGCCTTATTGACAGGCGTTACGAAGACATTTATCCCTTTTTATTCGTCTTTTCCAGAGATTTTATGTAAGTTTGCAGTATAACGCATTAATAATACTCCCAAAGTCGTTGATAAAAAATATGAATATAAAACCTGTACTCTGGCTCTTGCTCATAGGTATATTATCTGCCTTTTCCTGTACACATAAAAGTCAAACAGAGGATGAAGATATTGATAGCCAATGGTTAGACAGCCTTCAGCATGTTTACCAATATGGTATTTGCATTGACTCTCTGGATGTAAGGGAGTATAAGATGAAAAGCGGAGACAATCCTGCCTCTATTTTTGCAAGCTTAGGCTTCTCGGCTATCAAAGCAGACAGCATTTCCAAAGCATCAGCAGAAGTACTGGACCCCACAAAACTGCGTGCCGGCATGTGTTATTATACATTTACAACCCAGGACAGTACGGCAGATATCCGCCACATAGCTTTTGCAAAATCGCTTACGGACTATGCTGTAATAGACCTGACCGGAGATTCTATCAACGCTTATAGTTTCAGCAAACCCATCACTTTAAAACAAAAGTACACACAAGGTACCCTTAACTCCTCTTTATGGAATGTTATCAAAGCAAGCGGTGCCGATCCTTTACTCGCTATTAAAATTTCAGATGTATACGCCTGGCAGATCGACTTTTTCGATGTTAAAGACGGGGATTCTTTCCAGGTACTGTACAATGTTGCCTACATAGACGATACCACAGCTTTAAATATCACATCCATCGAAGGAGCCATCTTCACCCATCAAGGAAAAGATTTTGTGGCAATTCCTTTTACGCAGGATAGCATTTTCGAATACTTCGACCTCGAAGGGAACAGCCTTCGCAAAGCTTTCCTGAAGGCTCCTCTGGACTTTTTCCGCATTACCTCACGCTTCAGTAATGCCCGCTTCCATCCGATATTAAAACGCTACAGAGCACATCATGGCGTCGATTATGCCGCACCGACAGGAACGGAAGTAAAAAGTATCGGAGCCGGAACCGTTATATTTAAAGGATATGCAGGTGGTGGAGGCAACACATTAAAAATAAAGCACAATTCCGTATATACCACTTCTTACATGCATTTAAGCCGCTATGCCAAAGGCATTGGAGTGGGTAGCCATGTACAGCAAGGGCAAGTAATAGGTTATGTCGGTTCAACCGGGCTTTCGACAGGTCCCCACCTCGATTTTCGGGTCTATAAAAACGGACAGCCTATCAATCCTCTACATATGGAAGCTCCTCCATCTTTGCCCGTCAAGCCGGAACTTCGCGACAGTTTTGCTATAGTTAAGCAAGCTGTTCTTGCAGAATTGGATAGCATGAAACGTTTATACTAAACACTAAAAGGATTTATATATGAAATTTTTAGGAAATATCATCTGGTTAATTTTCGGTGGTCTGGTAACTTCCATTGAATATTTAATTTCCAGCTTGCTACTGATGGTTACGATTGTTGGCATACCATTTGGTATACAGACGATGAAACTGGGAATGCTGGCATTGTGGCCATTCGGAAGCCGCGTTACGGATAATGGAAATTCCGGAGGGTGCCTCTGTATTATCATGAATGTGCTTTGGATATTCTTAGGTGGTTTCTGGATATGCCTGACTCACCTGTTTTTCGGACTACTACTTTGTATTACGATTATAGGTATCCCATTCGGACGGCAACATTTTAAAATGGCTGCTCTAGCTCTGACTCCTTTTGGCAAAAATATTGTTTAAACAGAAATGTCTTCAATCAATTGAGATTTGTTCTACCTCTATCGAATGACAGAGGAAAATAGATGCTGTCTCTGAAAATTTAGCAGCCGATTCTGTTGTCAGGAAACGGCAATGTCCTCCTCGTGTAAGCCGTCTATCCATTTCCGGATGACGGTACAAGTAATCTTTCAGGCTTTCTGCCACATATTGCCCTTGTGCAAAAAGAGTAACACCATCCGGCAGATATTGCCTTATTTTATCCATAAGCAAAGGATAATGCGTACAACCTAAGACAAGGGTATCTATATCCGGGTCTATGGAAAAAATGTGTTCCAAGTGCTTCTGTACAAAATAATCTGCCCCGGGAGAAGCAAACTCATTATTCTCGACTAATGGTACCCACATCGGACAAGCTTCTCCGGTCACCCGGATATGTGGGAACATCTTATTTATTTCCAAGGAATAGGAACCTGAAGAAATTGTCCCGCTGGTGCCTAAAATACCGACATGCTTTGTCCGGCTGATATGATCCATTAATTCCACGGTAGGACGAATAACCCCCAATACACGGCGTTCTGCATCCCATAAAGGCAAATCCTTCTGCTGAATCGTTCGTAAGGCTTTCGCAGAGGCAGTATTACAAGCCAGGATAACGAGCTGGCACCCCTCTTCAAATAGTTTTTCAACAGCCTGCCGGGTGAAACGGTAAACCACCTCAAAGGAACGTGGTCCATAAGGAGTCCGTGCGTTATCACCTAAATAAATATAATCATATTCAGGCATAGCCTCACGAATCTTATTAAATATGGTTAATCCTCCGTATCCGGAGTCAAAAATACCTATTGCGCCGGGCTGTTTTGAAAACATAGTCAGAACCTTTCCTTTATATATAGACGAAAAAGGATGCCTTCCTATTGGAAAGCATCCTTTTCTTATAATATAAACAATATTATTTCAAACCTAATTTAGCTTTTACAAACGGAGTTGCATCGATAGCTGCATTTCCAGTATAAAGAACAATCTGCGGATCTAATACATAAGTATATCCTTTTTCATCACCAACAGCCTTGATTGCATTTCTTAATTTGTCCTGGATAGGAACAAACAATTCCTGTTGTTTTTTCTGGAAATCCTGCTGGGTCAACTGAACAAAATTATTTGAACGTTCCTGGATATCAGATAATTCCTGCATTCTTCTCATTTTGATATTTTCTGTCAATGAGTCCTGCTGGGCAATGAAATCAGCATACTTCTTATTATATTCTTCTTCCATGACTTTCAGCTCTTGTTTATATTTAGCATCCATATCTGCTAATGTTTTTTGCATCGTAGCAAATTCAGGCATTGCTGTTACGACTTCCTGGCTATTAACAATAGCGATCTTTACTTCTTGCGCAAAAACACTTAATGGGAGCACCATTAACAAAAAAATAATCAGTTTCTTCATTTCTCTATAAAAATTACTTGTTATTAATCAAATTCTTAACTATCAGCATTGAAGCGCACAAATGTACGCATTTATTTTGAATATCCTAATCTAATAAGGACTTCATTGCTTATATCTATCTTTGGAGAAGCAAAAATAATGCTCATAGCCGAGGCTCTGTCCATGACCATTTGGTATCCTTTTTCTTCCGATATTTCTTTTACAGCCTCATAAATATCATCCTGTAGAGGTTTCATGAAATTCTCACGTTGTTTATACATTTCCCCTTCCGGACCGAAATATTTACGTTTTACATCCTGAGCCTCTTGTTCTTTCTTTACAATCGCCTCTTCACGCTTTGCTTTCATTTCTGCGGAAAGGGACCCCAACTCAGCCTGATAACTTTTATACATGTTCTGGGCCTCCTGCTGAAGTGCATCCACTTCGCTCTGCCATTTCTTCGAACTCTGGCTTATCTGTTCATTCATTGTTGCATAAGACGGAATATTTTTGAGGATATACTCCATATCTATCAAAGCAAATTTCTGTGCCGATGCTGCAAACGAACAAAAGAGCAACAAACAGCTTAATGCAATAATTTTCTTCATACACCTATTATTTAGTATTTAAACCTTCTGACTACAAATATAGCAGAGGGTTTATTTATTAAAAGAAAATTGAGGATTAAAAATTAAAAATTAGTGCAATCAGCACATAAATCTTCAATTTTTAATCCTCAATTCCTAACTTTATATTTCCCGACCTAGAATTCTTGTCCTATGATAAAGTGGAAATTGCTACCTCCTCTTGAAGAACTACCGTCAGGTTTGTCGAAACCATACGCCCAGTCGATACCCATCAAACCGATCATCGGAAGGAAGATACGTACACCGACACCTGCCGAACGCTTCAAGTTGAACGGATTGAAATCTTTCATATCCACCCAAGCATTACCAGCTTCAACAAACGCCAATCCGTAAATCGTAGAAGAAGGTTCCAACAAGAACGGATAACGGAATTCCATTGACAAACGAGAGTATCCGTAACCATAAGAATTATAACCTCTGTTACCGGCAATACTACCATTTTCATACCCTCTCAAACCAATGGTTTCTGTTGCATACATACTTGAATAACCTGTCATACCGTCTCCCCCCATATAGAATGTTTCAAACGGAGACTTCTTATTCTTGTTATAAGACCCTATGAAACCATATTCAACACGTGTCATCAATACCGGTGTTCTTTTCACCGTCATCGGAGCCAACGGAGAGAATATCTTCGCTTTGAACTTCCACTTATGGTATTCGATAAGTTTAAACTTATTCGGGTTCTGGTCACTCATATTGGCATAATCTTTTCCGTCCCATAAAGACCAAGGCGGAGTAGCAGCAACCGATACCATGAATTGCGAACCGCGGCGGGTATACAACGGATTATCGATAGAGTTACGCTGCAACATCAACTCAAGGTTAATATTATGGCAATTACCATTCTGAACCAGGAAGTAATCCCAGTCTTTCATCATATACAGCTGGTAGTTCAATGTTGCCATGAACTGGAAGTAGTCATCCGGCCAACTTAAACGTTTACCATAACCGGCAGACAGACCGAACATCATAATATATTTATCCGGGTCGTATGCCAATTCATAGTTTCCATAATTGCCATAACCATAACCGCCGTAACCATAGCCATAACCACCATAGCCATAACCATAAGGAGAATAATAGTTATTATAAGAATTATTGCTCAGATAATTACTACTAACATCTGTTTGCTTAGAGAAGTAAGCACTTACAGATAATGTATTCGGTCGTTTGCCTCCGAACCAGGGATCCATAAACGAAATACTGTATGCCTGATAGTAACGTCCGTTCGTCTGACCACTCAAAGTCAATGTCTGTCCTTCCCCTTGCGGAATAATACCTTTATAAGTCTTCGGATTAAACAAGTTCTTCATGGAGAAGTTCGTAAACTTCAAACTTAACTTTCCGATTACACCAGTCTGTCCCCAACCTGCAGAGAATTCAATCTGGTCATTTGCCTTAGAAACCAGGTTATACTGGATATCCACTGTCCCGTTTTCTGCATCAGGCAGTGGCTGCGGAACCAAATTTTCCGGGTCAAAGTGTCCCATCTGCGCAATTTCACGAACTGAACGCATTAAATCTTCACGACTGAATAACATACCCGGTTTAGTACGAAGCTCACGACGAACAATGTCTTCATATAAACGGTCGTTACCATTAATGATTACACGGTTGATTGTAGCCTGAGGACCTTCCTGTATACGGATTTCCAAAGAAATCGAGTCATTACGGACATCCACCTCTACCGGATCCGCACCAAAGAAAATATAACCATTATTATAGTACAAGTTTGAAACGGCATCATCATCAGAAATCAAACGTTCATTCAATTTCTTCTGATTATAGACATCTCCAGGATTCATTCCCAACAAAAATTGTAACTGTTCTGTCGGATATTTAGTGTTACCGACGAATGTAACATCCTTCAAATAATACTTTTCACCTTCGTCTATTTTCAAGAAAATATCTACAGTCTTAGCATCGTAGTTCACAACACTGTCCTCAATCAGGACAGCATCACGATACCCTTTCTCATTATATTTAGCGATAATATTTTTCTTGTCATTTTCATATTCTTCAGTAGTAAATTTCTTCGTACTGAACATTTTCATGATACTGGTCTTAAAGTCATGTTTAAGATCGAACTTTTCGTTCGTCTTTTTCATTGCCTTTTTCAGTTCAAAATCAGTAAGCGCTTTATTTCCCTCAAAATTAATATGATGAATTTTAGTCTTTTCATTTTTGTTGATATTAATATCGACAATCACTTCACCCGCATGAGCAGGATTATCACGCTGGACGATATTTACATCTACATTCTTAAAGCCTTTACCGTCAAAGAATTTCTTTATCAATGTAGTCGCTTTGTCTATCAGGTTAGGAGTTACCTGATACCCTTTACGCAAACCTAACCGGGCTTCCAGATCTTCACGTTCTCCTTTTTTGATACCATTATAATTAACAGCCGAGATACGCGGTCTTTGCTTCAATTGAACTTCCAACCAAATCTCGTCACCTTCAATTTTTGTTGCCAGGATTTTTACATCGGAAAACAATCCGTGTTTCCAAAAACGTTTTACCGCAGAAGTTATTTCATCGCCAGGCACAGTGATAACGTCACCTACCGACAGCCCTGAAAAACCAATTAATACAAAATCATCATAATCCTTTATTCCCGTTACTTTAATATCAGCAATCTTATACTGCTTCGGAGATAATGAATACGAAATAACCGGCACTTCCGCAGGTGCCTCAACTTTGGTAGTGTCATTTTCCTGAGCATACATGCCACACGCTACACCCAGAAAAACAAAAAACAGCACTATTTTTTTGTACATATAACAGCTATTGTTTATAAGATTAATTGCTCACTTGTTTTACCAAAACGACGTTCACGTTGTTGATAATACAATATAGCTCCATACAACTCTTCTTCTCTAAAATCCGGCCAGAACACTTCGGTAAAATAAAACTCCGCGTACGATAACTGCCACAGCAAAAAGTTACTGATGCGTTGCTCTCCTCCTGTACGAATCAATAGATCCGGGTCAGGAATACCTTTGGTCGTTAGATGGTCCGAAACAACTGCCTCGGTTATATCATTGGGGTGAATTTTCTTCTCCTGCACTTCCTCCACAAGTTGTTTCACTGCTTCCGTTATTTCCCAACGCGAAGAATAACTTATTGCCAGAATAACTGTAGTCCCCGTATTAGCGGCAGTCCGGGCAATGCAATCCTGCAATGTTGCATATGCAGCAGCAGGAAGACGGTTCAAATTACCCACAGCCATCAAACGGACATTATTTTTCATCAAATCTGGCGTTTCACGCTGAATAGCAATCACCAGCAAACTCATCAAAGCTTGGACCTCTGCCTCCGGGCGATTCCAGTTTTCATTCGAAAACGTGTACATCGTCAAATATTTCAGTCCTATGTTTTTTGCAGCCTCCACGACTTTACGAACAGAGACAACACCTTCCTGGTGCCCAAAGCTACGGTCCTTTCCCTTAGCTTTAGCCCAACGTCCGTTTCCGTCCATAATTATCGCCACATGCTGCGGCAATCGTTCTTTGTCAATTTGTTCAATCAACGACATAGTGTTTTCATCTGTAACGACTGTTACTGTTTATTTTATACTGTTACACGGCTTTTTACGGTAGCCGAAATCCCAACTTACACTCAACAGCAAAAAAGAATACCAATCTTTATTCTTCCATATGCTGCCTTCCATCCCATACGGATTATCCAGAATATCATTCGTTTCATCCGTCACATCCAAATCGTCGCGGAATAATTTCCGAAACGAAAACTCGCAACCTAAGTTGACTCTATCCAGCACCTTATATTTAACTCCTATCCCACAAAGGATATGAGGAGCTAAAAAAATACGATTTTTCCCCATCGCTATCGTTGCGCCTATTCCTCCGAATACATAAGGCGTATAGCGCCAAGTATTTATAAAAACGAACGAATCGCCATATGGTAAAAAGTTAAACTCCACTTGCCCGCTACAATCAAGCAAACTACGACTAAATGAAGGTTTAACATTATCAGGCAATTTATTTTGCAGTTTTTCTGCCGTACCTGAAATCCGCCCCCACAACAAATTGGTTTTTACCGACCATCTGAAATTCCTGTTATAGCGGAACATCATACCTGCTGCGGGATGTATTTCCTTAAATAAGGAACTCCGGTTTAATTCTCCCACATAATAGGTTATACCCGTCGCTCCTCCTATTTCAAACTTATATTCTTGCGCTACGACTCCTGTAGCCAAACTAATAAATGATACAAACACAATTATGTGCTGAAAGAAAGTTGAGTTCATTCCAATAAGATTTAAAACCCTGCTTTCTTTCTAACGTTAAAAACGTCATTTAATTATATCATTTAGCATTTTCTTTATCTGCAAATCCGAGACGGTTAATACGTCCACGCCAGATTTGGTCAAAAACATTTGAATATTTAGCTCCTTTTCCTCCGAAAAGGTACATATAATTTTGTCCGTCCACATGAACAGAGGTAAAGCCACGTCCTACAAAATCCTTCGGCATCATAACCAAAGAATCCGATTTTGCCCAACTTATGCCTTTATCTTTTGACAGATAAATATCTGAATTGCCTTTATCTGAGTTATCCAAACCACCCATCAGGAAAAATTTGCCATCATATTCTGTTAATGTAGCACCTTCACGTTTACTGAAAACTTTATCATTTCCATCTTCGGTCAATTTCGCCCATTTCAAACCATTTTCAGTATACCAAGAAGTATTGAGTAAATTACCATTGATATCCCTACCGGCAACGACCATCAAATAAGAGCGGAAGTTTGTATAATAAGAAAGGCTTGCAAAATTCGAATAAGGAAATTCATTTGCTAATGCATCGCCAAATTGCCATTCCTTAGCCGAATTCATAGATGCATACACTTTATTATTATCTTTCTCTACAACGGCAGCCAACCATGTAGGCTGTACGGTTTCTGTTCCTTTTGCTACAGAGCTACCGGAACCGATGTTACCTAATAACACAAAAATAGAGGGTGCACCATCTACAGGCTTCCAGGTGCTTCCTTCTTCCGAATAATAAAGTTTATTATCTACAGGTACATATAAATCGCCATCATATGCTTGCATCTGTGATAAAACAACATTATTAGGCAAGTCACATGCTTTAGGCTGCCAAGTCTTTCCGTCAGAAACAGGAGAACTGTATAACTCATAGTTACCACTTTCTGTTTTTATATACATGAAATAGTTCTCACCATTCTCACCATCGAGAACCATTACTCTTTGATCCTTTATTGTTTTCCCTAAAACATTATCTTTATAAACAGACCATTCCATAGAATCAGGAACGACCGTGTGGATATTTACTTGAGCAGTATACTGCTTAGTTGTTTTACCATCCCACAAAGTATTTATAAAATGTACTGGTTTACTGAAATCCAGAGAGTCCTGCAAATTCCAATAAATAGTAGAATCACCCACTGCCTCCTGTTTTACCTGACAGGTATATACAGTAGATGCCATCTGTACGGTACAAATAACTTTCTCTTTAAAGACTGTACCATAAGGCATAGAATCTGCATTAAAAATGCGCCCGTTTACCTGATCAATTGTAAAGGTCACATTCTTCAATGCAGGCATGGAGTCGCTCGACAAAGAAAAAGATAGAATCTGACAATCTTTACTCAACTCATAGTCCGTACTCTCTGATCCCAGACAGGAAGATAACAGCAGGACAAAACATCCAGTTATAAACAGTATTATTTTCTTTTTCATTCAAAAACAAGTTTGTTCCATATAAAGGCACAAAAGTAGAAACATTTTTGGCTTTATAAACCATACTCGATAATATTTATAATATTTTTAGTGTGTCAGTGCTCTCGCTTATAGACACTCAGATAATGTTCCGCACCATTTCGTCCCATATTCCCAACAGGAATTACACCGGACGATATAGCCGGATACTTACAAGGTACACCAGGCGCTTTAACCCCTGAGAACAATTTTACAGGTGTTGTTTCAACCCACATTTCATCCCATAAATCTTCTTTAAGAAAGCTTTCCAGCAAAGCTGTCCCTCCTTCTACCATCAGGGAATTTAACTTACGTACATACAATTCCTGAAGAATTTGCAACAATATATTTTTTGAATAATCAATACGGATATATTCCAAACATTCACGACTGACTGCTTCACAATCCGTAAAAACCAATGTTTTAACCTTCCCATCCAATAAATGATAATGAGAAGGGATTTGTAATTTTTTATCAACCACGACTCTTACCGGCGAATTACCCGCCCAATGGCGAGTGGTTAAAGACGGGTTATCAAGAAGAGCTGTCCGGGTTCCTACCATTATTGCAGAAACATTGGAACGAAGGTGATGTACCCGCCTCATCGTTTCAGCCGACGATAAAGTTACCGCCGGAACAGAAACATCATTCCTCAAAACATCAAGAAAGCCATCCGCACTTTGTGCCCATTTTAAATAAATATAGGGACGTTTTAATAATTGAAACGTCATAAAAGCAGGATTTAAAGCCTGTGCTTCCTTTTCCAAAACACCGGTTACAACTTTTACACCCGCATCTCTCAACATACGAATACCCCGTCCGGAAACTTCAGGGAAAGGATCAAGACAACCTACCACAACCCGAGGAATCCCCTTACGTATAATAAGTTCCGAACAAGGAGGCGTTTTCCCATAATGGGAACAGGGTTCCAAACTTACATAAATAGTCGCATCTTTCAAAAGTGATTCATCTTTTACTGAAGCGATCGCATTTACTTCCGCATGCGCCTCTCCGCACTGACGATGATAGCCTTCTCCTATAATCTTCCCATTATGTACAATCACTGCCCCCACCATCGGATTGGGAGCCACATTTCCCATTCCTTTACGTGCCAGCTCTATACATCGGGACATATATTTCTCTTCAATAATCATCCTATAAATCTTATATACTCACAAAGATAACGTATTTGTAACTATCCGGATTATTTAATCCGAAACTTCTTCATTTTTTTAAGTCACTCCAATACTGTTTTTCCCGAATCATAAGTATGGTTTTCTAAAATCATAACTATGACTTAAGAAAATCATAAGTATGAATATTTACACCTTATTCGTATCTTTGTAGAAAAAAAGATGACTGAAACCATTGCTTATATCAAAACATCTCTACTGGATTTATACCCGCAACCGGAAATTGACGGACTGGTCCGTCTAATCTTGGAACGGATTTGTCACATTCAACCTTATCATATGTTATTGGATAAAGACCGGACAATACCTGAAGAAGAAAAAAAACGAATCAAAGACATCGTTGAGCATCTGAAGAAGATGGAGCCCATACAATATATATTAGGCATAGCCGACTTTTACGATATGGAATTCGAAGTAAACCCTTCTGTCCTGATACCACGTCCGGAAACGGCAGAACTGGTTGAATTAATCATTAAGGAAAACAAAGGACAAAAAATAAACCTGCTGGATATCGGAACCGGAAGCGGCTGTATAGCCATTGCATTAGCTTCCGGATTGAAAGACCCGATGATTACCGCCGTCGATATATCGGACACTGCATTGGAAATAGCTCATAGGAATGCCATACGTAACCATGCTCACGTGAAGTTTATCCAGACAGACATACTTTCCACAGAAAAAGCACAACAGGATATTCCCGGCAAATTCGGCATCATTGTGAGTAACCCTCCATACATCAAAAATGAAGAAAAAAAAGACATGGAGAAAAATGTACTCGATTACGAGCCTCATTTAGCCTTATTCGTTCAGGATAACGACCCACTGCTTTTCTATCGCCGGATTGCCCGCTTCGGAAAAGAGAAGTTAGAAAAAAACGGATTTCTGTATTTCGAAATCAATTCACAATACGGACCGGAAACAGTGGATATGTTGCAAAAAGAAGGTTATAAAAATATTGAACTCAGAAAAGACTTCTATAGTCGTGACCGTATAATAAAAGCACAAAAATGAAACAACTCAGCGAAGCCGAAATGCTTCACCGTGTAGCCGCTTATTGTTCGGCAGGTGAACGTTGTATACAAGATGTCCGGAAAAAAATAGAATCCGCAGGCCTTTCCCCGGAAGAATGCGAACGTATTATTTCACGTTTACTAAAAGAAAAATTCATTGATGAAGAACGCTTCAGCCGTAGTTTTGTCAATGACAAACTGCGCTTTAACAAATGGGGACGCATTAAAATCTCATATGAACTACAAAAAAAGGAAATTCCGTCTGCAACCCGGGCAGAAGCCCTCGAAAACATAGACGAGCAGGAATATCGGAAAATTTTATATTCCTTGTTAAAAGACAAACAAAAAACAATACGGGGAAAAGACGAACGGGAACTCTATTACAAATTACTCCGCTTTGCTGCAGGACGGGGTTTCGAAAGCCAATATGCAACAAACTGCCTCAAACAACTGCTAAAAGGGAAAGACTATGAGGAGGATTTTGAATGATTTACTAAATTTATTCTATCCCCGTTTGTGCCTGTTATGCAAAAAAACGCTTATAGACGGAGAAGAACAAATTTGTTTGCATTGCCTGTCGAACCTTTCCTATTCCCATTTTTCTGTTACAGATAATAATCCTGCTGCCCAATTATTTGCGGGCAAAACTCCTTTCATTCATGCTACCGCCTTTCTTCTTTTTGAAAAAGGCGGGCATGTGCAACAACTTATCCATGCTTTAAAATATTATGACAATAAGGAGCTGGGTTGGCTGCTTGGAAAAATAGCAGCTTTAGAATATATCGAGAAAGGATTATTCTCCGGTGTTGATTATCTTATCCCTATCCCCCTTCATCCAAAGAAACAACGGAAACGAGGATATAACCAGGCCGAATGGATTGCTATGGGAATCCAATCCGTCACAAACATCCCGATTAATACAACCGCTGTCCAAAGGGTACATTCCACAGAGACACAAACCCATAAACAGGTATATGAGCGATGGAAAAATGTTCAGTCCATATTTGAACTATCCAAAACAGAAACATTAAACGGGAAACACATTCTGCTTATCGATGACGTCATAACCACCGGAGCAACCATGGAAGCTTGTATAAACACACTTCTAAGCACTCCGGATATACGAATCAGCATATTCGGACTTGCAATCGCACATGACTGATAAATAGGGAAAAATCAGATTTTACAGCACATTTTTTTCAAGAACTTCAAGGTTATATCATAACCTTTGTATACTTTTGCAAACTGGTATAAACATATTTATTAGGTTGTATGAAAACACTGGAAAGATTAGTTGCAGAAAGATTATTAAAAATTAAGGCCGTGAAACTGCAGCCGGCAAATCCGTTTACATGGGCATCCGGCTGGAAATCACCAATCTACAACGACAACAGAAAAACACTCTCCTATCCTGAAATCAGAAGTTTCATTAAGTTGGAACTGGCTCGTACGATTAGTGAGAAGTATGAAGATGCTGATGCTATTGCTGGTGTTGCAACCGGAGCAATTGCACAAGGGGCATTAGTTGCAGACTTGCTAGGTTTACCATTCGTTTACATTCGCTCTACTCCAAAAGATCATGGATTGGAGAATCTGATTGAAGGTGAATTGAAACCCGGTTCAAAAGTTGTAATTGTTGAAGACCTGGTATCCACAGGAGGTAGTAGCTTGAAAGCGGTACAAGCGGTACGTAACTTCGGTTGCGACGTGGTAGGTATGGTTGCTATTTTCACTTATGGCTTCCCTATTGCTGTTGAACAGTTCAAAGAAGCGAAAGTTACGCTGACAACTTTGAGCAACTATGATGCCGTATTGGAAGAAGCTCTTCGTACAGACTACATCGATCAGTCTGAAATAGCTATTCTGCAGGAATGGCGCAAAGATCCTTCAAACTGGAACCCTGAAAAATAAATAGGATGACAGAATTTGTTAGCGAAGTAAAAACGATCCCCTATAATGAGGATCGTATTTTTAATATGTTGTCTGATCTTACCAATTTGGAGAATGTAAAAGACCGTATTCCGGAAGACAAAATAAAAGATTTTGAATTCGACCGGGATTCTTGCAGTTTCTCAGTTCCCCCTGTTGGTAAGATTACATTTCAAATTGTAGAACGCGAACCGAATAACACAATCAAGTTTACAACGACCAATTCTCCTGTTCCGTTGTTTTTGTGGATTCAACTTAAGCAGGTTGAAGAGAATGACACACGGATGAAAATGACGGTTCGTGCTGATTTGAACCCTTTTATTAAGCAAATGGTTGCTAAACCTTTGCAGGATGCCGTAGATAAGATTTCCACCGTATTGGCATCCTTACCTTATTAATTTTGTTTTTAATCGGGAGTAAACTTGTTTATTCCCTATGAACATAGCATATCATGGCTCAGAAACTTTGGGAAAAGAATATTCAGGTAGACCAGGAAGTTGAAACTTTCACTGTAGGAAAAGATCGCGAGATGGACCTCTATTTAGCTAAATACGACGTACTTGGCTCTATGGCGCATATCACAATGCTGGAAAGCATCGGATTGCTGACCAAAGAAGAACTCACGGTTTTACTGGCTGAACTGAAAAATATTTATGCGATAGCAGACAATGGACAATTTGTCATCGAAGAAGGCGTAGAAGACGTACACTCTCAAGTAGAATTAATGCTTACTCGCCAGCTGGGTGATACTGGGAAAAAAATTCATAGCGGACGTTCCAGAAACGACCAGGTATTGCTTGATCTCAAACTGTTTACACGTGCAGAGATACAAGAGATTGTCCAACTGACAACGGCTTTGTCCGATGTGCTGATTTCCCAAAGTAACCGGTATAAAGAAGTCCTTCTTCCCGGATATACCCATCTTCAGGTAGCCATGCCTTCCTCTTTCGGACTTTGGTTTGGCGCTTATGCAGAAAGCCTTGCCGATGATTTACAGTTAATGCTGGCTGCATACAAAGTATGCAATCGCAACCCGTTGGGTTCTGCAGCCGGATACGGCTCTTCCTTTCCTCTGAAACGCCAGATGACGACCGATCTGTTAGGTTTCGACTCACTTGATTACAATGTAGTATACGCTCAGATGGGACGTGGGAAAATGGAACGTACGGTTGCTTTCGCTATGGCTGGCATTGCAGCAACACTGTCAAAACTGGCTTTTGATGCATGTATGTTCAACAGTCAAAACTTTGGATTTATCAAGCTGCCGGACCAGTTTACCACAGGTTCCAGCATCATGCCCCACAAAAAAAATCCGGATGTGTTTGAACTGACTCGTGCCAAATGTAATAAAATACAAGGATTACCCCAACAAATTACATTAATCAGTAATAATTTGCCCTCCGGTTATTTCCGGGATTTGCAGATTATCAAGGAAATTTTCCTGCCGGCATTCGACGAACTGAAAGATTGCCTGCGTATGGTTACACACATGATGCGGGAAGTAAAAGTAAACGAACATATTTTGGACGACGATAAATATGCTTTATTATTCAGTGTGGAAGAAGTAAACCGCCTTGTTCTGGAAGGCGTTCCGTTCCGTGATGCCTACAAGCAGGTTGGACTAAGTATCGAAGCAGGTAAGTTTATCCCAACGAAAGAAGTCAACCATACCCATGAAGGTAGTATCGGTAATCTTTGTAACGACAATATTTCTGCATTAATACAAAATATTTTAGATGGATTCACGTTTAATAGGGTAAACGAAGCCGAAAAACGGCTCTTATCCTAAAACTAAATGTATCGAACTATATTTTGCCTGTTTCTCTTTTTTACATTGTCATGTACAAAAATCACAGAATCTGATATTCCTTATGCAAAAGTCCGGATAAAACTGGATTTGCATTACAGAGATAAAGAACTTGTCGGCTTATTACATCACAAAGAATTCCAATCAGCCCGGTATAGCGGAGAATATACCGGTTTTGCCGGCATATTGGTTATTTGTGGCTACAACAACAGGTATTATGCATATGACCGGTGTTGTCCGGTCGAATCCTCTAAAAACATCACAATCATTCCAGACGATACCGGACAGGCTACCTGTCCGGTATGCAACACCATTTATGAGATAGGCAATGGCAGCGGTATACCTATAAAAGGTCCTTCCGTATATGCTTTAAGAAAATACAGGATTATGGAAAACGGGCATGAACTAACCGTTACAAACTAAAAAACGTGGGATAATTGTAACTTTTTTACTCAATAATTTGCAGGAATAAAAAAATCATCTACCTTTGCACACGCAAACGAAAACAATGCGGAAGTAGCTCAGTTGGTAGAGCATAACCTTGCCAAGGTTAGGGTCGCGGGTTCGAGTCCCGTCTTCCGCTCTTCTCTTAAGAGAAAGGGAAGCTCGAATGGTGGAATCGGTAGACACGAAGGACTTAAAATCCTTTGGCCATTGCGGCTGTGCGGGTTCAAGTCCCGCTTCGAGTACATAACTTAAGTTCGAATTATTGCGGAAGTAGCTCAGTTGGTAGAGCATAACCTTGCCAAGGTTAGGGTCGCGGGTTCGAGTCCCGTCTTCCGCTCAGCTTCCAAAAGGCCTCGGTATTGCTTGCAATATCGGGGCTTTTTATTTGAAAGCTATTACTTTATTTTGTAAGTATATACACTTTTGGATGCCGGAATGCCTGTTTTAGGGATCACCCCGAAAAGTTGTGGGGTAAAAAAAAGATAGTAGTTTTGCTTTATG
>MJGMD1__coassemble_1884_pt1 | contig 46161 bp, 37 predicted proteins | sample MJGMD1__metabat2_low_PE_010 | metagenome-assembled genome bin MJGMD1 | reverse complement strand
TCATAAAGTTGCTTCGCCATCGCCTCTAAATTATGATTTATCGCACATAAAGAAAAGAGATAGAAAGCCTTTACATCATGCTTTCTATCTCTTCTATCAATTTTATGAGCCTACAATCAATTCTGCAATAAAATTTTCTAACCCTCCGGACGGTTCGGATTCTTCCCTGAACGGTGATTTGTACCAAAGGCTGTTTCCCTGTTGCTTTACGGGTGAATAGCCCAAACTTTGCAGATAGTCTGCCAATCTGATTGCTTTTGCTTCTTGTATGTTCATTATGTTATTTACTACGGATTTAGTGATGGGTGGAAAAATGATGATTTGATGAATACAGCAGTGTACTGTTTGAAAATCAACAAAATATCTAGGTATTTCCAACTGTCCTTTCGTTATCGTGTAGAACCTGCCTGTTCTTCGTATCGGTGAATAGTGGCAGTCCCTTGTGTAATCAACTTGATAGGTGGTATAGGTTAGCATCCCAAAGCTCTTTCAGGATGTTACATTTGCAACTGAATTGGGCTACCGAACCGTTGATTGTCACTCTTCCCATGATAGGGACAATTCCTTTTTTCTCTTTGCTGCCGTTCGCATAGAACAGCACCTTGAATGTGCTTCTGCTCATACTCGTTTTTTTGATTGCAAAACTAATTATCAACAAGTTAAACCTTGATAAGCAAACCAAAGCAAGGCAGCGCAAACGTCACGATAACTGTTAAAACTACATTCCTTATCGGGTAATGATTAGAAAACCAATCTGCTTCTATATTCCTCTTTAATCTGCATTTTGGCTTTTCACCCAACTTCCCCGTTTTTCCCCTAACTGCCTAATACCCAAATTAAGCTGTTTTATTCTTCCCCTTTTATTCAATTATTCCAGCGTTTTTATGTATCTTTGTTTCTACCCATTAATATTTCGGCATATGGAACTGACATGCTCAATTATAGACGATGAACCTCTGGCTATCAATTTGTTGGAAAGCTATGTGAATAAAACCCCCTTCCTGAAATTGAAAGGCACATACAATAGTGCAGTTAATGCTCTCACCGCTCTTAATAGCGAACCGGTCGATTTACTTTTTCTGGACATACAAATGCCTGAACTAAGTGGAATGGAATTTTCTAAGATGCTGGAAGCCGATACACGGATTATCTTCACGACTGCCTTCAGCCAATATGCCGTTGATAGCTATAAAGTAAACGCTCTGGATTATCTCTTAAAACCCATCAGTTTCTCAGAGTTTCTGAAAGCGGCAAACAAAGCTGTACAGTGGTATGAATTAGCCCGGAACAACAAAGAGTTGCCGGAAAACAATAAAATAATCCCTCCTCATCCATCTAAAGAAATAGAGTCCATATTTATTAAAACCGAATATAAACTCATGCAGGTGGAATTCAAGAAAATCCTTTATATTGAAGGGTTAAAAGACTATGTGAAAATATATGTGGAAAACGAACCCCACCCTATACTATCTCTGATGAGTATGAAAACAATGGAAGAAATGCTACCATCCGACCATTTCATCCGTGTGCATCGCTCTTTTATTGTACAACCGGAAAAAATCAAGATAATCGAGCGCAACCGGATTGTATTCGGAAAAGAATATATCCCCATATCTGACAACTACAAACAAAAATTCATGGAGTTTTTAAGTAAACGTTCTCTTTTACCTTAATATTCATTAGTTCCACTTAACTGAAATATAAACACAACTATATATCAATAAATAATTTTTCATCTATTATATAGATAGTGAATTATTGTCATTATATTTGTATCCATGCCGAACATACAAATATGAAAATACACAGCATGAAAAAAATATTTAGTAACTTAGTATTATCAACATTTATTATGGCCTTTGTTTCCTGCACTCCCGACGTAAAAAATATACCGTCTGAATTATTATACAAAGCCGAGGCCACCACTGGCGAAGGCTCGATTTGGCATCCGGGAAGAAAAACGTTATTTTGGGTAGATATTGAAGGAAAAACGCTCTATGAATACACTCCGGATAGCCATAATTGTACTTCCTGGAAATTTGACAAAATGGTTTCTACCGTTGTCCCTGAAACCGATACCACTATGATTGTTGCTCTCCAGAATGAAATCGTACGGATTAACCTCAATAACGGACAAACTTCACATATAACATCTATTCCGGACAATCAAGGTAAAATTCGCTGCAATGACGGAAAATGTGATCCGAGAGGTAACTTATGGATTGGAACTATGGGGTTCGGAGCTCCGCAAGGAGCCGGAACATTATACTGTGTGGAACCGAACGGAAATGTCACGACCAAATTAAAGAATGTGACTATTTCAAACGGTATCGTATGGTCTTCCCGAAAAAATTTCATGTATTATGTAGATACCCCCACTAATCGTATTGTCCGTTTCCGTTATGACATAAACAATGGGGATATATTATATGACGGTGTGGCTGTAACCATACCAAAAGGAACAGGTTCGCCCGATGGCATGGCAATAGACGGCAATGATAATCTTTGGGTAGCCCATTGGGGTGGATATGGTGTATATTGCTATAGTCCTTATACCGGTGAGCTATTGGCTAAAGTTGAAGTTCCGGTGCCTAATGTAGCCTCTTGTACCTTCGGAGGCAAAAAACTGGATACACTTTACATTACAACTGCACGTGCCGGACTATCAGATAAACAACTGAAAGAATACCCGTTAAGCGGAAGCCTGTTCCACTGTAAACCGAACGTTATCGGGGTTAAAGCCCAACACTTCGGCGAGTAAGATACTCTTTCCAATATTTAATACAAATATAAACAGCATCTCAAATTTTATTGTTTACTTTGTAAAGAGGATATAAAATAGCCTCTCTACCTACTTATTTCCAATACTGAAAGGATAAAGGATAATGAAACGATCTTGTTTCAATTTAAAATTAATGCATTTAAACATATGACGAAAAATAAAACAGAAAAGAAAAAAAACAAAGAAGGGAAGCCTAAAAAAAGAGCAAAGAGCTCCGGCAAACGTCTGAAAAAAGAGTTCATTGTAAACTCCATCATGGCTGCTTTCAAATCCTCACCCAAACAGTCATTCAATTATAAACAGATAAGCAACTTGATTGGCGCAGAAAATCAGGTACAAAAAATCCAGGTTTCCCAAATTTTGCAAGAACTTGCCAGTGAAAATTTCATATCCGAAATAGACCGTGGACGTTTTCGCTATAATGATCTGGGAACTATTGCAATCGGAACATTTACCCGCCGTAGTAATGGGAAAAACTCATTCATACCGGAAGATGGAGGAGCACCGGTCTTTGTTGCCGAACGTAACTCCGGACACGCGATGGATGGCGATAAGGTGAAAGTCCAGCTTTTTGCCAAACGAAAAGGAGCCGAACCGGAAGCTGAGGTTATAGAAGTACTCGACTCCAAAAGAAGTACAATCATCGGTAAGCTGCAAGTCACCAAAGGTTTTGCTTTCCTTATTACAGAAAGTAAAACACTTGCCAACGATATATTCATTCCGAAAGAAAAGCTGAAAGGCGGTAAAAATGGAGACAAAGCCATTGTACGCATTGTGGAATGGCCGGACGAAGCTAAAAACCCATTAGGAGAAGTCATCGATATTTTGGGGGTTGCCGGCGAAAACAATGCAGAAATGCACGCTATTCTGGCAGAGTTTGATTTGCCTTACAAATATCCGGAGAATGTAGAGAAAGCAGCAAATAAAATATCTGATAAAATTGCTGAATCTGAAATCTCCATCCGTGAAGATTTCCGGGATGTCCTCACTTTTACCATCGACCCGAAAGATGCCAAAGATTTTGATGATGCCTTGTCTGCACGTCAACTGGATAATGGAAACTGGGAGGTCGGAGTACACATTGCAGACGTTACCTATTATGTCAGGCCTGAGAGCCTGATAGACCGTGAAGCATACAGCCGCGCAACTTCTGTTTACCTGGTAGACCGTACCATCCCGATGCTGCCGGAACGCTTATGTAACCAGATATGTTCGCTTCGTCCGGACGAAGAAAAACTTTGTTTTGCCGTTATCTTCGAATTAAACAACGATGCGGCAGTTCTTAAATCACGTATCTGCCGTACTATTATCAAGAGTAACAGGCGGTTCACCTATGAAGAAGCACAGCAAGTAATAGAAACCGGAGAAGGCGACCATAAGGAAGCCATTCTGGCACTGAACGAACTGGCCAAAAAATTGCGTGACAAACGTTTCAAACATGGAGCCGTAAGTTTCGAACGCTCAGAAGTAAAATTCGATATTGATGAAAACGGTAAACCAATAGGGACCTACATTAAGGTAGCCAAAGAGGCGAATAAGTTAATTGAAGAATTTATGTTACTGGCAAATCTTACCGTTGCTGAATTTGTTGGTAAAGTTCCCAAGAATAAAACAAAAAAGACATTCGTATACCGTGTTCACGAGCAACCGGATCCGGAAAAGCTGGAAAACTTCGCTTCTTTCATCAATCGTTTCGGCTATAAACTCAAAACAACGGGTACTAAAACAGAAATGTCCAAAAACATCAACAACCTGTTGGATAATGTAGCAGGAAAACCGGAAGAGAACCTAATCGAAACTCTGGCTATCCGTTCCATGCAAAAAGCCAAATATACAACCGAAAATATCGGGCATTATGGGCTGGCAATGGATTATTATACACATTTTACCTCTCCTATCCGCCGCTATCCCGATATGATGGTACATCGCTTGTTGGAACGTTACCTTGCCGGAGGGCGGAGCGTGATAAAGAATAAATATGAAGAATACTGCGAACATTGTTCCGAAATGGAACTGGTAGCGGCCAATGCCGAACGCGCTTCCATCAAATATAAACAGGTGGAATACATGAGCGACAAACTGGGAAAAGTATTCGATGGTGTTATCTCCGGTGTCACAGAATGGGGATTATATGTTGAGCTCATTGAAAACAAATGCGAAGGGCTCGTTCCTATCCGGGATTTAGTAGGCGACTACTACGAATATGATGAGAAAAATTATTGCCTGGTAGGACGCAGAAGCAAACAGACATATCGTCTGGGAGATACTTTATCTGTAAAAGTTGCCCAAGCGAATCTGGAAAGAAAGCAATTAGACTTTACGCTTGCTTGAGAAACTGATATATTTTAATGTAAAAGGCGCGGACAATACGAGTTAATATCGTATTATTCGCGCTTTTTTATATGCAGAAAAAATTACCAATATAATAATCCGGCCATACCACAAGCTATCAGTCCGGCACCTAAAAGGGCATAAAAGACACGGGCACCTTTGCGCCCTAACCACTTTACGAAAGTAGTTGCTCCACTGGTTTCAAAATACCAGTCGAAATCGAACAAGGCAGCCACTATGGAAAAGGCCCCCAAAGCAATAAATAATATCAGGATAAAGTACTCGGAAGGTCCCATATTAATCGACTTCTACAGTTCGGGAACCATCAGGATTTTCTGTGATTGTTACGTCTACGACATCACCCGGCAGCAAATCCTCTATTTTTTCAGGCCATTCGATAAAACAGAGCGCACCGCTATAAAAATAATCCTCTGTTCCAATATCTTCAGCCTCACTCAACTTGTTGATACGATAAAAGTCAAAATGATAAATCAATTCACCAGTTTCGTCACTGCGGTATTCGTTGATAATGGCAAATGTCGGACTGTTGATTACATCCTCCACACCCAGCTCTTCACAAATTGCTTTGATAAAAGTCGTCTTCCCTGCCCCCATATTACCATGAAAAGCAAAAACGGTACGGTCGTCCATACCTGCGATAAACTCTTTTGCAGCTTCATGGATCGTATCCAAGCTATTAATTTTGATTGTACCCATATTATATTGATTATAATCTTTTTTGTATGCCCGCAAAGTTAATATTATTTTGGTTTCAGTGTGATAAAAGGAATCAGCATTTCCTCCATAGAAATGCCGCCATGCTGAAAGGTATCCCTATAATAAGACACATAGTGGCGATAATTATTAGGATAAGCAAAAAAGTCGCTGTTCATTGTAAATATATATTTGCTACTCAGGTTGGGAGAAGGTAGCCCCACTTTATCAGGATGGGGAATTTCAAATACGTCTTTCGGGTTGTAATCCATGTTCTTGCCAACTTTATAACGTAGATTGGCGTTTGTGTTTTTATCCCCCATTACTTTTAAGGGACTGTCTACACGTATCATTCCATGGTCTGTTGTTATAATTACTTTATATCCGTTAAGTGCAATATACCTGAACAACTCCATTGTTCCCGAATACTGGAACCAAGTACGTGTAAGGCTCCGGAAAGCAGCTTCTGTATTTGACAGTTCACGTACTATCTTATTCTCAACACAGGAATGTGAAAGTTCATCCATAAAATTAAGCACCACAACATTCAGTTGCTTCTGAAAAAAAGGAGAAAGCGTATTCAATAATTTATCTCCACAAAATGTATCACATACTTTATTATAAGAGAAGCTATATTGTTTACTGAATCGTTTTATCTGTGTACGAATCAAACATTCTTCATCCGAATTTTTACTTTTATCAAAAGTTTCATCTTTCCAAAATGCCGGAAATATCTTTTCTATTTGTAGAGGCAACAGCCCGGAAAACATTGAATTTCTAGCATATTGGGTTACTGTAGGAAGAATACTATAATAGATATTTTCATCAAAAAAGAAATATTCTTTCAACAAATCTTTTATAATTGTCCACTGGTCCAAACGGAAATTATCGATCAAGATAAAAAACAATTTTTCTTCTTTATCAAGTAGTGGAAAGACTTTCTTTTTAAATAAATCCGGACTCATCAACGGACGGCATTCCGGATTTTGTATCCAGTCGATATAATTTTTCTTTATGAATTTACTGAATGCATAATTGGCCTCCCGCTTTTGCTCATGAAGCAGATCGGTCATTGTTACACTACTATTTTCCAGTCTTAATTCCCAATATACCAACTTTCTATAAATCTCAATCCAATTATCAGGAGTGACCGAATCACCGATCAGCATGCTGATACGGCCAAACTCCCTTTGATAATTTATTTCAACTTTCTCTGAAACAATTTCATGGCAATGTACATTCTTCTTGATAGATAATAATATTTGATAAGGATTTACCGGTTTAATCAGAAAATCAGCGACCTCGTTCCCAATAGCATCTTCCATTATACTTTCTTCTTCGCTTCCGGTAATCAGAACAACCGGAATTCTTAAATCCATTTCCTTTATCTGGATTAAGGTATGTCCTGACATATTTTCATCCAGAAAAACAATATCAAACGTATGATTTTTAAAACGATTAACCGCATCACACCCACTGGAAACAGAAGTCACCTCATAACCTTTCTTTTGCAGAAAAAGAATATGAGATTTTAATAAATCAATCTTATCATCAGCCCAGAGTATTTTATTGTTTTTTATAGTCATAAGCGTTTAATCCCGATAAATATAATCGGAATAATTCGTATTATGCTAAAATATGCAATAAAATTATAACAAGATAATTTATTTATGGATTATCAGAGGATAAAATACGTTCTATTGCGGCATCTATTAAAGGGTCTTTACCATCAATAATATCCTGCTGGGTCATCTCTACTTTAATCTTTGGTTCTATGCCGAATTCCGTATGTTCCTTATTCACATCCAACACCGGACAGGCAGAAAAACGAATACTCCATCCATTTGGAAGTTCCGAACTGAAAGGTAAGCCGCTTCCTCCTCCTGTCCGGTCTCCTAAAAGAGTTACCTGAGGTAATAGCCGCATTACATTCGCGAAGTCGTTTGTTGCACTATATGAATGACGGTTTGTTATGACAATAACCGGAAGATACCAGCATAAACGTTCCGAAGGAGAAAGATACACCGGATAAGGCTCCGTAAAGTCATTATGCCCGTTACCCTTTTTATATTGTGTATAGCCTGTCAATATTTTCTCTTTCAGGAATCGCGATGCAATACGATCGGCATAACTCATCGAGCCACCACCGTTCTCACGTACATCAAATATAAGTCCTTTGCAATCTTTAAAGTATAAAAACATATAATCCAGATTACTCTCTCCTACTCCACTGGAGAAGCTACTGTAATAGACATATCCGACCTGGTCGTTTGCCATACGCTTATACTTCAGGCCTCCGGCTATTTTATAGTCGGTACCCATATATTTATCGTGAACTTCCTTATTATAATTGCGGGGAAAATCTTCATACCATGCCCAATAGCGTGACATATCAAAAGAAGAAATCAAATTGGTATGACCATCCTTCAACTCCGCCAGCATTTCCCCCAAAACATTAAATAAATCATATTGATTCATCGTATCCTTTATCTGGATACTATAACGGTCATAAACATCATTCCAATCAACATCCTTATACTCAAAAAAGCAATAATTTTCATCCATTATCCGCCAAAGAGCCTCGAAATTATCACGGGGTGATGAATTATAATCCGTCGCTTTTTCGCAACCGGAAAACAACAAGCCCAGGAACATTAAACAATATGTAAAACGTAACTTCATATGTACAGGTATCAATAAAATGCACTACTATATTTATCCGTATTCTTCAGACGTTTACCGCCGAAAGCAACAAATTCTTTTACAAGACCTATCATAAAGGCATTGGATATCACATGGGTTTTGATGCCATTCACATGTGCACGGTACATACTGTTCATATAACCGGCACGCACGGTAAAATTAGCGACAGGTATATCAAGGGTAAAATAGTTTTTCATAACAAATTTGTTATGGAAAGAGCTGAACCGTATAATGCCACCCGTATCCCCCTGGCTCAGAAAATAATAAGGTTGTCCTTTATTAATAGAGAATAACATTCCGGCAAAAGGCATGTCCACCTGGTAACGCAACGTAAGCGGGAAATTCTTTATCTTAAAATTATAGATCGCCATAGCAGACAAGCTCAGGTCCAAATCTCCTTTACCGGATACCGGATTGTTGCTGTTACGGGTATTATATATAAAGCCTCCGGAAATACCTGCAGACGCTCCAGCCAACACTTTCAACCCCTTTACCGGCAAATTGTCAAAGCGATAATGATAACCGAGGGAATAATTCACAAAACCGGCATATTCATTGGCTGTCTTCGCTCCGTTATGTGTAGAACCGAACTCCACATTCACGATTTGTTGCCGGGAGATTTTATAATCGGCCAGCCGGGTCACTTTCATACGTTCATTCATCACACGTACCATCCAACCGGTATAGTTTATATCTGTACTGGGCGACAGGTATGTATCTCTCAGGTTGTAACCGCCAACCCCGATCATTGTACTTTCATTGGTAGACCATGGTATCTCTTTTTCGTCCGACTGTGCATAAACAGGCAGAGCCAAACTCCAGAAGAGTATTATCAGGCAAAGGGGATTTTTCATAAGCTATTCATCAAAAAGTTTCATTTGTCCTGTGATTTCATCCAGTATATCCGAATCGCTTTTATCTGGCTCCTCGTCCTCATCTTCATCTTCTTTATTTCCTTCCACCGCAGGCTGTGCCGCCGGGGCAAAACGGACCGGCTCTAGTTCATTGATTGTTTCTATATCAAAAGTGGAGAGACGTTTTCCTCTCGCTTTAAATCCTTTCACTCCAATAAACTCTTCCGCATCTATCACAAGCGGTTCACGAAAAGCATCATGCCCGCCGAACACGACTTCCATACGCGGATATGCTTCATCCGTCAGAATCATCAAACGGCTTTTGGGATTTTCACCAAGGAAATTTTGTTTCTTATTACCCGCATCCAACTGGAAACGTTTCAGATAGAAATATTTCTGGTCTGCATCATAAAGAGCAGCAGTCCAAACCTTATTCGAATTATATTTTTCTATTATCAGAATATTGGTTTCGTAATGATTACTCAAATCAAAGTTCGTTGTATAGAAATCTCCATTTTGGAGAATTACAAGAATCTGGTCATCACTTTGGAATTCACCAAGTTCTTCCCCACGTCCATCATAATTCAGGCGTAATATATCCCGGTCAAACCAAACCATACGTCCACCCAAAGTAGAACTACCCTTCTGCTTCAGACTGATTTTATGTACCTCTGCCTTCGTAAGGATATTTCCCATAGAGCCACGGCCTTTGATAACAATATCACTGAAATCCTTTTCAAATACCAGCAATTTCTGACGCGGGCGGGGCTTGAGGATTACTTTCACCGTTTCAGCTTCACCATTCTCATTTGCACTAAAGTATAAAATACGCGAACCTTCGGTCCCTTTCGTTACGGTATATTCCTTGTCACGCGTCACTCCTGTTACGGCAAAACGCTTTATATAATTGAAACCGACTTTACCATCCCGGTATATTACATTATAGATAGTACGGTTATCATTCCGTTTAAAGACATTCAGATACAGTATCTCTTTACCTACAAACATCTTTTCGCAGACCTTCACCACCTTGTAAGTACCATTACGATAAAAAAGAATCACTTCATCTATGTCCGAACAGTTACATACATATTCATCTTTCTTCAGTCCGGTTCCGATAAAACCTTCGGCACGGTTGATATAAAGCTTTTCATTAGCCTCTACCACCTTGGTCGCTTCAATGGTATCAAAACTACGTATTTCGGTCACACGTGGATAATTCTTTCCATATTTTTCTTTCAACATCCGGAACCAGTTGATGGTATATTCCACAATATTTGCCAGATGGTTGTTTATGACCTCTATTTCTTCTTTATAATGGGCGATTTGTTCATTGCTCTTATCCGAATTAAATTTAAGGATACGCCCCATCTTGATTTCCATCAATTTAAGGATATCTTCGCGGGTGACCTCACGGATAAATTGCGGTTTGAAAGGTGTTAAACGCAAATCGATATGGCCAATTGCCTCATCCATATTTTTTGCGTTTTCAAATTCTTTATCTTTATAAATCCGCTCTTCAATAAATATCTTTTCCAGGGAAGCGAAGAACAGCGCTTCTTCAATCTCGCTTTTCTGTATTTCTAATTCGGTACGAAGCAAATGCAATGTATCATCCACAGAATGTTTCAGCACATCACTTACCGTAAGGAAGTGAGGCTTGTTATCCATGATAACACAACAGTTAGGCGATATGCTTATTTCACAATCCGTAAAGGCATATAAAGCATCTATCGTTTTATCGGATGAAACACCCGGAGCCAGATGTACCAATATCTCTACGTTACGCGCCGTATTATCGTCTACCTTTTTTATCTTGATCTTACCTTTGTCGTTTGCTTTCAGTATCGACTCAATCAATGTAGAAGTCGTCTTTCCATAAGGAATTTCATTTATAACCAGCGTCTTGTTATCCAGCTTGGTTATCTTAGCACGCACTTTTACGGAGCCTCCTCGTTCACCGTCGTTATATTTGCCGACATCTATAAATCCCCCCGTCTGGAAATCCGGATACAAAGTAAATTCTTCACCTTTCAGATAAGAAACGGAAGCGTCCAGCAACTCATTAAAATTATGCGGAAGTATTTTGGAAGCAAGACCAACGGCTATACCTTCAACCCCTTGAGCGAGCAAAAGAGGAAATTTAACCGGCAAGGTAACCGGCTCTTTATTACGTCCGTCATAAGATTGCTGCCAGGTTGTAGTTTTGGGATTAAACACTGTTTCCAACGCAAATTTAGAGAGACGAGCCTCGATATAACGAGGAGCTGCAGCACCGTCTCCGGTAAGAATATTCCCCCAGTTACCCTGGCAATCTATCAATAAATCCTTTTGCCCAAGCTGCACTAACGCATCTCCGATAGAAGCATCCCCATGAGGGTGGAATTGCATGGTATGCCCTACAATATTGGCTACTTTATTATAACGGCCATCATCCAGCCGCTTCATCGAGTGGAGGATACGGCGCTGAACGGGCTTCAGCCCGTCATTGATATGTGGTACCGCACGTTCCAGGATTACATAAGAAGCATAATCCAAAAACCAATTCTGGTACATGCCGGAAAGATGGTAAGATACACGGCTTTCTGACTTTCCGGGCACTTTATAATCGGAATGCGTTCCCGCATCTGTTATTTCATTTTCATTATCAGGGGTTGGTTGCTCATCAGCCCCATTTAATTCGTTCTCATCCTGTTCAGTAATATCTTCCGGTCTCATATGTTGCTTTATCCTGTTCTATTCCATTTATTACCATGCTTCCCGCATATGCTAATAGGGTGTAAATATACAAAAAATGCTGAAATAATAAAAAGCCTGTCTTTTACTATCCTATTTTATAGCAGGTTTTATACCTTTGCACGATTGTTTTAACAAAAAGAAAAAATGCTTACTCTCGATAAGATTTATCAAGCGTCATTCGCTTTAAAAAAAGTAATCCGTAATACGGACCTGGTCAGTGCTCCTCATATCAATCCTGCATGTGAAATTTATTTGAAACCTGAGAACCTGCAAGAAACAGGCTCTTTCAAAGTTCGTGGAGCTTATTTCAAAATTTCCCAGCTTACAGAAAAAGAAAAATCGCATGGTGTCGTGGCTTGTTCTGCCGGTAATCATGCCCAGGGTGTCGCTCTGGCCGCCACAGCGGCAGGTATCAAATCATTGATTTGCTTACCGGATAATGCCCCTATCTCAAAAATAGAATCTACCAAATGGTATGGTGCGGATGTGTGTCTTGTCGAAGGAGTATACGACGACGCTTATCAGAAAGCTCTCCAATTACGGGATGAAAAAGGATATACATTCGTCCATCCGTTCGATGATGAAGATGTCATAGCAGGTCAAGGAACAATCGGGCTAGAATTACTGGAGCAGTTACCAGATGTGGATGCCGTAATTGTTCCTATTGGAGGAGGTGGACTTATTTCCGGAGTTGCCTTCACCATAAAAAGCCTGAATCCTAAAGTCAAAATATACGGAGTACAAGCCAGCGGGGCCCCCAGTATGTTGACTTCCATCGAAAACAACAAAATTGAACGTATGGGATTTGTACGTACGATAGCTGACGGTATCTCTGTAAAAGAACCCGGAATCCATACCTTTGAATATTGCAAAAAATATGTGGATGAAATTGTTACCGTATCGGATGATGAAATATCCACAGCAATTCTTGCCCTGATCGAACGGCATAAAATGATTGCCGAAGGAGCCGGTGCAGTAGCTGTTGCAGCAGCCATGTTCAACAAAGTTCCTATCAAGGGTAAAAAAGTAATCTGTCTGGTTTCCGGTGGCAACATCGATGTGACGATCCTTTCCCGTGTTATCGGCAGAGGCTTGCAAAAGTCCGGACGTTCTTATTCAATGACAATCGAACTAGTTGATAAACCCGGACAATTACAGCATGTATCCGAAATCATCGCCAGTACCGGGGCAAACGTGGTGTCTGTCTTCCACGAACGGGTAAGCCACACTACGGACATCAATGGCTGTTACCTGCGCCTTGAGATGGAAACCCGCAACCAGAAGCATATCGAAGAAATACAATATGTATTGACTGCCGCAGGATACAAAATTATTCCGGGATAAAAATTCCGGAATTCCCAAACCTGATAGATAAGACCTTTTGCCTCATAAATACTATCAATACGGAATTGCTTATTTTTGACTTTATTAAAAAGCGATTCTATGAAAATATTAATACTTTGTACAGATAATAGTTGCCTCAGCCAAATGGCAGAAGGCTAGCTGCAATCTTTCGATAAAAGCTTGACTATTTGTTCTGCCGGAACAAAACCGGCCGCTCAAACGAATCTGCTTGCTATCGAAACCATGGCTAAATCAGGAATAGACATCAGCATGAAACGCCCTAAACCTGTAGAACAGTACTTGGACGAACCCTGGGATTATGTTATAACCCTATGTAATACGGCTGATGAAAATTGTCCGGAGTTTACAGGAAAAGTACGTCATCGTCTCCACGTGGGAACTTATGATCCTTCACGAGCTAAAGGAACTCCCGAGTTTATTGCCAGTGAATTCAGACGAATCAGCATTCAACTCAAAAAGAAAATGTATGAATTTTATGCAGATGAAATATTAAACGGCGATGGAGGTCCAACCTGTACTTGTGGAGCCAACCGGTTTTGCCGGTGTAACTGATACTTACCTCATATAAATACGGATGACGCAAAATGTTATTACCTTTTGCGTCATCACTGGTTCAGTAATAAACTGAAATCACTATACCATCACTAGATATTGTAATATTCTTCCCAACCTTTACGTGGCATCTCGCCAACCAACATCTGATTTGCAAAAGAATCATTTGTAATCTGTTTTAAATCGCGGTCGAAAACTAATTTACGGTTCAGGCGCTGGGCCAATACACCCAGACAGAATATCTGGCTTAACGGACCGGCGATAGAGAACGGAGAACGTGTCTTTTCCTTACCCTGACAAGCCAAAAGGAAGTTTGCATAGTGGTTAGACGGACTTTTTTCATAATCCGGCAATGTCGGATTCATATCTTTAGCAATCTTATCCGGAATAACAGACAGCGTACTTCCATGGGAACCTCCTTTGAATGTCAGAGTCTTTGTATAGATTTCCTTTCCCGGATTCAGTTTCATCAATTGCAGTTTTCCTCCGGCTACTGTCGGAATATTCGGGTCTACATCCGAAGAACCATAATCTTCAGGCACAGGAGGTATATTATCCAGTCCATCATACCAGGTAACATCTATGCCCGGCATATCCCCTCTTTTGGGAAAACGGAACAAGATTGTCGACGACATCGGATAAAAAAACGGATTATGGTCTTTCAAATACAACGGATTAATTTCCGTAGGCAATCCCATATCCAAGAATTGGTGAGCTGTATCCAGGATATGTGCGCCCCAGTCGCCCAAAGCTCCCATGCCATATTCATACCAGCAACGCCATTGTCCCATATGATAATCATGATTATATTCACGGAACGGACGAACGCCCAACCAAGTATCCCAATCCAATGTTTCAGGAACCGGTTCGCCCATCGGCATATGTTTCATATTCGGATTCCACCCGTGCCAACGACGCGGGGAGTTCATATGTGCTGTAATAGCAGTGACATCTTTTATCAGACCGGCTTCCTTCCATGCCTTAAACTGGAAATAGTTTGCTTCCGAATGCCCCTGATTTCCCATTTGTGTAACGACTCCGAATTTCTTTTCCGCCTTCATCATCAATTCCACTTCCTGGAAAGTACGTGCCATTGGCTTTTCCACATAAACATGCTTGCCATGAGCCATCGCTTCAATCGTTATCGGGAAATGGGCATGGTCGGGGACTCCGACAGTTACGGCATCTATCTTATCTGCCATTTTATCAAACATCTGGCGGAAATCGTTGAATCTTGGAACTTTCGGATACATGGAAATCAATTTCTGTGTATGGGGAGCCCCCATGTCCACATCACAAAGCGCAACAATTTCACATAAACCTGTATTGATAAGTTCAAGAGCAATCTCGCCTCCACGGTTACCGATACCAATAAGCGCCAACCTTACTTTATCATTGGCACTAACGAAAGGGACACCCGGCATACCGGAAGCCTTCGATGGAATCCAGAAAGAAGGAACAGCCGTAGCTGCCGAAAGAACAAGTGCCCGCTTCAGGAACGAGCGACGCGAAATGTCATCTGATTTCATGGTAGTATATATTAGATTAATTATTTCTGTGTACGCAAACACAACGATTTGACAAAAGTAAATATTATTCTGAAAAATCATCTAATTTACCCAAAAAGAGTTTCTAAAAAATTAGAATACCACTTCAAAAGCAATCCTGAAAGAACATATCCTTATACCTTCTCATAGTTATGGTTTTTGAAATTCATAGTTATGATTTCGGAAAACCATAACTATGAATTTACTTTATCCGCAATTATGGAGCGATATACTGAAACACCAATAATCATACCCGCATATCTTTTTGTACAAGGCATTATTATCATATCCTTTTTAGAAAAACATCCGGTATATCACCTTAAATATCTTTATAAGATGCTGTAAATGGTGGACATTACCAAAAAAATCATTTACTTTGCAAGCTTGATAATATGTAAGACCAATTGGGCGGCATATTAGCGTATTTTCTAATTGGAAAAATAATATACTATGGCACAAGAAGATGTATTTAAGAAGTTAGTTTCGCACTGCAAAGAATATGGATTTGTATTTCCTTCATCCGAAATCTATGATGGACTGGGTGCAGTGTACGATTACGGGCAGTATGGTGTAGAGTTGAAGAACAATATAAAGAAATATTGGTGGGACAGCATGACGTTGCTTCACGAAAATGTAGTAGGTATCGACTCCGCAATTTTCATGCACCCGACTATCTGGAAAGCATCCGGTCATGTAGACGCATTCAATGACCCTTTAATCGACAACAAAGATTCCAAGAAACGCTATCGTGCAGACGTGTTGATTGAAGACCATTTAGGTAAAATCGAAGAAAAGATGAATAAAGAAGTGGCTAAAGCCGCTAAAAGATTCGGTGAAGCATTCGATGAAGCGCAATTCCGCGCGACTAATGGACGCGTATTGGAATATCAGGCAAAATGGAACGAGATACACGAACGCTATTCCAAAGACATGAACGATTCCAATTTCGAGGATTTGCGCCAGCTCATCCTGGATTGTGAAATTGTTTGCCCGATTTCAGGAACACGCAACTGGACTGAAGTCCGCCAGTTCAACCTGATGTTCTCTACCGATATGGGGTCTACTGCCGATGGTGCCATGAAAGTATATCTGCGCCCGGAAACGGCACAAGGTATTTTCGTTAACTTCTTAAATATTCAGAAAACGGGACGTATGAAAGTTCCTTTCGGTATCGCACAAATCGGTAAAGCATTCCGTAACGAGATTGTAGCCCGTCAGTTTATTTTCCGTATGCGTGAATTCGAACAGATGGAAATGCAGTTCTTCGTTCGTCCAGGTGAAGAAATGGAATGGTTCAAGAAATGGAAATCTACCCGTCTGAATTGGCATAGAGCAATGGGGCTGGGAGATGCTAAGTATCGTTACCACGACCACGAAAAGTTGGCTCACTATGCAAATGCAGCTACTGATATCGAATTTGAAATGCCGTTCGGTTTCAAGGAAGTGGAAGGTATCCATAGCCGCACCGACTTCGACTTGAGCCAGCATGAAAAGTTCTCTGGTAAAAAAATCCAGTATTTCGACCCCGAACTGAACAAGAGTTATACTCCGTACGTTATCGAGACTTCTATTGGCGTAGACCGTGTATTCCTGAGTGTTATGGCAGGTTCCTACTGCGAAGAAACACTTGAAAACGGAGAAACACGTGTAGTATTAAAATTGCCTGCAGCTTTAGCCCCGATCAAACTTGCCGTATTGCCTTTGGTTAAAAAAGACGGCCTGCCAGAGAAAGCAGAAGAAATCGTAAATATGCTCCGTTTCGACTTCCGTTGCCAATATGATGAAAAAGATTCTATCGGTAAACGTTACCGCCGCCAGGATGCAATCGGTACTCCTTACTGTATTACAGTAGACCATGATACATTAAAAGATAATTGTGTAACTATCCGTTTCCGCGATACAATGGAACAGGAGCGCGTCAGCATCGACAAGTTGCACGAAATTATCTCCGATAAGGTTAGCATGAAGAATTTATTAAAAAAGATAATTGAATAAGCGCATGAAAAAGTATCTGCATATCGCGTTGATGTTATTATGTGTGGCTATTGTCTCTTCCTCTTGTAAGAAAGACAAAGATGACCCGGTTGATGAAGTGTGGAAACTTGGCAATGAAAAAGCTTTTCAGAATAAAGCCGCCGACGCTTCATTTACAAAACTGGAGGCGTTGACTAATGACGGGCACATCTTCTACAAAGTACTTAAGCCGGGGGATGGCGAACGGATTTTCTACACAGACACAGTTCAGGTTTATTATAAAGGCTGTCTGGTCGGCGACAAAGACGGAAACCTGCTGACAGACCTGAGTAACGTGTTGAAAGACGGAGCCTGCTTCGATAAAAACATGTTTGAGGATGGAGAACCGGCTCAATTTGCAGTCAAAGGTGTAATTGCCGGTTGGCAGACAGCGCTTCAATACATGAGAGTCGGTGACCGATGGGAGATATGGATTCCTCAGGAATTGGCTTACGGCAAGAGTGGAGGAACAAGCTCCAATGGTATTTACAGACCTCCTTATTCTACACTGGTATTCGATGTCGAAGTCGTGAAGAAAGTCACTACAAAGTAATATATAAGAAAAGCATAATAAACAAGGGAACCGTTTCAAATAATCATTTGAAACGGTTTTTTATTGACAAATACACAGACAGAAATATCATTTTTCATACTATTAAAATCATTCTGCATACATGATCAACGCTAAAAACCGACTACTTTTACCGCCAGATTTAGGAGAATAAACAGTTTTAACTTATTATCATGAAGACCTGTAGCCCGTCTCCATTCCTTTAAAGGAAATTTTTCATATGGATTAAAGAATAAAACCCCTATAAACAATTAAAGGCTGTCTCACGACAACCCCTAACCAAACTTTGTTAACCTTAAATCTAATACTATTATGAAAAAACCACGATACAAAGGTAAGGTTTCTCCTTTAATTGTCAAGACCTGGAATGTTAATTTGATTTATAGGAGATGCAATAAAAGCTAATAGACAGAATACATTGCCATGGAATTATTCTTTATATTTGCATTGTTTCATTTTTTAAACCTCTAATAACTACTATTTTTATCATGAAAATTTTACTCAATTCGTTTACCTGTCTTTTATTTCTTCTATGCTGTGTTTTTCCGATAAAAGCCCAAACTCAACACATCTCGGATATTCACATACGCGACCCTTATATATTGGCGGATACAAAAAACAAAATGTATTATATGTACCGTTCCTCCGGTATACGCAACGACCAGGGAAAAGACCTCGGAGGCGTAGAAGTTTTTAAAAGTAAAGACCTCAAAAACTGGGAAGGTCCTATCCGGACATTTACCGTACCGGAAAATAACTGGATTACCGGAGCCGTATGGGCGCCCGAAGTACATGCCTATAAAGGGAAATATTATCTGTTTGCTACTTTGAACAGTGACATCAAATGGAAAAAAAGCCGGAAAGGATGGCCGGACTATCTATTCAGGGGGACTCAGATATTTTATTCCAATTCCCCGGAAGGTCCGTTCCTGCCATTTGATTTGGTTCCCCAAACACCGATGGACCGGATGGCACTCGACGGTACGCTTTGGGTGGAAGATGGCATTCCCTACATGGTTTACTGCCATGAATGGGTACAGGTAGCCGACGGCACGATGGAACTGGTACAGCTTGCTAAAGACTTATCTGCACCTGTAGGGGAATCGCAAACTCTATTCTGCGCATCTGCAGCAGACTGGTCGACAGGAAACGTATCCATGGCATCGCTACCGACTTCATATGTTACCGACGGTTGTTTTCTTTACCGTACAAAGACAGGCAAACTTTTGATGATATGGTCCAGCTTTATGAATGGGGAATATGCCATCGGTATCGCAGAATCTACAACAGGAAAAGTTGCCGGTCCGTGGAAACAGCAAACCAGTCCCTTATTCAACAAGAACGGCGGACATGGGATGATATTTAAATCATTCGATAATAAACTATACATTACTTTCCATGGCCCAAACAATCCGGGAGGTGCCGAAAGAGCACATATTTATGAACTGGATGATACAGGGGATACACTGGTATTAAAAAAAGAGATTTTATAATACAAAGGCCATAAGTACTAAATAAGGATAACCGTTGAATGAACGGCATATAAAAAGGGGAAGGCAAAAACCTTCCCCTTTTAACTTCAACAGAGCTTATAATCTCATTGATTGCTTTAATCTATAAAAAATCCAAGCTCATCATTTTACTTCTTCACCTTTATCGTTGAAGATTACTGTGCTTTCAGTGCCCTCTGTTGATACAATAACAAGTTTATATGTTTTAACGCCTTCTTTTTCTGCAACAGCAGCTTCTTTAATGGTCTGACCGGCATATGCTTTTTCAACGCCAGCTTTTACTGCATCAGGAACACTTGCCACATCAATTTTCGTATACTCATCCTGAGTTGACTGAACACAGCATACTTCCATAGAATTAAGACTTTCTGCTGCAAATGCACTGAAGCTACCCACACTCATCATTACTGCCATTGCTACTAATACCTTCTTCATGACTTTTTAAGTTTTTAATTAAACAATACTTGAAAACCCTAGGTTGCTAAGTATAGTGCAAGTGCCGTGCCAGAATAGGAACAGCAAACGCAATCCCTATACCTATAAAAGAAAATTCTATTTTGCCCGTAATGATATAGTGGAATATTGTAGAAAAATTGTGGAGATATAATGGAAAAGTTCCACATAATAAATCTAAAAAAGATTCAAATGAAAAAAGACAACCTTTATATTTCAAAACAGGCCTTATCTCTTCCGAAATTAAAACATATATGTTTTGCGTTTAAAACATGCATGTTTCGTTTTCAAAACATATATGTTTTAAAAAGAGGTATATTATCTGTTACAAACAACCTGTTTTAGGTCAGAAATGATAATACTTCTATCATTTTTGAAGATAGAATCCCCAGCCAAAGTCCTTACTTTTGCAAGAAATTAGAATTATCGGCTGCTGAAATGCGATAATGAAGAAACGGTCGACCGCCACGAATCAACAGCCTGTTAAAAAAATATTATTATGAAAAAGTCCTGTTTCCTTATTTTACTATTTATCGGAATCTCTCTATCCATTCACGCACAATCCATACATGTAACGGATTTAACCTGCGAATATCTGGAAAACCCTCTCGGTATCGATACCAATGCCCCTACTCTCGGATGGAAAATGCAATCACAGGAAAGAGGACAATTACAATCCGCTTATGAAATACTGGTTGCTGCAAATGAGAACGACCTGCAAAATGAAAAGAAACTGCTTTGGAAAAGTGGCAAGGTAAACAGCAGAAAAAATGTAAATATCCGGTATGCCGGAAAAAAACTTAAGCCATTCACACGCTACTACTGGAAAGTACGTGTATACAACCAGAAAAACGAAGTATCGGCATGGAGCCTTCCCGCGTTTTGGGAAACGGCCATGCTGCAATCTACCGATTGGAAAGCTCAATGGATAGGCGATGGATCCGTCCCTCCTGCTAAAGAAGAAGATTTTTATAAAGATGACCCGGCACCATTGTTCCGTAGCACATTTACATCGCAAAAACCAGTAAAGGCAGCCCGCCTGTATATTTCCGGTCTGGGATATTACGAAGCCTATATAAATGGGAACCGGGTAGGCGACCGGGTATTGGAACCGGGATGGACGAATTATGGCAAAGAAATCCTGTATAGCACTTATGATGTCACTTCCTTGCTTCAAGAAGGAAAGAATGCTATCGGGGTCATGTTGGGAAACGGTTTTTTCAATCCTCTTCCCATGAGAATATTCAAACCGCTCAGAGAATACTTCTATATCGGACGGCCCTGCCTGAAAGCACAGCTAAGGATTGTTTATGCCGATGATTCCGCAGAAACGGTTCTGACCGGCCCGGATTGGAAAACGGCACAAGGTCCGGTACTCCGAAATAATGTTTACTTAGGGGAACACTATGATGCACGTAAAGAAATAAAAGGCTGGGATACCCCTTCTTTTGACGATGCACTTTGGAAAAACGCAGAGGCGCTTACACAAGCACCTACCGGTACATTAACTGCACAAATGCAACCTCCCATACGGATAACTAAAGTCTTCCACCCGACAAGAATGGCGGAAGTACGTCCGGGAGTATTCGTCTTCGACATGGGGCAAAACTTTGCCGGGGTTGTCCGCCTCAAAGTGAAAGGGCCGAAAGGAAGCACTATCAAGATACGATATGGCGAAGATATTTATTCGGATGGAAGCCTGAATGTGATGACTTCCGTAGCCGGGCAACAGAAAAAGATATGGAATGCAGATTGGGAACAACCCGGTCAGCCACAAACGGCCTGGCAGGAAGACCGCTATACATTGAAAGGAGAAGGTACTGAAATATGGGCACCCCGCTTTACCTTCCATGGTTTCCGTTATGTGGAAATAACCGGATGGCACGGACGTCCTTCACTTGAGAACATAGAAGGACTTCGCCTGAATGCAGACCTGCCAAAGAACGGTTCTTTCGAATGTTCCAATCCGATGCTGAACAAGCTGAACGAGGTTTTGGACTATACTTTCTTAAGTAATGTTTTCAGTGTACAGTCGGATTGTCCGGCACGGGAGAAATTCGGATATGGCGGCGATATTGTAGGTGTGGCACGTACCTTCTGCTGGTTTTATGATATGGAAAACTTCTACCGGAAAGCTATCCGCGATTTTGCAAACGACCAACGCCCTTCAGGAGGTATGACAGAAACGGCACCGTTCAATGGGATAGCCGACAAAGGTTTAGGAGAAGACTCCGGCCCTATCGGATGGCAATTGGCTTTTGCCTTCATGCAGAAACAATTATATGATTATTATGGCGACCTGGAAACGATCAAAACCTACTATCCGACCTTCGTGAAGCAGGTTGAATTTATCCGTTCGCAAGCAAAAGATAACAGAATAGAAGATTGCATAAACGACCATGAAAGCCTCGAACAACGTATCCCGGCTTTATTCGCAACCGCCCACTATTATCATCACACATTATTAGTGTCGGAATTTGCTTCGTTACTTAATAAACAGGAAGATGCAAAAAAATACAAAGACCTTTCCGAAGAAATAAAAAAGGCATTCATCAGCCAGTTCCTTATTTCAGGAGACGGGACTGTAGGAAACGGGACACAGGCAGCCCAAGCATTCGCGCTCTATTACGGACTTCTGCCGGATACGGAAAAAGATGCTGCACTCGATGGCCTCTTAAAAGCCATCGAAAAGCGGGACGGACATATTGCAGCCGGTATATTTGGCGTCCCTGCCATCCTGAACGTGCTACGTGAAAATGACCGGAATGATATTGCGTACAAAATGGTTACGCAAACTTCTTTCCCCGGATGGGGGCACATGCTCCAGTCCGGAGCTACCACCTTATGGGAAACCTGGCAATACTCTGACAATGTATATTCGCACAATCATCCGATGTTCGGTAGCGTAGGCGAATGGATGTACCAATCTCTGGGAGGAATAAACTCCATAGCTCCGGGATTTAGCGAAATAGCAATCAAACCTCAACCGACAGAAGGTTTGGATTGGGTAAACTGCTGTTACCAATCAGTAAATGGGGAAATTACAAGCAACTGGAAAGCAGAGAACGGAACCTTTACGCTGCATGTCCGCATTCCTGTAAATTCAAAGGCTATCGTATATATACCTGCTCCCCGGACAGCATCTGTCAAAGAAGGTGGAAAAACAATAAACGAGGCCGAAGGTATTAGACCGTTAGGATATGAAAACGGATACCATCGTTTTACCGTGGGTTCTGGTAATTATTCATTCACAGCCGGTAAATAACAAATTATAATGCATCAGGCTTAAAAATTTCATGTTCCGGCATAACGGGAAATAATATCTATTGGTAACTTTGAGGCTGAGAGATAATTATTTCCCGTTATGCCAGATATATAAATTATGTAAGCCATGAAACAATGTATTTTTACTCTTTGCGCCATTATTTCCAGCCTTTCTCTTTCCGCACAGGACGCTACCGTTAAGGAAACGGAACAAGTGATGGGTACCTATGCTTTCGATGACCCGGATCCGGTAGCAAAGCCCGAAAACCTGTATTATCCTTATTTTCGCTTCGACGGTTTTGCCAATGAGAAAACAGATAAAAAATGGAAAACGGTCGAACTGGAAAATGATTATATACGTGTCACTCTGTTTCCGGAAATTGGCGGGAAAATATGGGGAGCCGTTGATAAAACTTCCGGAAAAGAATTTATTTATACGAATCATGTAGTTAAATTCCGCGATATAGCGATGCGTGGTCCGTGGGTTTCCGGAGGGATAGAATTTAACTTCGGTATTATCGGACATGCACCGACATCAGCAACCCCGGTGGACTATATAACCCGGGAAAAGGAAGACGGTAGTGTAAGTTGTTATATTTCTGCTATCGATTTTATCACTCGTACGACCTGGACAGTTGAAGTAAATGTTCCGAAAGACAAGGCTTACTTCACTACCCATACGACCTGGTATAACAGTTCCTCTCTCGACCAGCCGTATTACCAATGGATGAATGCCGGATATAAAGCCGCCGGAAATACCCGTTTTTGTTATCCGGGGACTAATTATATCGGTCATGGAGGAGATTTGCACACATTCCCTGTGGATGATAACGGCAGAGACCTCTCCTGGTATAAGAATAATGCTTTCGAGAGTTCCAAATCATATCATGTATTAGGCTATTATAATGATTTCTATGGGGCCTACTGGCATGATGATGATTTCGGTTCCGTACATCATTCAGCCTATGATGAGAAACTTGGTATGAAGATTTTCCTTTGGAGCCAGGCACGCGACGGAGCTATATGGGAAGATTTGCTTACCGACACAGACGGCCAGTATGTGGAATTGCAGTCCGGCAGAATGTATAACCAACCTGCCACCAACAGCGCACGTACTCCCTTCAAACACACAGCTTTCCAACCGGGAGCAACAGACGAATGGACGGAATACTGGTTTCCGGGAAAAGAAACCAAAGGCATTGTACAAGCCTCCCATATCGGTGCCCTGAATGTATTAAAGGATAACAACCGGCTAGCAATTTATTTCTCTCCGACACAGGAGCTATCTGCCACGCTTAAAGTCTATTCCGACGAAAAAGAAATCATATCCGAACTTTTACAGGCAAAAACACTACAAACCTGGTGTAAGTCTTATCCGTTAGAGACGAAGTTGGCTGCCGGAAAGATAAAGGTTGTCATCGGAAATAATGATTTGGTATATTCCGAACAAAATAGCGATAAAGTAATTAACCGTCCCAAAGAGATTCCTGATGACTTCGACTGGAATTCCGTTTACGGACTTTATACCAGCGGGGAACAATGGATGAACCAAAAGATGTATGATAAGGCTGAAACCGATTTACTGGCCGCTCTCTCCAAAGATAAATATTTTGCCCCGGCCCTTATTCGTTTGTCATCTCTCTATTACCGAGAAGGACGTTATGACGAGGCACTGCAACTCTGCCGTTCTGCTTTAAGCTTGAATGCGTATGATGGAGAAGCAAACTATCTATATGGATTATGCAACATGAAAGCAGGGCATTATACGGATGCAAAAGACGGTTTCTCGGTTGCAGCATACAGCCCTGCATTCCGAACGGCTGCATATGCTAAACTTGCAGCGGTTTTCATCCGCGAACAGGATTGGAATAAAGCGGTTTCTTATGCCCAAAAGAGTCTTCAATATAACACGGAAAATCTGGATGCTCTACAGGAACTATTGGTCTGCTACCGGAAAACAGGGCAAAAAGATAAAGCGACTCAACTGGTAGAAGAGCTATCGGCCAAATATCCTCTAAACCATATTGTCAGCTACGAAAAGCATATGCTGCAACCATCTTCGGAAAGTCTCGACAATTTCAATTCATCCATACGAAACGAACTACCGGAAGAAACTTATATGGAAATAGCAGGATGGTATGAATCCATCGGTTGTGAAAAAGATGCGATCCATATACTGTCCTATATTCCGGTATATCCGATGGCTTGCTATAAACAAAGCTGGTTACTCCATAAAGCCGGAGAAGAAGCAGAAGCCATTCAACTGATAAAAAATGCAGACATACTCCCGGTAAACCAAGTATTCCCTTTCCGACCGGAAAACCGGGAAGCTCTTGCTTGGGTCGCCGCACACAGTAATTCTTGGAAACCGGCATATTATTATGCTCTTATTTGCCATGCGAACCATGATAAAGCAAAAGCCTTGGAAATCGTGGAGAATTGTGGAGAAGCAGACTACATACCATTTTACCTTTATCGCGCATCGCTAAAAAAGGGAACCGAACAACTGGACGATTTACAAAAAGCCGCACGCTTAGGTAACAACTGGCGAACCGGATTTAGCCTGATTAAATATTATACGGGAATAGAAAACTGGAAAGAAGCGAATATAATAGCTGCACATTATTATAAATTATTCCCTGAAAACTATATGATAGGTCTGCAATATGCAAAGACATTATGCGAAACAGAACAATATGCCCGCGCTATCTCGCTGTTGGAAAAAATACAAGTGCTTCCCAATGAAGGAGCTTATGCAGGCAGGGGTATTTACAGAGATGCAAATCTGTATGAAGCAATGGCGTATATCAAAAAACATAAATACGAAAAAGCACTTACATCCATCGAAGAATCAAAACAATGGATAGAGAATTTGGGAGTGGGCAAGCCTTATGAAGACCAGATAGACTATCGGGTAGAAAACTTCCTGTCCGCGAAAGCTCTTGCCAACCAACCGGTAAAAGCTGCCTTGTTCATGGAACGTGTAGCTAAAACTCCGGTAAAAAACTATTATTTTGAGTCTACTAACTTACTGGTAGCCCTCGCTCTTTCGGAAACCGGACAAAAGGAGGTAGCCGACAGATGGGTATCCCTTTGGAAAACACAATATCCGTCCAGCCCTATCATTGAATGGTGTACGGCTATTTACCAGGGAGATACAGCCCTGGCTGCTAAAATCCTGGATACCCGTACCGAACAAAACGAAAGTACACCATGGGAAAATATAAACATAGACCGCAACTTCGGTTTATTGACAAAATATTTCAGAGAATAGAAATAGGGTAACAAACAAATGATTGGGCAATTCTTCTATTTGGCTGTTTATTTACTTTAATCTTTGCTTTAATTGGAAATAAAATTTTAAAATAATTATATTATGAGCGGATTAGCAATATTTTTTATGATTGGCTGTATCATCTCCGGAGGTTTTCTTGCTTGGCTATACACAAAACCTGGAAAGAAATGGTTGAAGAATCTATAAGTCTGATTTCCGGATACAAAAAAAGCAACTCTTTCTTTACAGAAGAAGTTGCTTTTCTTTTTGTGCGTCTGAAGGGACTCGAACCCCCACGCCTCTCGGCACCAGATCCTAAGTCTGGCGTGGCTACCAATTACACCACAGACGCTTCAATAATGGGTGCAAAGGTAATGCTTTTTTATAAAAAACCAAATATTTGAGAAATTAATTCTTCTTTAGTGTATAATCCTTTACTCCTAATACCTCATAAGCCTGCAATAGGGCGCTATCGTCGTCCGAAATCATCAGCAGCTTATCATTTTCTTTTAATTCGGTATTCCCCTTAGGAATAAAATAATGACCATCCCGTTTTACCATTACAGCCAGGGTATGGTCAGGCAAAGTCAATTGCATTAATTTATTGCCATGCTCCAATACGGCGGGAGTAATATCTATTTCGCTCATGGCACTCTTTATTTCTTCCGGAAGTTCTATACCAAATTCATCTTTACGCTGCGGTTCGTCAACCAGCCCGAGCCATTTAGCCGCAATAGTAACAGTTGTCCCCTGGAGAACCAAAGAAAGGATTGTTATAAAAAATACGACATTGAAAATCATTCCGGAATGGTCTATACCGGCAATCATCGGATAGGTAGCAAAAATAATCGGTACCGCACCACGCAATCCGACCCACGATATATACAATTTCCCCTTAAACGTAAAGTTCTTATAAGGTATCAAACAAAGGAAGACACTTAACGGACGAGCAACTAAAATCATAAAAATACCGACAGTCAGACCGATAGGTGCCACAGGAAGCAATTCATGAGGATTAACCAACAGCCCCAATGTGAGGAACATCACAATCTGCCATAACCAGGCAAAACCATCAAAGAAAGTTCCCATGCTCTTTTTATGGACAATCCGGGAATTACCGACCACCAGCCCGGCAATATATACTGCCAAATACCCGTTTCCTTTACAAAGGGTTGTGGCAGAAAAAGTAAAGAATGCAGTTGTCAACAAAAGGATCGGATATAATGATTCGTTCGCTATATTAATATGATTAATAACGTAAACCGCCAGTTTGCCCAGCAAATAACCCGCCAATGTACCCACAACTAACTGGATAGTCAAAGACAACGCTGCCTCCTGGAAATTCATTCCTCCCATCTGGATATAAGCAATCAATAGTAAGGTAAGCATATATGCCATCGGGTCGTTGCTACCACTTTCCAACTCAAGAGTCGGACGCAAACGCTGTTTTAAATAGACCCCTTTACTTCTTAAGATTGAGAAAACGGATGCAGAATCGGTAGATGACATTACAGCAGCCAATAGCATAGATTCAGCCAAAGTCAGTGTCTCATATCCGGTAGCAAGAAGCGATAAATAATAAATAAAACCACCCGTCACCAACGTCATAATAAGGACCCCGAGCGTCGCCAGTACCACCCCTTGTGAGGCTATCGGCTTTACCTCTGCCAATTTGGTATCCATACCACCTGAAAACAGAATGATACTAAGAGCCAGCATACCGATAAACTGTGCAATATGCGGGTCGCTGAATTGTATGCCTAACCCGTCACTACCAAAGAGCATTCCCACTCCAAGGAATAACAGCAAAGCTGGGAGTCCGAAACGGTAACCAGCCTTACCTGCGAAAATACTTAAAAATAAGATAACGGAAGCTATTAGTAATACTTCTTCTGCATTGTGGAACATAGTATATTATTTCTTTTTGGGGTTATTTTACTACAAAATAAACAATTTTCAAGGATTTACAATTCATTAATACCTGACAAAAAGCACTAATAAATAAAATAAAATATTAACTCTGCCATTTTCATCCTCTTCCATACCTTATCCAAACGTATCTATTACCAGTTATATACTTGTCTCATATCATATTATTCACTAATTTTGGCGCATATACATTATCGCTTTATGAACAAAAAACATCTATTTACGCTATTGTGTGCCTTGTTTATCTGGACAGGCTGCAACAATCAAAAACATTTTATCTCTGACGATGCATTCAGAGCAGAAGTTGAAAAGGATTTCCAGGCAAAACAAGCCGCTTTACCAAACGGGAATCTGTTTTCCGTATTCGACCAATCCATGACCTCCGATGAAAAGGAAGCCCTCACATTCCTGTACGCTTACATGCCTATAGGAGATATTACCGATTACAACGGACAATTCTATCTGGACAATATCCGCAACTCATTCCTTGCACGGGTTGAAATGCCTTGGGGCGACAGTATCCCTGAAGATATTTTCCGCCATTTCGTATTGCCAGTCCGCATAAACAACGAAAACCTGGACGAAAGCCGCATGGTATTCTATAATGAACTGAGAGACCGCGTAAAAGGTTTGTCGTTATATGATGCCGTATTGGAAGTAAATCACTGGTGTCACGAAAAAGTAATCTATACTCCATCCGATGCACGTACAAGTTCGCCTCTGGCTTCCGTCAAGACAGCTTACGGACGTTGTGGCGAAGAATCTACATTCACAGTAGCGGCACTCCGCTCAGTCGGTATCCCGGCACGCCAGGTATATACGCCGCGTTGGGCACACACAGACGACAACCATGCCTGGGTGGAAGCTTGGGTGAATGGCAAATGGTATTTCTTCGGAGCTTGCGAACCTGAACCAGTTCTTAACCTTGGCTGGTTCAATGGTCCTGCCTACAGAGGCATGCTGATGCACACAAAAGTATTCGGGAAATACAACGGCCCGGAAGAAGTCATGGAAGTAACTGACGGATACACCGAAATCAACGTAATAGACAACTACGCTCCCACGGCAAAAGCAACTATCACGGTTGTTGACGAAAACGGTGCACCGAGCGTAGGGGCAAACGTAGAATTTAAAATATACAATTACGCAGAATTTTACTCTGTAGCGAATAAGAAAACCGATGCAAACGGTAAAACATTCCTTTCTGCCGGAAAAGGAGATATGCTGGTTTGGGCTACCAAAGACGGTAAATTCGGTTACAGTAAAGTGTCTTTCGGCAAAGACGACAATGTAACAATTACCCTCAACAAAAAACCGGGCGACATCGAAACCGTGGCACTCGATATTGTACCCCCGGTAGAAGGCTCTATCCAGGTAGAAGTAACTCCCGAACAGAAGGAAGCCAATGCCAAGCGCTTACTTGAAGAAGATGCTATCCGTAATAAATATGTAGCGACATTCTATACGGAAGATAAGGCGAAAGAGCTTGCCAAAGAACTGGGTATAGACCCTCAGCAAACCGTCAAATTTATGATTGGCAGCCGTGGAAACTATATGGAACTGGAAAAATTCCTACGTGATGCACCAGCAGACAAGCGTGCAACCGCTATGGATTTGCTGAAAGTCATTTCGGCAAAAGACCTACGTGATACACCCGCATCCGTACTGGCAGACCACTTGAACAACACACCCGAAGTTAAAAGCGAGTTCTATACGGAATATATATTAAACCCACGTGTTTCCAACGAATTCCTAACTCCATACAAGAGTTATTTCAAAGCAAATGTAGACACTGAATTGGCAAAACAAGCTCAGGAAAACCCGCAGGTATTAGTTGACTGGGTAAAGAAAAACATCACTATCAATAATGAATTAAATCCGCAGCGTATTCCTATCATGCCGATGGGAGTATGGAAATCCCGTGTAGCAGATACCCGTTCACGCAATATTTTCTTTGTTGCCGTTGCACGCAGCCTGGGTATTCCGGCACGTATCGAACCGGTTGCCGGTAAAATTCAATATATAAAAGACGGGAAATGGGTAGATGTGGATTTTGAAGCTGTAGAACAGGTTGTTGCCAAACAAGGTAAAGTAGTCGCTTCTTATCAGCCGATAAAAGCATTACAAGACCCGAAATATTACAGCCATTTCACCATTGCCAAAGTGTTGCCGACAGGCAAGTTGCAAACACTAAACTTCGAATCCGGTGACGTCGATATGGGCGGTGGAGATACCTGGAGCGCTTTACTGAAAAAACCGCTTACCATGGACGAAGGCAACTATATGCTGGTTACCGGAACCCGCATGGCAAACGGTAGCGTATTGTCTGAAATTACCTTCTTCAACATTGAACCGGGCAAGACAACCGATATCAAACTGGAAATGCGCGAAAGTCAGGACGAAATCCAGGTAATCGGTAATTTCAACTCGGAAAATAAATACAAACGCGCCGACAATGGTGAAGAAACAAGCCTGTTGGCAACTACCGGACGGGGTTACTATATCGTAGCCATTCTGGGTGCCCGTCAGGAACCGACAAACCATGCTATGCGAGACATCGCCGCTGTAAAAAAAGACCTGGAAGAATGGGGACGCGGCATCGTTCTGCTATTCCCGGACCAGAAAGGATTAGACAGTTTTGATGCAAAAGAATTCGGTGAACTCCCGAACACTATCACTTATGGCCTTGATATTGACGGAGCTATCCAGAAAGAAATAGTATCAGCTATGAAATTGCAGAACGCACATTCGTTACCCATCTTTATCATTGCCGATACCTTCAACCGGGTTGTATTTGTATCCCAGGGATACACAATCGGATTGGGAGACCAGTTGATGAAAGTGATACATAAACTGTAAGAGACGTTTATACTGAACAATCAAAAAATCCCCGGCGCTTCAAAGCCTGTCGGGGATTTTTTAATAAAATATGATTTAATGCCGGCCTGGTCATAACCATCTATACAATCCCAAACACCTCCCACCCCTGCTATTCCATCTATAACTCAGATTGTACCCATAAAGATTTCTCAAAACCAGTCAAGCGGCATTGAATAGCTTCCTGTTCCCTCCTAAGGGAATCCGGTGTCCGGCAATACGCCTTCAATGGCAGACTTTTTCCTCCCTCCGTTCTTATAATTTCACCTTTGTACATGCGACAACGAAAATAATCATCAATCGTATAAGTAACGGACCGATTAGCTGCCGATGTCTGTATGTAAACGGTATTTATATAAGGGAATAAATCCTTGTAAATTATCCAACACACCGGCATGGTGGATTTCCCTATTTCATCATAGGATGTAAGGATAGGGCAAATGGCAAGAATCTCTACATCAAACATGGAATTATCCGGGTCAAAATACCAGGCTTCTTTCACATAATAAGATTTAATATCCGTAGCGGGAATACCATCGCCGGATAAATGAAAACGTTTGGATATGTTCTGGAAAGAGATTGGAAAATCAGTACTAAAATCTTCGTGTCCTCCCAGATACTCGAAAGCGGGAAGTTTATCCTCCCTGAGAAGCCGGAAAAGGATAGAGAACAAGTTCTCTTTACCATATGCTGTCCGGACAAAGTTATATAAGGGAATATTTTCCTCCTGTGCCAAATCGACTTGTCGATAAAGTATACGTTTCCAACACGCATGACTGGGGTGCAGAGCCAGTCCATCATAAAAACGCTGCATTCGGACAGATACTAACGAATTTGTATCCGTTCTTTCTACATTCGGCCTTTCTCCACGGCTAAACCGGGGACTTTTCCGGATGGCAGGTTGCATAACAACAGCCTCCTGCCCCTCTGTCAAAACGGGAAAGAGAAGAGATATAAGCAAGTATAAAATAAATTGTTTCATCGTTCGTTATCATTAAATAAGACAGACCAATACCTTTTAAGAGCTATTTGTTCTACTTCAGATAAACTTCCATAGGTGCCAAAGTCCGGAGAAGACCATCCGGTCCCAAAGCTCTGATACGGGTAATAAAAAAACGGGAACCCTTTTCCTGGCGACGGATTTGTTCCTTTTGCCTGTGGGTAAAACCGGCATTTTCCGAAACTTCAGGCATTACATTTCCCATCGAATCAAAAAATGCCAGCTCAAACCCAAGGACTTTAAAAGAAACATTTAACACTCCATCATCAACTGCGGCAAACAAACTATCGACTTCAAGCAAACTATGTTTAGTTATCCATCCATTCTTAAATAAACGAGCATTCCCTTCCACATCTTTATAGCTTATATAAGGCTGTGGTTCCGGTAAAGAACGGACATGGAATCTCTTTTTTTCTATCATTTTACGACTTCCATCCGGCATCTCGGCAGTTACAGTAACAATTGCATCCACTCCCGCTTTCGGCGGATATGCTTCCCAGATATTTCCTTTACGGGACAGTTTCCCTCCTGTTATTCCTACATTCACCCGCTTGCCGGAAACCCCAGACACCACGATATGCAGAGGATTGGCAATGCCGGCATACAAGATATTTGTCAGCAAGGGAGTCACTGCCGCTTCGGAACGGAGTGGTTCGGATTGTTTTCCGATACTGCGAAATATACTGTCTTTCTTTTCCCGTTTCTGCTCCACGGCTACCGGGCACTCCGGTATCATCAACAATGGAAATCTATTTGTCCCATGATTTCCGGTATCAACCGGACATAGGGCGTATATCCCCGCATTTCCTGCAGGTTTATCTGAAGTTATATGTAATGCCGTCATCGCAATGAATACAAGATACATCAGATTAATCATCTTCTGGCGGGACGTCATGCGGTCATTCATGCTTTTTCTCCATTTCATATAACAGGCGGATATAGACACGATTCAATTCCACCAGTTCACGGTTTATCCGCTCAATTGTTTCCATCTGCGAACTGATATATTCCAATTGCCCTTTATACTGGGTATTCAGAAGGGACACGTCCCGGTTTACTCTGTCTATCTGCCCTAAACAATCATGAAGCGGATAAGGCAACCTTTCAGGCTCCCCGGTTGCCTGCTTCGAAATTTTTTCTTCCATCAGCGGAACCTCAAACGCAGAGACCCAAAATACAAGTGCTTCTATACTCATTGCAACCACCAATATCAGGTTTGCATAGGGCCAATGGAGAATTTTAAACATAGCCCCTATAATAACGACAGAAGCGCCCCAACTGTAACAAAAATTCAATACCCGTTTTCCCTGCTTGCCGGCAAGAAACATTTCCAATCTGTTCTTATAAATCCTGTATTTCCCCATAGTCACTCCGGTTATTATTATTTTCTGTATCTCTTTGTTCCGGCAAATCCAACCTGCGTACGCACACATCGAAAACCGATGTAGGCATGTGCTTCATCCTGATACCCGAAAGTCCGCATATCCGAGCGGACAAAACGGGCTATATCTTTCCATGAACCTCCACGAACCACTTTTCTTTTCAACACGGCAGGGTCTTCTTTTGCTGCACGATATTGTAAATCCGGATTTATGTCATTCATCCGGACAGGCCCGGTCTCCTGATAGGCAGTAGAAGTCCACTCTGCCACATTACCAGCCATATCATATACACCATATTTATTAGGAAGAAAAGAACCCGTACGTGCTGTTATCAAATGCCCGTCTTCCACATAGTTCCCTTTTCCGGGTTTAAAGTTTGCCCGGAAACATCCTTTTTTGCACAGCATATCCTCTCCATCCCACGGATATTTATTCTCATTCCTGCCTGCACGTGCCGCATACTCCCACTCCGCTTCGGTCGGTAAACGAAAAGGTTCAGACAACTGCCCGCCCCTTCCATTCCGGGATTGACGAAATTGATGGGTCCGCCATGCACAATAGGCAGTTGCCTGCTCCCAGGAGACGCCGACTACCGGATAATCATCATATCCGGGGTGAGTAAAATACAAACGCATATAAGGTTCATTGCAGGCATTCCTGAAATCATTTATCCAACAGGTTTCATCCGGATAAATATTTACAATATATGTATTCAGAAAATCCCAGGGACCGCTTAACGGACGTGTTATCGTTTCATTCACAATCCTGCCATCTTCGGAGATGTATGCCGTATCCTTGGATATCATAACGGCCGTGCCTGAATACGGATTATTCCTGCGCAAAGCCGCCGAAGTATAATCGTACCATTCATATTTAAAATTCATTTGGCGGGCATCCAGTTTCTTCTCCCCTGTAACCGGGTTTATGGAATAGATACTTTCTATAGCAGCCTGTTCATCTTCGTCCGGATGCCGCCAGGGTATAGCGCGGTTCCAATCTAAAAAGGGAGTTACCGGTTCCCCGTATTTATCTTCTGTAATTTTATACAGCTCATTCCCTCCATAGGCAGGATCGGCAAGCCGCTCACGAATAATGGAATCGCGCACCCAATAAACAAACTTGCGGTATTCGGCATTTGTCACTTCCGTTTCATCCATCCAGAACGACTCGACAGAAACGTTTTTAGCCATCGGGCGATACCCCCATAAAGAATCTTCTTCTGCAAGCCCCATATTAAAAGAACCTCTGCCTATCAGAACCATACCTTCGGGAGCCGCTTCCCGAAGTGCAAGCGGATTATTCCAGACTGCCTCTCCCCCGCCACTCAGCAAAGGATTGCCGCAGGATACACACAACAGGATTGCTACCAATGCCATCAATAACTTTTTCATCCGGATTCAATTATTCCTTATTTACTTATCAGAGATAAATCAATTTCTCTTCACGTTAAATATAAACGGGACCTTTCCGGATAAATTGTATAATTAGGGGAAGAAAATAAAAATTGTAGTTTCCGCAACAGACACCGGGCAGTATGAAATCCGTGCCTGATTTTTGTAACGACAGCAGTTACCGCTCGGTAATCACAGCAGTTACCGTTCGGTAACGACGGCAGTTAGCGCTCGATAACGATGGCAGTTAGCGTTCGGTAACGATTGTCGTTACAAAACGGCAAACGATGAATTCCCTCGTCCAGCTCATCAGATTTTCGTACGATACGATATAAATGAAATGAGCCCGGTTAAATACCGAGCTCATTACTTAAAGAAATATACGTTTAATTCAAAATGCGTTTACCGCACATTAATATTCTTCCTCGTTGAAGAAAAAGTCTTCCTTACTTGGATAATCCGGCCAGATATCTTCCATACATTCGTAAATCTCGCCTTCGTCTTCCATTTCCTGCAAATTTTCTATTACTTCTAAAGGCGCACCTGAACGTTGTGCATAATCAATCAATTCATCCTTGGTTGCAGGCCAGGGAGCGTCTTCCAGTTTTGAAGCTAACTCTAATGTCCAATACATAGCTGTCTAGTATTAATAACTACCTTGCAGTAGTCAGGTTTCCAATTTTTCCGCAAAAATAAAACAATATTCTTTAGATGCAAGTATAATCCCATATTATTTCTTTACCATTATTGCGGATGCACTCTTTACGTGCCAGAACAAACAGATAATCAGAGAGTCTGTTCATAAAAACAAGTACAGGTTCTTCAACCTCTACAGTCTCAGCCAAACGGTAAATCTGGCGTTCGGCGCGGCGGCATACGGTACGGCATACATGTGCCAGTGATGCGGAACGGCTTCCTCCGGGCAAAACAAAATTACGCATCTTGGGTAATTCACCGTCTATACGGTCTATTTCATGTTCGATACGGGTAATCGTTTCGGGCATCACCTTGCTTTCTATCTTCAGTTCGGTACTCTCCTGGTCGGTTGCCAGATAAGAACCGATAGTAAATAATTTATGCTGTATAAAAAGCAGGAAATCCTGGTCGGCTTTATCCTCGAGCGAAGTAATCAGCAAACCGATAAAAGAATTCAATTCATCCACCGTACCATAGCTTTCGATACGTTGATGCGCTTTAGACACACGTTGTCCGCCCACTAGGGAAGTGGTGCCTTTATCACCTGTCCCGGTATATATTATACTCTTTTTCATATCTATAAATCTTTAATTCTACATACATATAATCATCTATGCAATCAAGATGTTGCAAAACAAGGCATAAAATTCATTTCTTTTAGCGAGCCCTGCAAATTATCAGGAAGAAAAATAAACAATATAATCCCGTTTATGCAGCCGCTTATTAAAAAACACGATTCCCATGGAATATAAATCGACAGTCACGGTTACTTCCGGATGATTACATACATTTTCCCAGAACTCACGCATCTTACGGCTGGATTTGATACCTTCGAAGACAAAAACTGTATCTTCATGTACACGTTTCAGGCATTCTTCAAACAGCCAAAGGTTATTTTGTTGTTCATACAGGGTATTGAAAAATACGAAATCAATCCGCTCCATATCCACCAAGGCTTGAGGCAGGAGTTCTTTATACCCCCCTACACGCAAATCGACCGGATTCCGCGCAGCTTTATCAAAGACAAGGCGGGCGATAGATGCGAACTCTGGAACATTCTCCAAGGCTATACATTTCAACCCTGTGGCATAAGATGTGAGATACAGAGTAGACAACCCCATTGAGGGACCCAATTGAAGAATATTTTTAGATTTAAAATAATTCGATAAACGGAACAGTAAAGCGCCATGTTTCGGTTTGATTGCCTCCCGTTCCACGATTTCCCCGATAGTACGTTTCTTTAATTTACCCCTCTTTTGCCTGTCGGGATAAGTAATTATATCTTCACGGAAAAGTAACTTTCTCCGCATCAACTCGATTTCATTAAAACTATAATAAGAACATCGCTCTTCTATTACTTTGGTTATCAGGTTAAATACAAAAGGGGAATGAACCCCGTACCCTTTCCTGTACCGGATTCCCCTATATAACAATATGCTTTTCCGCAATGTATTAGCCTTTGGTATAATGCGCATATTTATCTGTTTTAGCCAACAAAAATAATACATATGCACGAAAAAGCGAATTCTCAGAAGCTTGCTTTATCGTCTTCCGGAGCCGTATAGGTTAATATCTGTCCGCTTAATTGGAGCAAAGAAACTTCACACAACTTGGTTGAATATTCGGCAATAGACTGTCGTTCTTCTGCTTCCAACAAACTATTCTGGGCTTCACGCAGCTCGATACCGGACAATTCTCCCAACTTATACCGGTCGATTGCAATACGGTAGTTTTCCTGAGCGGCAACCAGATTCTCTTTTTCAAGGCTCCACAAATTCAGGTTATTCCGGTAAGCCATCCAGAAGTTACTCAGGTCGGCGCGGAGAGACAATTCCAATTCTTGTGTCTTCAACGTCTGGTTTTCAATCTGAATACGTGAATTTCGCTGTTCACGGCGGCGGTTAAAACCATCGAAAATACTTATTCCGACAGTCAAGCCATAATTCAACCCAAGCCGTCGTTGCAGGTCTGTAGTTCCCACTTCATTCCAGTTTGCCGTATAGCCATAACCGGCATTCAGTTTTACATACGGATAGTTCCTACTCTTTATTTTCTTCAAATCCAGTTCGGAAATTGTACGGTTCTTTTGGGCTATCAGCAAGGAAGCATTGGATGCCAGCGTATTCTGCCATAGTTCTACCTCATCCAGAAAAGGATTGGGAGTGATGGAAGAATCCTTTATCATGATCTCTTCCTCCACATTATCGAGTGCCATCAGTTCATTCAGACGGATACGGGAAGTATGGAGTACCTCCTGCTGGTTCAGCACATTGGAACTGTCTGCATTAAAGTCGACCTGAGCCTGTTGCAAATCCAAACGGGACATCGAACCGATAAAATACCGTTCTTCTACGATACGCAAGCGTTCTCTCGACAGATCGAGTGTCGACTTCAGGTTGCGCAAACGGATTTTCTGGCGAATCAGGTTATAATATTCACCGGACAGGGTGGCAACAAAGTCCTCGATAGTCATACGGGTATTCAATTCTCCCATGCGTTTCAACTCCTTCAAACGGGAATATTCCGCCTGGATACCGAATCCATCGAAAACAGTCCAGTTAACGTTCAGTCCGACATTGGCTGTTTCGCTCGTTATCCCGTTCGACTTTTCAGTCGTTCCATCAGTCATCCGGTTATTATTATTATTGACTGTACCGCTAAAGCCGCCGCTCATATCCATCGTAGGCAGATAACCGGCATTTCCTATCGTTGCATTATTATCGCTTATCTGCTGTTCGTTGCGAATGATACGGATTGAATAATTACGTTCCAACCCCGTTTCTATGCACCGTTTGAGGTTGTACACTTCTTGAGCCTTTGCTGAAAAAACAGCCAAGACTGCGAATACTCCTATAATTAACTCTCGTCTCATGCTTTGCCTTTTTTTACATGTCTGTCTGTTGAAATAAAACTATACATGGCCGGTACGATAAATAAGGTAAGGAATGTAGATACAAGCATACCTCCCACTACCGCAATACCCATTGCAATACGTCCCTGTGCACCTTCACCCGAGGCATATACCAACGGGACCAAACCTAAAATAGTAGAAATACTCGTCATCAGAATCGGGCGCAAACGTTGTATGGAAGCAGAGCGGATAGCCTCGGCCATACTTAATCCGGATTCCTGTCGCTGATTGGCAAACTCGACAATCAGGATACCATTTTTCGCCACCAGACCTATCAACATAATTATACCGATCTGGCTGAATATATTCATAGTCACACCCGAATAGCTCATAAAGATTAATGCACCTGCAATAGCCAATGGTACGGTAAACATCACTACCAACGGGTCTTTAAAACTCTCGAACTGTGCGGCCAATACCAGATAAATCATAAACAAGGCAAGAATCATGGCAAACATCAAACTATCCGAACTTTCCCGGAATTCCTTTGATTCGCCGGAAAGAGCAGTACGGAAGCTGCTATCCAATGTCTCGCTGGCAATACGGTCCATCTCATCCAAACCATCCCCAATCGTATAACCTTTATTTAAGCCGCTGGACACGGTTGCCGACACAAAACGGTTATACCGGTATAACTGAGGTGGTGCCACATCTTCTTTCAAGGATACAAGGTTATCCAACTGAATCATCTCACCGCCATCACTGCGTACATAGATAGATTTCAAATCCAACGGCGTATTACGCTGTTGCCGGTTGATTTCGCCTAATATCTGATACTGCTTTCCATTCATATAGAAATAGCCCATACGCTGACCACTCAGCGCATACTGCAATGTCTGTGCAATCGTGCGAGTACTAACTCCCAGCGAAGAGGCCTTATCACGGTTAATCTCGATACGGGCTTCAGGCTTCGTAAACTTCAGGTTTACATCCGCCATCTGGAACACGGGGCTTTCATTTACTTTCTGCATGAAAGCAGGCAAATGTTCCTGTAGCTTCTCCAGACTGGTTGCCTGCAATACATATTGCACCGGCATACCTCCACGTCGTCCGCCGAAAGTGGATTGCTGCTGTACGAATGCACGGGCTTCCGTCTTTCCACGCACATGCTTCGATAACACATCGGCAATTTCCATCTGCGAACGTTTGCGGTCCTTGATATCCGGAAGCAAAACCGTAATATATCCGTTACTATTATTGGCACGCACTGTTAATGCCTGACGTTCCGGAGCCAATGTATCAGCCATAGCAGCAATCTGGTCTGTAAAGTCGCGGATAAACTCGAAAGTAGCCCCTTCCTGTGCCCGAATATTAATCGAGATAGAGGAACGGTCTTCCAACGGAGATAACTCAGAACGAATCGTATTCCAGAAATAACCGATAGAGCCGAAAAGAATCACAACGATAGGTATGGACCACCACTTATGGTTCAGGAAGGTATTCAATGTCTTCGCATATATATTATTTAATCCCTCGAAGAACGGCTCGGTCTTCGTATATAACCAACCTTTATTTTCCCGTTTTTTCAACAGTTTAGTTGCCAACATCGGTGTGAAAGTCAGAGCGACAAAAGAAGATATCGTCACCGAACCGGCAATCACAATACTGAACTCCTTGAATAAACGCCCCGTCATACCTTCCATAAAAACAATCGGAAGGAATACAGATACCAGTGTTACCGTCGTAGACACTACAGCAAAAAAGATTTCCTTCGAACCTTCGATACCCGCTTCTTTCGGTTCCATCCCCTGCTCGATACGCACATAGATATTCTCCGCCATCACAATCGCATCGTCCACCACAAGACCGACCGAAAGCACTACCGCCAACATCGTCAGCACATTGATGGAGAAACCCGAGACATACATCACAAAGAACGCTCCCACCAGTGAAACTGGGATTACCACCACAGGCACCATCGTCACACGCCAGTCGCGCAAGAACAGGAAGATAATCAATACCACTAAAAGGAAAGCCACATAGATTGTTTCTTCCACCTCCTTGATGGAGGCACGGATAAAACGGGTATTATCATACACCATTTCGACCGTAACATCTTCTGGCAAGTCTTTTTCCAACTGTTCGATACGTTTATAGGCTTCATTGGCAATCTCAATCTGGTTGGCACCCGGCTGCGGGATAATCACATCGATAACCATCGGCTCTCCGTTTTTACGCATCACACTTCGCAAATCTTCCGGACTCACCTCAGCACGCCCTACATCCTGGAAACGGATGATATTCTCGCCATCCCGTTTAATAATCAAATCATTAAATTCTGTTGCAGTATGCATCAAACCGAGCGTACGGATAGACAGGTCTATGGTATTCCCTTCGATACTGCCGGAAGGTAATTCGACATTTTCTGCATCGACCGCATTTTTCACGTCCAACGGAGTGACTCCGTAACCAGCCATCTTGATGGGGTCCAACCACAAACGCATGGAATAACGTTTCTGCCCCCAGATATCCACACCACTCACATTCGGGATTGTCTGAAGCCGTTCCTTTACCGTCAATTCGGCAATTTCACTCAGTTCCATCAACGAACGCTTACTACTCCGGATACCGATCTGCATAATCGGAGTTGCATCCGCATCCGCTTTCGATACAGTTGGAGGGTCGCAATCGCGGGGCAAATAACGTTGGGCACGTGATACTTTGTCACGTACGTCATTTGCTGCCGTTTCCAGGTCAACAGACAATTCAAATTCTACCGTAATACGGCAACTTCCCTGGCTACTGACACTACTCAACGAACGGATACCCGGAATACCGTTGATGTTCTGTTCCAACGGCTCCGTAATCTGGTTCATGATAACCTCGGCATTAGCACCCGGATAGGATACATTCACCGATATAATAGGATTGTCCACACTCGGGAACTCACGCACTCCCAGAAATTTATAACCAATCATCCCGAACAACAGGAGGATAAGCATCATAACGGTCGAGAGTACCGGCCTCTTTATACTTATTTCAGAAATATTCGCCATGTTGTCGTTACTTCAGATTATCAATCGCCACTTTCATTCCCGTACGAAGTTGCATCACACCGGAAGTAATCACCGTATCACCGACACTCAGTCCCTTCAAAACCTGAACCTGACTCTCGGTGCGAAGTCCCAGAATAATCTCCGCAGGTTCCGCTACACCACTTTTATACAAATAAACGATGTTCTTTCCCATTTCAGGAATCAGAGCTTCACTGGGGATAGCCAATGCTTCTTTTATCTCACGGCGGGTAATTTCAACAGAGGTATAACGTCCCGGTGCAATCGATTCGTCCCTGTTCGGATAAGTCGCACGCACTTTCAACGAGCGGGTAGCCTCATCTATTTTACTTTCCACTGCATATACGGTTGCCTTATAATCCTGCATCATACCAACGGACGAGTTCATACGGAATATGATAGGCGTACCGTCTGTTATATCTTCCGCATATCGCTCCGGAACGGAAAACTCAATTTTTAAAGGAGATATCTTAGTTAATTTGGATATTATGGTCGAAGGAGAAGCATATGCTCCCTCGCTGACATTACGAAGACCGATGATACCATCGAAAGGAGCACGAAGTTCCGTCTGGGCAATATTGGCTTTGACCAATTCGATATCCGCCATCAGTTTTTCAAATTCGGTTGCAACCTGTTCGTATGCCTCCTGGCTGACTGCATCTTTTTCCAACAAGGTATGTTGCCTGTATACACGGTCTTTTGCCAAAGGTATCTGGGCTTCCAGTTTTTTCAATTCGGCTTGTAGTGGTTTATCATTAATTTTAGCCAATAAGTCGCCAGCCTTCACATGCGTTCCTTCCGTAAAATAAATAGCAACAATCTTTCCGGATGCTTCAAAAGAAAGGTCTACTTCTTCATCAGGCATCGTACTTCCGGTTACAATCGCTTTGTCTGTGAGTGACTGGTACTTCAGGACCTCCGCATTGATACGAAGTACTTGTTTCTGAATTTGACTTCCCGCTGTCGGAACTACTTCTTCCGCATCTTTAGACGCTTTTAACTTGCTTTTAATCTGTGGGTAAACAATCATCCCTGCAATCAGTAATAAAATTGCAGCCGTAACGCCCCACTTCATTCTCTTAGTCATATTATCTCTTCAGGTATTCAACAAAAAACATTATCGACATGTAAATATACATAAGTATGCTGAATTATGACAAAGCTAAATAAAAAAGGTTTAACGGGACTTCTGAAAATACTCATAGTTATGATTTTTCCAATTCATAGTTATGATTTCGGAAAACCATAACTATAATCCTTATAAAAGGGTATTTCCAGCCATATCAAAATAAAGTGGTTTCCTCAGAATAAATTCACCAATAGTTTTTCAAGCATCCGCGTCATGGTTGCCATGTTACAGGAATAATTATTTGAAAAAACAGCAACCGCATATGTCTTCCCATCTATCTCCACATATCCGGCATAAGAACGAACCCGGCTGATACCACCACTTTTCAGACGGGCTTTTCCCTGTAGCTTTGTATCTTTCAAAAAGTTTCGCACAGAACCTTCTATTCCTGCCTGCGGCAAAGATGTGATAAACGCATCAGAATATTTAGAATGAAGAGCCATATAAGTCAGCAGATCATTTATAAACCGGGCGGAAACCTTATCAAAAGGAGCTAACCCCGAACCGTCATTCATCCATAAAGGGAACACATCCAAGCCCTTACTTTTCCAATATCCTGTAACCGCTTTAATACCTCTGCCAAAAGATGAGATTACCTCATTTTGTCCTGGCTTATACTGTAATCCTACAGTTTTAACCAATGCGTCCGCAAATAGATTATGACTGACATGATTCGTTACTTTCGCTATCTCTTTCAATTCAGGAGAATAAGTAGTTACCAACGTATGTCTTTTATTTGTATTCCATCTGCCTGCTTCTTTCTCTATCCGGTAGCAGGTCGGCGCCTTATGGACAGTAATGCCTGCGGCCTTCATCTTTTTGGTAAGATATTGAGCCAAAAACAATGCTGGTTCCGGAATATCCCCCTTTAATACATGATTTTCCCTATTTGCCGGAATAGCTCCATATAAATAACGTTCATTCGCATAAGGAGCACCCACAATATAGGCACTGTCCAAAGCCGCAGGAGCCGATTTCAAATAATTGGAAAAGTGGATAAATGAAACATCCGGTTCCGTCCGCTTAATAGTTACACGAGAACCGGGAGCTCCACTTTGCAAATACAATTTATACATATTATCAAAGATAGAAAGTCCATAACTACCTGGAGCATAATAATTCCCCATATCTTCCCGCAGCCAACGGATAGAAACCCCTTCCGTATCAAATATACTTTCATCGGCAATAACGGCACCCTTTACTTCTTTTATTCCGGCTTTTTGTATTGCATCTATCCATTTTCTCATAAAAGTATTTTGCTCGGAAGCAAAATAAGAAGAACCCAAACTTGGGTCTCCACTTCCTTTTATATAAAGATTTCCCTTTAATATGCCATTTTCAAGAGTGCCTTCATACTCTATTGAAGTAGGATAACGGTAATCCTCCCCCAACATCTCAAGCGCCGTAGCAGTTGCTACGGTTTTAAGAACAGAGGCTGGCGCTACTTGCAGATCCGGCTCATGGCTATAAACGATTTTCCCACTATTCAATTCTTTGACAACAAGTGAAAAAGAAGCCCCTCTCATAAAAGGAGAACTTAACAACTGCCTGATTGCCTGTGATGTTTGGGCACTTCCAGTTAAGACACAACATATCGAGATGAAAAGAATAAATATTTTTTTACGCATATCTTTAATCTATTCTACTTTATTTTATCTTTGTTCCGAGCAAAGATAAAAAATTAAACAGGAACAATATGTTCGACAGACCTTTTACATTTGATCGAGTTGTACGTATCGTATTTAGTATTGCAATTGTCGGTGGCATCATCTTCTTAATTGCATTGCTGCGAAATGCCTTACTTCCTTTTCTTATCGCTTGGTTATTGGCATATATGATGCAGCCTTTCGTGAAATTCTTCCAGTACAAGCTTAAATTCAGAAGCCGTATACTTTCGATTGTTGCAGTTATTATATCTACAATTTTAGTATGCACCATGCTCTATTTTCTTGTAGTACCTTCTGTCACACAGGAAGTAAACAGGACCATGGAGTTGATACAGGAACCTAATCAAAACTATGAACGCATCCCTATGATTCCCCAGTCCTGGATTCACTTCATTGAAAAAAATATAGATCCGGATGAGTTATATAAATTACTTAGTAAAGAAAATATAGAGAATGCGATAAAACAATTAGCTCCTAAAATGTGGATATTGCTGACAAACACTTTTTCAGTGCTTTTCAGTATTACCATTATTTTCATCATCTTACTCTATTTTATCTTTATCTTATTAGATTATGAACGGATTGCCGACGGATGGATTAAACTGATTCCGGGGCGCTACCGTCCCTTTGTCCAGGGATTGGCCGAAGATGTGGAATACAGTATGAACCGCTATTTCCGCGGGCAGTCTCTGATTGCTCTTTGCGTAGGCGTACTTTTAGCTATCGGTTTCAAAATTATTGATTTCCCTCTGGCTGTTATATTGGGATTATTTATTGGCGTTTTAAACCTGATTCCTTACATGCAGGCTATCGGTATCATTCCTATGATTCTACTTGCTTTATTAAAAGCAGCAGAAACCGGTGAAAATTTCTGGATTATATTCGGACTGGCGGTTTTAGTCCTTTGTATCGTACAAGTCATCCAGGATTTATACCTGACTCCACGTATCATGGGAAAAGCGATGGGGCTAAATCCTGCTATTATTTTACTATCCCTGTCTATTTGGGGGACTTTATTAGGTTTTATCGGATTAATTATTGCTTTGCCTTTAACAACACTATTCCTCTCTTATTACAAGCGATTTATCTTACACGAAGAAGAGGAATATGATATAAAATCAATCCCTTCAACAGAAAAAAACATAGAGAAAAGCAAAAAAAAGTAGCTTCAACTCTTGCATATATAAAAAAAAGCCCTACCTTTGCACCCGCATTACAGAAGTAACGCACCGGATGATTCGCTAGCTCAGCAGGTAGAGCACATCCCTTTTAAGGATGGGGTCCTGGGTTCGAACCCCAGGCGGATCACTGAAAACAAAAGAAAAATCAAGCAAATCCCTGATAATCAGACATTATCAGGGATTTCTTTTTTCTGGCAGATAGCAGAAAATAGCCGTTTCAAGCATATTGTTGGTGTGCAAATCGTGGTACATAAATCGGATCACCCCGAAAAGTTGTGGGGTAAAAAAAAGATAGTAGTTTTGCTTTATGG
>MJGMD1__coassemble_1880_pt1 | contig 47159 bp, 37 predicted proteins | sample MJGMD1__metabat2_low_PE_010 | metagenome-assembled genome bin MJGMD1 | reverse complement strand
TATATTTGTCAAATCTTAACGTAGTCTTAATTGGACTAAACAATCTATTTTTAGCATTTCGAGCCGTAATTGTGCATAAATACACCTTAACAGATTCCACAATTGGTGAATATAGACTTCCATGCAATCAGTTATGAAAAAGTGATTACATAGATTGAAGTGCCGATATCATGGTTAAAGGTAAGCGCCTGGTATTAATAAGACGAAGGGGCTGTCTGACTGAAGTATATCTCAGTTTGACAGTCCCTTTCTAAATGATATGTAAGGAAAAGTGTTTATTCTTCGGTAGCGCCACCCCCTACGGCATGATATAAACTGATAACACCTTGTATTTCATCAAAACGGTCAGCCTCCAGGCTTAACTGGGCTTGTAGCAAAGATTGTTGGGCTGTCAATACTTCCAGATAGGTAGTAGTGCCGTGGTCCATTAGCAATTGCGTACTTTTTACTGCAGTTTGCAGGGATGCGACTTGTTTCTCGCCCAGCATGATGCGTGCACGTGCCGTTTGCCATTGTTTCAGTGCATTGTTTACTTCGCTTCCTGCATTCAGCAAACTTTGATGGAAAGCAAGAGTCGCTTCTTCCTGCTGTGCCTTGGCTATTTTCAGGTTGGCGATATTCGCACCTTTATTGAATAACGGTTGTGTCAATGAGCCGATAGCCTGTAGCAATAAGGCCCCCGGGTTCGAAATGATGCCGCCACCGCTGTTCGTCCATCCTACAGAACCGCTCAGGGTGATGTTGGGATAGAAAGAACTGCGTGCCTTGTTTACCCCGTAAAAGGCTTGTGCAAGCGCGTATTCCGCCTGTTGTACATCCGGACGGTTTTTCAATAAATCCAAAGGTATTCCTGTTGTCAATGTCTGAGGAAAAGCCTGATTGTCGAGCGTACCCCGTTCGATAGCCTGAGGTGTTTTGCCGAGTACCGTGGAAAGGCTGTTTTCCGCTTCGTTGATTTGTTGGCGAAGCGTCAGGAGGGAGGCTTCTACGGAAAGACAATTGGCCTCAGCCTGAGATACGGCAGCTTCATTGCTTAAGCCTGCTTTTTTCATTGCGTACATGGCTCGTACGTTTTCTTGCCAAAGGGCAGCCGTCCGTTCACTAATGGCAAGTTGTTTATCGAGTAATAAAAGTGTATAGTAGGTATTGGCTATTGTGGAAATTAGTTGTGTCCGGACGGCCTGCCTATAGGATTTTGTTTCTTCGAGAGCGGCTTTCGCACTGCGTTTCGCATTGGTCAGTTTGCCGAATATATCGATTTCCCAACTGGCGGAAACTGGCAACTGATAGCTTTTGGATGCTTTGCTTCCATCAAAACTGCTGATTGTCCCCTGCGGAGTGAGGGACAATGCCGGGAGATAAGCCAGGCGCGAGGTCATTAAAGCCGCCTCGGCTTCCTGCACCCGTAGATGGGCGGTGCGTAAGTCTGTATTATTTTCCAATCCTTCCTCTATCAGCGCTTGCAATTGCGGGTCGGTAAAGAGTTCCTGCCAGGCAAGTGCTCCGATGCCGGAAGTATCGGTTTCCGCTACTTCCTCCCTGTATAAGTTATCCGGGACATCCGTTGCCGGCTTATAGGAGGTGTAGATGCCGCAGCCACTCAGTGAGAAGGCTGAGACGGTCAGTAAAAATGTATTTTTATAGTTCATATTTATTCCTCTTTCTTTTTGCTGTCGAGATATTGTTGTCTCTCGACGGTTTCAGTTACTACTTCCTCTTGTATCTGCCAGTCGTGTGTAGGTTCGAATTGTATCGGACGCACTTTTTCCTGTAAATATTGGAATACGATGAATAAAGTCGGCACGATAAATAATAAGGCAAGCGTACCGATTAACATACCGCCTACGGCTCCGGTTCCTAATGAACTGTTACCGTTGGCACCTACACCGGTTGCCACCATCAGCGGAAGCAAGCCGAATACCATGGTCAGCGCCGTCATCAGGATAGGACGCAGACGGGCTTTGGCTGCGGATAAGGCAGCGGAGGTCAGGCTCATTCCTGCGGCACGGCGTTCGGAGGCATATTCAGTCAGCAGGATAGCTGTCTTAGCCAGCAACCCGATAAGCATAATCAACCCGGTTTGCAGATAGATATTGTTTTCCAGCCCCATTAATTTGGCGAACACGAAACTACCCATCAATCCGAACGGAACAGAAAGGATTACGGCAAACGGGATTAAGAAACTTTCGTAAAGCGCACTCAGGATTAAATAAATCATCAGGATACAGATGGCAAAGATGATCAGCGTCGTATTGCTTTGTTGGTTTTCTTCGCGGGTGATACCCCCGAAGTCGTAACCATATCCTTTGGGAAGTGCCTGCTCGGCTGTTTCCTTAACGGCTTTGATTGCATCACCTGTACTGTATCCGGGGGCCGGCATGGCATTTACGGCAATGGAGTTGTACATATTGAAACGGCTCAGGCTTTCTGCACCATAGCTGCGTGTAAGAGAAACAAACTGGCTGAGAGGCGCCATTTCGCCATTCGCCATCCGTACAAACGTATTGTTCAGCGATGTTTCGTCCAAACGGTATTTGGGGTCTGCCTGTATCATTACTTTATACACTTTGGAAAAGCGATTGAAGTCGGAAACATATTGTCCTCCGTAATATCCGGACAGTGTGCTAAGTACGGCATTCGGAGTGATTCCGGCACGTTTGCATTGGGCGGCATCCACTTTGACTGTCCATTGCGGATAGCGGATATCGAAGGTTGAATAAGCCATCGAGATTTCAGGACGCTGGTTCAATGCTCCCAGGTATTGTTGGGTGGTGTTGAAGAATGTACCTATATCGCTATCCGATTTGTCCTGCATATGCAGTTCCAGTGCATTACCCATACCGTATCCCGGAATCATACCCGGAGAGATAGCGAAGATGCTTGCATCTTTGATGTCGGCTGTTCTTCCATATACTTGTCCGATGACAGCTTGTACATGGTCTTCCTCGTTGGTACGTTCGTCCCACGGTTTCAATTTGATAATCAGCATACCGAAAGAGTTACCCTGTCCTGCCAGCAAGCCGTAACCGCTGACTTTCTGGATGTGTTTCACTTGTGGGATACCTTCCAGGCGTTGCTCTATCTGTACCATAATATCATCGGTCGTCTTTAAGGAACTTCCGGCAGCGGTACTGACGTTTACGAATAATACGCCCTGGTCTTCATCCGGAACCAAACCAGTCTTGGTGGTATTCATTAATACGGCAAGAGCGGCGATGGAACATGCCAGAAGCGACCAAACCAGCCATTTGCGTTTGATGAAGAAAAGAACGCCTGTTTTGTATTTCTCTATCATAGAGTTGAATGCCGCATTGAAAGCCTTACGGAAACGGGCAGCAAAATTATTCTTTTGTGTACCGTCTTCGTTGATATAAGGTTTTAATATCAGCGCACATAATGCCGGACTTAGTGTTAATGCGTTGATGGTGGAAATACCTACGGCAACCGCCATCGTCAGGCCGAACTGGGTATAGAAAGTACCGGATGTCCCACTCATGAAAGATACAGGGATAAACACCGCCATAAATACCAAAGAGGTGGAAATAATCGCGGAGGATAGTCCTTTCATCGCATCGATACTTGCCATATAAGACGACCTGTATCCGACATCGAATCGTGCTTGCACCGCCTCGACCACGACAATCGCATCGTCCACCACCGTACCGATTACAAGGACTAAGGCAAATAAGGTAATCAGGTTGATACTGAATCCGGCGATAGTCATGAATGCGAATGTACCGATTAGCGAAACAACGATACTTACCGAAGGGATAATCGTAGAGCGGAAGTCTTGCAAGAAGAAATAAACCACCAGGATTACCAGCAGGATGGCTTCAAGGAGTGTTTTAACAACCTCGTGGATGGAAGCAAACAGGAAGTCGTTGGAACTCATCATCTGGTCGATTTCCACGTCTTTGGGTAACTCTTTTTTCGCTTCTTCCAGCAGTTTGTCGATGTTTTGGTTTACCTCTGTTGCGTTGGAACCTGCTGTCTGGAATATCATACAGGAGATGGAGTTATGACCATCCATGCCTCCTTTGTAGGCGTAGCTGTCTTTTCCCAATTCTACATCTGCAATCTCTTTCAGTTTCAGCACTTCTCCGTCTTCGGTGGAGCGGATAACGATTTCCCCGAATTCTTCGGGTGTCATCAAACGCCCGGTATACTTCATTGTATACTGGTAGGTTTCATCCGAGTTTTCACCGAAAGAACCGGTTGCCGCTTCAATGTTTTGTTCGGCAAGGGCTGATGTCACATCCGACGGTATCAGTTTATACTGTGCCATAATATCCGGCTTCATCCAGATACGCATACTGTAGCTGCCTCCCATAACCATCATGTCGCCTACGCCGGAGATACGAAGAATCGCAGGTTTCAGGTTGATGTTGATATAGTTGGCAAGGAAATTGTCATCGTACGTATTGTTCGGACTGTGTAGGGAGAACATTTGCAGGATACTGGTTTGCCGTTTGGAGGTAGTCACACCCACCTGCGTTACTTCTGCCGGTAACTGTCCGGTAGCTTTGGATACACGGTTCTGTACGTTTACGGCAGCCATATCCGGGTCGGTTCCCTGTTTGAAGTAAACCGTGATATCGACTGTTCCGGCATTGGTCGCCGTAGAGGTCATATAGGTCATGTTTTCCACACCGTTGATTGCTTCTTCCAACGGGGCGATAACACTTTTCTGCAAGGTCTCCGCACTGGCTCCGAAGTAAGTCGTACTTACCTGGATAGTGGGAGGGGCGATGTCCGGATATTGTTCGACCGGAAGGGTGAACAGCCCGATAAGTCCTGCCACAACTATCGTGATGGAGATAACTGCGGAAAGGATGGGACGCTCTATAAAAGTTCTTAGTTTCATGATTTCTTTTCCTTTTGTCTGTTAGTTGTTGGATGCGGTTGTCTGTTTAGCCTGTATAGGGGTGCCTTCACGCAACAAGCCTACTCCTTCTGCTACAATGACATCTCCCGGAGCCAGTCCTTCTTCCACAATATATTCTTTGCCTCCGTTTACGCGGGTGACTTTAATTTGTGTGGAGGTTGCTTTTCCGTCTACGACTTTAAAAGCATATACTTTGTCCTGGATTTCGTAAGTGGCAGCTTGCGGGATGACGAGGCAGTTCTCGCGCTCTGTCGGTATAATTACATTTCCGGAACTTCCGCTATATAATAAACCTTCTTTATTCGGGAATACGGCACGCAGGCTTACGGTTCCGGTATTCCGGTCGATAACTCCGCTGATGGTTTCTATTATCCCTTTTTCCGGATAACTGGATTTGTCGTTTAACTGTAGTTCGATTGCGGGCATTTCAGCCAGCGCTTTCGCTTTTGAACCGTACCGGCGGGTAAGAGCTAATAGTTGGTTTTCCGTCATAGAGAAATAAACGTACATATCCGAATTGTCGGAAACGGTTGTAAGCGGTTGGGGCAAATTGGCACTGACTAACGCGCCTACACGATAAGGAAGGGTTCCGACTACTCCGTTGGACGGGCTTTTGACTTCCGTGTAAGAGAGGTTGTTGCGGGCATTCAGTTCCTGTGCTTTCATTTGAGCCAGTTGGGCTTTGGCACTCAACCAGGCGTTTTCGGCTGTCTGTAAGTCGAAAGCGGAAACGACATTCTGGGCATGCAGTTCTTTTTTGCTGTCGAATGTAAGTTTAGCTGTATTCAGGGCTGCCTGAGCAGCTTCAACGTTGGCTGTAGCCGTTTGTAGAGCTGCCTGATAAGGAACCTGGTCGATAATGAACAACAGTTGTCCTTTTTTTACTTCCTGTCCTTCTTCTACGCACAACCGGGTGATAAAGCCGGATACCTGCGGGTAAATGTCGATATCCTGCCGTCCGCGTATGGTTGCGGAATAGGCGCTGCTCAATGACTTGTTAGCGGTTGATACTTGTAGTACTTTGTACTCATTGTTTGCCGTCATGGCAGGTTGTTCTTTACAGGAACTGGCGATAATGCATAAAATCCCTACCCCGATGCTGCCTAAGCATCTGGCAATTAAATCTTTCTTCATCTTTTTGCTGTTTTATTCAATAAATCCGGCAGTTGGACTGTTCCAAAACCTAAACCTCAATTAGTGGGTGTTAGAATGAGAATCGTTTGTTACTTTTACTCTTTGCTGCCTTAACTAATAACCGCTGCAAATGTCAGTGTTTATTCCTGTTCGGAAGTGGTTCTTAATCGGATATAATTGTTCCAAATTTGAACTCTTGTTTTAAGTATGGTAAAAAGGTTTATCTTTGGTTCAAATTTGAAAAAGATTGATGGAAGAGCAGGTGTTGCATGTGAGTATAGAAGATTTCCTTCGTCTTAATCTGGATGGAAAATCTTATCAGGACAAATTATTTCTGTTGGAGCTTAAGGGAAATGGGCCTAAGAAGCCTAAAATAAGCGAAGATACGGCTATCCGCCTGGATGCGTTTTCTATATTCCTGGTTCGCAGCGGGGAAGTGGACGTCACGATAGATAATACGACCTATCATTTATCGGATAACTTTTTACTCGATATTATGGATTTGCATGTAATCAGAGGCATGCATTTCTCATCGGATTTTCTGGGTTACCATCTGATTATCGAGCGGAATTTATTTGGAGAAATAATGTTGAACAGCCGCCGTATGCCGGCTGCCTATATTGCATCCCGGCTTAGCCGTCCGGTATTGAAATTGAGCGAGGAGGATGGGGAATTACTGGAGAATTGCTTTCACCGTATCGAACAGAATATAGACCGTACGAAACATGCCTGGCAACGGGACCTTGTTTTAAATGAATTGCGGGGTTTCTGTCTGGAAATGAATAATATTATTTATCAGGCGAACCGGGAGCAGGTGAATCTGAACCCGTCGAACAAAGATCTATTATTGTTCCTGTTTATCCAGTTGCTGAACAATCATTGTAAGGAAGAGCATTCCGTTACTTTCTACGCCCGTGAGTTATGTATTACTCCGGAATACTTATCCCGTATCTTGAAGAGCTTTAGCGGAAAAACAGTTAATAAATGGATTGCCGAAGCCTTAATGCGTGAAGCAGAAATTTATTTGAGAAATCCGGATTTTACTATCCAGCAAATATCCGATATGCTGAATTTTTCAGACCAGTCCGCCTTTGGAAAGTTTTTCAAGAAGCATAAAGGCGTTTCGCCTTTGCAATATAGAACGAATGTTATAGTTGACAGTTGACAAGTGACAGTTGACAATTAGCTTTGCGCCCGATATATAATCGGCTGAAAGCCGAAAAAACTGTCACTTGTCAATTGTCACCTGTCAATTATTTCGCGAGGTTGTTAAGGAACAAGTCCATCATCCGCTTGGCGGCAACGAAGGAACTTATTTCATTATTAAGCACTTGCTTTTCGGTTGTGCCTAACATGCTTTCAACAGCCGGATTGTGGTAGAATGTCTCACGTAATGTATCGTTGATGCTTTCGTACATCCAGTATTTCGCCTGTTCGTTACGTTTATGATTGAAGTAACCGTTCTTTTTGGTGAACTCCATATATTCGCCTACCATATCCCAGATTTCCTTAATACCCAGATTATAATATCCGGAATACGTTAATACTTTGGGGAACCAGCCGGAGTCTGCGGGTGGGAAAAGGTGAAGGGCATTTCTAAACTGGGCGGCAGCCAGATTTGCCTTGTCGATATTGTCTCCATCCGCTTTATTGATGATAATACCGTCTGCCATTTCCATAATACCGCGTTTGATACCTTGCAATTCGTCCCCTGTTCCGGCAAGTTGGATAAGCAGGAAGAAATCGACCATCGAATGAACGGCTGTTTCACTTTGGCCGACCCCTACAGTCTCAACGAATACCGTGTCGAATCCGGCAGCTTCACAAAGCACGATGGTTTCACGGGTTTTACGTGCTACCCCTCCCAGGGAACCTGCCGATGGCGAAGGACGGATAAATGCATTTTTCTCGCGTGAAAGGGCTTCCATGCGGGTTTTATCTCCTAATATACTCCCTTTGGAGCGTTCGCTACTTGGGTCGATAGCCAAGACAGCTAACTTGCGTCCTTCATTGATAAGGTGCATACCGAAAGCGTCGATAGAGGTACTTTTCCCTGCTCCCGGTACGCCGGTAATACCGATACGTACGGATTTTCCGGCATGAGGCAGGCATTTTTCAATGATTTCCTGCGCTACCTGCTGGTGTTCGTATTTGGAACTTTCCACCAAGGTTACAGCCTGGCTGAGGATGGTAATGTTCCCTTTCAATATCCCTTCTACAAATTCGGAAGGGGTGTATTCTTTACGTTGAAGACGTTTCTTCAGGTACGGGTTTACGGTTGGCATGTCCGTCACACCCTTGTTGACCTTTAAACCTTTGTATAGATCGTCGTTTTCCGGATGTTCCATATGGATGTGTATTTATTTTTCAGCGGTTACCTTAACCATACGTACCGGACCGTTCGGATCGTTGCTTACGAAATGGACAAGGGTTTCCAGATTTGTTTTTATTTCTTTCGGGCGCAGGCTCACTTTAAAGGTGGCTGTGGCACCGGGTTTTATTTCTTTTTTTCCTCCGGAGATGTCCAACCGTTCGTCATCACAGGTAGCACTGTAGATAATAAGTGGAGACTTTCCGGTATTTGTAATATCGATTGTTCCGGTAACTTTTCCACCTATCAGAGGAAGACCGCCTCCTTTGGATGGTAATTTTCCGAAATCGAGCAATGTCCCCGATAACTGTGCAACGGGAGCTTCCGCTTTGTCTGCTGCGGATAATTTACTGAAGTTATCGATGATGTTAGCTGCAACAAACAGATGGTCTGTTTTGTGTTTTTTTTCTCCGATACTTTCTATTGTTACTGGAATCTCTGAAATGATGCGTCCTTTTTTCTTTACCTCTTTGGCATTGAAAAGGAGCGTAATTTCACCTTTTTCTCCCGGAGCAAGTGTCGACGGTTGCGTTTGTACGGTGAGATAGTGAGGTGCTTTACCCATATGAATGGTAAAAGATGTTTTACCATCGTTCGTGATATTAATTTTTTCACCCAGCACTTCATCCGAGCGGATACTATTGTATACGATTCTTTTTTTCTCCAGTTTTAAATCTCCTATACTGTACGGATAAACGAATACGGGTTGGGTAGGTTTCGGTGTCACATTTCCTTTTATGGCAAGCGTATAGCTGCCTCTTTTGCCGTTACTGTAAATAGAGATTGTTTTGTAGAACGGTCCCGGGCGGCCTTTTGGGTTATAAGTAACTTTTACATCCCCTGTTTTCCCCGGGGCTATCGGTTCTTTTGTCCATTCCGGCTGGGTGCAGCCACAGGATGCGGTAATCCGGGTAAGGACCAAAGGACTGTTACCTGTATTTTTAATTATAAATGTATGGCTGGCAGGTCCGTCAGCCTCGGCGATTGTACCAAAGTTGTAGACTAATTCGTCAGCACTTATTGTTGCATTATTCTGCGCCGGTATATTGCTTATGGAAAACAATATACCGGTCAGAATTATAAGTAGTTTCTTGAAATCAGGCATATACTGCTTTTACTTTCCTAATAAATTATTGAACATCTCCCCGGATAGTCAGAATGTAGCTGCCGGTTTTTCCGTTGCTGTAGACAGATATGGATTTGGTAAACGGACCCGGTCTGTCTTTGGGGTCATAAGTAATTTTCACTTCACCGGTCTTTCCCGGAGCAATCGGTTCTTTGGTCCATTCCGGAGTTGTACATCCGCAAGAGGCAATAACACGTGTAATAACCAATGGCGCATCGCCTGTATTGGTTATTTTAAATGTATGTGATACTTTCCCGTCCGCTTCTTTAATAACTCCGAAATCGTGGGATGTGTTATCTACCGAAATGATTGCCTTCTGTTGTGCCGTAGCCATTCCTGTTGCTAATAGGATAGCCATAAAAATAAAAATAATCTGTTTCATCTTTTTCTATTTATGTTAGCTGTTTACTTGATGGGATTATAAAAAGCCCATTCTTTCATATAGAACAGGCTTTGTTAGTTTTCAGTTCATCACTTGCAAAGATAGCTATTAATACTGAAAAAAGAGTTTACGTTTTGTTATTTTCAGTTTACCGTAATTTCGCCTCCCTCCGTATGTGAAACAAACTCAGGGGCATAAAGGCACTGGATTGTACTGATACCGCCGGAGTACCGTCCTTCACGCGATACGTATGCGGAATATTCCAGTACATATGTCCCTTCCGGCAGACTGTTGAAGAAGAAGTTTTCCGAAACATCTGTCGGCGACTGGTAATACCAGGCTCCATCCCGCCAGGTGGAACCGGAAATTTGTGTAGCCGGTTCGAAACATCCTGCACGTAAATCTTTCAGGAATACATAATCCATTTCCCTGTCTGTACGGATTGTCAGGCGTACCACCACTTTGTCGCCAATGCGGAGCGGTTGTTCCGGGGAAACAGGACGCAACTGGCGCTCGGAACCGTTGTTTGTTTCAATGAACAATTTCTTTTCCACATTCAGTACGCCTTTCTGTTTTTGTACCTGGTTGATTTTTTCGAAATACTGGTCGTAGACAGCTCCCCATGCAGGTGCACTGCCTTCTTTATGAACGGAGATGGTGTTCCCTGCGGTGTTTTTATTCTTTTCGGGTAATACAACCTTTAAATATCCGGTGGCAGCTTCTCCTTCATTTGTACTATACGTATTATTCCCCCATTTTACCGTGCAGGCATTGTTGGTATTCAACCAATCGCTTCCGGTCAGGAGCAGGGCGTAGATGGCATTGACTGTTGCCGGAACGGATTCCCAGTTCTGGGTACGTTTCTGGTTGAGCAGCCATTGTTTCATCCGGTCTGTTTCCTGAGTGTTCGGAGAAAGTTCGTTGAATACGGACATCAGCAGGCAATGTGTATCGAGCGGGGAAATAAAGAAATTATTATCTCTCCGGTTGTTTGCCCAATACATGCCTTTTTCAGTAGAAGTGGTCGCTGTTTTACGCAACCAGGCGAGAATGGAATTTGCCACATCCTTCTTGCCGTTACGAAGCATCAATAGAGCCGTTTCACCTTTACCGTATAAGGATTGCTTATTCCATTCTTTTTCCGCTCTTGCTGTGTAGAAGCGGATTGCTTCGCGAGCCTCTCCCAATTCAGGAATGTCACGGTAAGAACTGCGGACAAACAGATAGTTCAGTTGTAAGGGAGATATGAGAGTCTTCTGCCAGTCTTTCGTGTTTGCAGTCAACTGTTCATAATCCTGTTGGATTTGTTTATCCAGGAAGTTCAGAGCCTTTATCTGCATTTCTTTTTCCTGCTGGTTGTATTCAATGGCATTCAGCTGGGTAAGTTGAGCCATGCCGTTCAGAATATACAAGGTAATTTCGCGGCTTGGATACATGCCTTTAAACCAGCTCCAACCTCCGTCCGGTGTTTGTTGTTTGAGCAATTGTTCCAAAGCGGCAGCTCTTTGTTGGGATGCACGGTTCAGGTCGAACAGAAGAGATAAACGTTGTTTCTGTTCTGTTTCATTATCAGCTTCCAGTACCCAGGGCGTTTCCTGCAACAGGATGTTCTTCAACTCCTCGTTCTTTTCAAGATTGGATAGCAGGGTAGAGGCTGTACCTCCCTGAGCTTTCCATTGATTGATGACTTTTTGTATCCGTGGATGGCTGTTTGCTATATAGCAGGCCAATGTATTACTGTAATAAGCAGCAAACCAGGAGATAATATTTTCATTATCCGGTTGGGTAATAGTCGGTAATGCCTGTACTGCATACCAAACCGGATTAGCAGTCAGTTCCAGTGTCATGCGGAACGGGGTTCTACCAGACTGGGATTTGGCTGATGGCAACTGTATGGCCTGTTCGCCTTGCCCCATAAGGAAGAACGGGGTGCTTTCCGTAATTAAGATTTTATCGGAAAGGACAGGTATCAAATGTTGTTCCCCGTCGCTGCCATTTTCAGAATCGGCAATAATGCGACAGATAATAAGGTCTGTTGTTGTCGGTACGGGAAGTGTCCATGATACGGTCGTTGTATTTCCGGCAGCTAAATCAAACGGTTTTTGAGATTTGCTCAGGCATACAACCGGTTGTTCCGTTGCGGGGTCGAGCAATTCCAAAGTGACCCTGCCTGTGATGGCTTTGTCGGACCGGTTGATTACTTGTGTACTGATAGATACCTCATCTCCCTGGCGCATGAAACGTGGCAGGTTAGGCACTACCATCAGCGGTTTGCTGGTAATGACTTTTTCGGAGAGATATCCGTATTTCAGATCTTCCGTTTGTGCCAACAGTTGTAATTTCCATGTCGTATTACTTTCGGGCATGGTGAAATCGAAAGAAACATTTCCTTCCGCATCAGTCACTAATGCCGGATAGAAGAATGCTGTTTCTGCGAAGTTTTCGCGTAGTTGTGCCTGACGGTTAGCCGGAGCGATTTCTATTTCTTCTTCGGCAATAATATCGGCAACGGCATTTTCCTGAAGGACTGTACCCTCAACAGCAACGGCATTTTCTACCATAGGAGCAGCATCTGCATAAACGGAAACTCCTCTGGCAGACTTCGTCATCATTCCGTAAGGCCTATTTGAATAAAATCTGGAGGAATTGAGCACATCCAGCCAGTTCAATTGGTCATACTGGAATTGGATGACTTTTAAGTATTGTATATCGACATTGTCATAGTGGGTATACGTAGTGAACGCACTTCCCGGATTGAATCCCGGCGCCCATATATTAATATAGCGCTGTGGAACGAATGACCAGGCGAATGGCATAATCTGGTCGAGGGATGCATCATACATACTTGCCAGGACTTGTGCCGAGACGGCCATAGAATCCGCATTGGTGATACGGAACTTCCAGTTTTCCTTGCTACCCGGCAGTAAATGGTCGCGGAAAGTTTCCGGGCGGATAGTCAGCTTCCGGTTTGGGAACTGGCGGGTAACCTGTATTTGTTCCGTATAGGTTTCACCTGCTTTGACAAAAGTGAGTAATACCGTGAATCCATTGCCGTCGCTTTCTTTGAACGGAATGCGGAATGTACGGTTTTCATCGCTCATTTCAATTCGTTTCCGCTCGATACATTTCCTGTTGGCATCATATATTTCGTATAAAATATAGGCTTGTTTATCGGATGTACCGAATATAAATTCTGCATCTTCACCCGGCAGGCAAGTTGTCTTTTCTTTGATTAGCCAGGTATGCATGAATACAGGAGGACGTTTGTCTTTTTTGTCATACAGGATGAAATCGGTATCGGTTGTTATTTCTTTTCCGTTCCGGTCTGCCGCTTTCACTTCCAAACGGTAGCGTCCGGATACCAGTGTGCGGAATACGGAATTAGGGATAGCCTGTCCGGTTGAGAAGTTGCCGGAAGCCACTTCCTTATTTATCTTGAACCGTTCAATGCCGTAGGCTGATTTTTCCTGTACTTTTTCATCTAATGCATATATTTTGTAGGTACCGTTAGCCGGTATTTCTTTTCCGTTTATGGTGAAAGCCGAAACATTGGCTGTTGCCGAATCGCGTTCCATTTGTTGTTCGGAGCGGATGGTCAATAAGATTCCGGAATCTCCAACGGAGAATGTGTATTGTGCTTCCTGGGTTTCTCCTTTACTGTCGGTTAATGTTGCCGTAACTTCATAGGTTTGGAATACAGGACGTCCGAAATCATTTTTCATCCGTTCGGGAACAAAAGAGAAAGAGAAATTGCCTTTTTCATCAACTGTTGTTGTGCCGCTTGCCACTTGTCCGAAATCAGAAAAATAAGGCATGTACAAACGTAACCAGAACGGACGTTTGGATATTTGCCATTTGATTTCACCGGTTTGCAATGCCACTCCTGAGAATGTCTTGGCAGAACCTTCTATTTTTACCGGTTTTCCGAAGAATACCTCATCTTCTAATGGGTTGATAGCAACCTGGAAGGTCGGGCGTTTGTACTCTTCTACCCGTATATAGGTCTGTCCCCTGTCGGATGTGATAGAGAAAGAACCACTCAAAACGGATTGAGGAATTGTAAATTCTTCGTTGAACGAACCGAACTGGTCGGTTGTGAGCTTCTTATTGGCCACTTCCTGATAATTTGCATCGCGCAGGCTTACAGAGAATGTCCGGTTAGCCACTACATGCGGATTGTCCGTATCTTTTACATAAGCGATGCCCTTGAAGAATACGGTTTGTCCGGGACGATATAATCCGCGGTCGGTGAACAAGGATAATTCAATCTGTTCTTTTTCCTGAGGACGATAGGTCCCGGCAGGATAAACAGAGGTAAGAACCGCCATGGTATCTTCGCGGAATGTTGGACGCACGGCTTCAAACCGTTGCTTTGCAGGAAGTATGGCAAGACCATACCGGTCGGTTTTAACATGTCCGATGGCTACCGGATTACCTTGGGTATTTGTCTTATAATAAGTAACATTTGCGCCTTCTATCGGTTTACCGCTTTCAACGTCTGTAACCAATACATCGGTAGTTCCATTGTTTTGTCCCCGTGTAAGGATACCCAGACGGCTGACGCTGAAACGTGCACTGGTTTCAAGGTTGTTATCAGGTGTCGATACGGAGTATTCGTACAATCCTAATTGTTCCATCGGGATTGTCAATGTTGTATCATTCGGTGTGTAACTGTTTTTTAAAGGCAGGTTGTAGACTGTCTCTTTCAGTAGTTTACCCCGTTGTTTTTGATTTTTAGGATAATTCTTCCATGCCAGTTCCGGCTGGCGGAGACTCTGGTATATACGTACAATCAGTTTAGGAGTATTTTGATACTGCACCTGAATGGAAAGATTTTTACCCGGATAAATATTGTGTCCGGCCTGTGTTCTCAGTTGAGGATTTTCTAATGAAGTCAACGTGTTCTTGACACTGCTTATCCGTTCGTATTTCGGATAGCGGGCAATACATTCTTTACAGGTAGAATAGATAAGCCCTTTGATGGAGTCGTTTTGTTCGGGAGTACCTCTATAAGACTGGCTTTGCAAAACTTGTAAACGTGCAATGCATATTTCTGCAGCAAACGGTTCTTTTTCGTATTGCTTAAATAAACTGTCTAATTTCGACAAATATTCGGAAGACTGGGCAGGCTTGTCCGAATAGTAAAAATTGAACCAATCCAATTCATCCATTACAAGCGCTTTTGTATTCGTCTGGGTACGGCGGAAAGCCAGAAGGGCGTTATACCATTCGGCTGACGGTTGTATGTTTATTGCACGGAAAGCCAGAAAATCATATAAGGTAGGACGAAGTTCCGGCGAGTCTTTCCCTTTTGTTAAGATAGCATCAAACTGGCTCACCGGTGTTTTCTGTAATAGACCGGCAGGCTGTAAAGAGGCTGTTAATTCGCTTTTGATTTTATCCTGGAACAGATTGGTAGTCCATTCGCGTATATCTTCCGGAACATATCCTTCCAGGTTTGTTCGTTGGTTGATTTTCCAGCGGTTATTTGTATAGTAGGAATTATACATCTGGGCAATCATCGAGTGCAGGACTGCCACACCCGTAGAATCAGTACATGCTTGGGTGTACTTTTCAACTTCTTTAATCAATTCTGGGAGAGACTCGGTATCTTTCTCCATCTGCTCATTCATTTGTTTGATAAGCGACTGGATTAACAACGGTGTGTTTTTAGTCTGAATGGCTTCTATTATCGCTTTTTCTCCGGCGGATGTCCGGTTTGCGTTTACATAGAATGCGGTGACGAGTATCCCGCATACTACAAGTATTAAAACAACAAATGCTCTTATCTTCATATCTATTTGGGTTTACTTGTAAAACAATCCTATTGAATGAAGGTTTTGCAAATCGGTAAATCAAATTTGTAAAACCTTCTTTACTGTTAGATACAAAGAAAGAGCAAAAAGTTGTAAATTTATTGTTAATTAGAGGTAAATCTTACTTTTTCCGTACATAAGTAAGGAATGTGTACGGGTACGGATTATCAGCGTCTGCAGGGAATTCCTGGCGTTCCACCTCTTCCCATAAATCCCAGTTTACTACCGGGAAGAAAGAATCCGCATCTTTAAATTCATGATGTACGCGAGTAAGATACATCGTATCGGCAAGACTTAATCCCTGTCTGTAAACGAGGGCACCGCCGATGATAAATATTTTTTCTTCTTTTTCGCAGATATCTAATGCATCGTGCATGGATTCGCATGCAAAGCAATTAACGAAACCTGCTTCCGGTAAAGTTGTCAGCACGATATTCTTCCGGTTGGGTAAAGCTCCTTTAGGCAATGATTCGAATGTTTTACGACCCATGATAACGGCATGACCTGTTGTCAGTTCCTTAAAACGTTTCATATCTGCCGGCATACGCCACAACAACTGCACGTTTTTACCGATTGCATTGTTGTCAGAAATAGCTGCTACAATTGAAATATTATTCATAACTTATCAATTTAATGGAACTTTATAAGTTCGATTGTTATTGTTTGTTTATACGGCAACTTCTCCTTTGATGTGAGGATGCGGGTCATAACCCGTCAGGTTGAAATCCTCATATTTAAAATCGAAGATGCTTTTTACATCCGGATTGATTTCCATTACCGGAAGAGAACGCGGTTCACGGGAAAGTTGCAATTTAACCTGTTCCAAATGGTTCGTGTAAATATGTGCGTCTCCCAGCGTATGGACGAAATCCCCGGCTTTGAGACCTGTTACCTGTGTCATCATTTGTAATAACAAAGCATAAGACGCAATGTTGAAAGGCACTCCAAGAAATATATCGGCGCTACGTTGGTACATTTGCAGGCTCAATCGGCCGTTGGCTACATAAAATTGGAAGAAAGCGTGGCATGGAGGCAGATTCATATTATCCAAATCTCCTACATTCCAGGCACTGACAATGATACGGCGCGAATCCGGATTATGTTTGATTGTATCTACCGCTTCACTGATCTGGTCGATTGAGCCACCTTTGTAGTCAGGCCATGAACGCCATTGATAACCGTAGATATGTCCGAGATTACCATCGGCATCCGCCCACTCATTCCAAATACGGACTCCATGTTCCTGTAGGTATTTGGCATTAGTATTCCCCTGTAAAAACCACAATAATTCGTATATGATGGATTTTAAATGTAACTTTTTAGTGGTAAGCAAAGGAAAACCGTCTTCCATATTGAAACGCATCTGATGTCCGAATACACTCAATGTACCGGTTCCTGTACGGTCTTCTTTTTTCACTCCTTCGTGGAGCACACGATCAAGCAGTTCTAAGTATTGTTTCATTGTTGTACTTTGATAGTAACATGCAAAAGTACGAAAGTGATTTGTATAAAGCAATAGCCGTAAACTTTGCCGCTATCTTTTGTCTGACATTTTTAAACATTATCAAAGAATGTTATTAAGTTTTGCAGGCAAAAACGTATATTTGCCTGCAAAATAATATTTAATTTTAATATCGCAATGAAGAGACTATGTATGGCTGTTATGGCAATGTGTTTATTGTTGTCATGCGGTGAGAAAAAAGAGGAAACTACACTTTCCGGCCTGACTCCGGCAAACTTTGTATCGGAAGTGGAAGGTAAACCTACTGCTTTGTATGTGTTAAAGAACCAGAAAGGTGCAGAAGCCTGCATTACAAACTGGGGTGGACGTCTGGTATCAGTGATGGTACCCGATAAGAATGGAAAAATGACCGATGTGGTGTTAGGGTATGATAACATTAAACAATATGTGGATTTTCCCGATAATAATTACGGAGGTTTAATCGGACGTTATGGCAACCGTATCGCAAACGGCCGTTTTACCCTGGACGGAACCGAATACCAGCTTCCTCAGAATAATAACGGACATTGCCTGCATGGAGGTCCGTTGGGCTATCATACACGTGTATGGGATGCGAAACAATTGAATGACCAGACTTTGGAACTGACATATCTTTCTAAAGACGGTGAAGCGGGTTTTCCAGGAAATCTGAATATGAAAGTGACTTATACATTGACGGATGACAATGCTGTAGATATTAAATATGAAGCTACAACAGACAAACCGACAATTGTAAACCTGACAAACCATAGCTATTTCAATCTATCCGGTGTACCGGGTTCCCAGATTTTGGATCATCAGATTATGATTAATGCAGATCGTTATACTCCGGTAGACGGCACATTAATTCCGACTTCTGAACTTGCTTCCGTAGACAGCACTCCGATGGACTTGCGCCAACCGGTACTTGTAGGAGCTCATATTAATGATGATTTCGACCAGTTGGTTAAGGGACGCGGTTACGACCATAACTGGGTATTGAATACAAACAATGATATTAAAACATTGGCTGCAAAAGCTTATTCACCAGCGAGCGGTATTGCGTTGGAAGTATATACCAACGAACCGGGTGTACAGTTCTATGCAGGAAACTTTATGGATGGCAATGATGTGGGTAAACATGGTGTGAAGTATTCGCATCGTGGTGCCCTCTGTCTGGAAACACAACATTATCCGGATTCTCCTAACCAGCCTACATTCCCGAGTGTAGTTCTCCGTCCGGGTGAGAAGTATTTCAGTGAATGTATGTATAAATTTACTGTTGAATAATACAGCTTTTATAGAGGAGTTTTAAAAGTTAATTTCTTATATAAACGGCGCAGGATATGCATATTTGCCATATTCTGCGTCGTTCGCATTTATAGTAAAGTAAAGACAATCCTACGCTTTTGGGAACTGTACCGGATGTGGTTTTAGATTCCAGCCGATAAAAAAAATGTTTCATCAGTATGAAACTGAAAGTTCCACGTTATGAAACAAAAAGTTTCAAACGTGGAATTATTTTTGAAACTAAATGGAGGTTCCCGGTTTATTGGGAAAATTTACGATTTCGGATTTGTTAATGTTTCTTTGCAAACAATATGTTCCATTGATTTTCGCTATATTTGCATCATACATATTTACAGCCGGAATTTGAAGTTCAGGCTGTGTGTTATATTGATAACGTTAAGCGTTTAAGATATTATCTTTGGAACTGAAAATCGCCAAGTTTCATGTCGAACAGAGATAATAGACAACTAAACGCTCACGCTTGTTATATATACCAGGTATATATACAGGTATATAATAGAGCGTGGGCTGTTGTTTGTTATTTGTTCGATGGGTGTTTGGCGATACCTCAGTTCCTAATAATAGATTACAGTTCCCACGCTTCTTTATAAACAAGCACCGAACTAAGGGGAATAGTGAGGTAATGTTTTGATTATGAATTCAGTAAAAAATGAACGTATCGCCATTTGCTGTATATTGCTGGATGTTATGAGCGATGTAAAAGAGGTTCTTTCTTTAGCCGACAGTCGCCACTATCCCGCTTTACAAGACAAAACCGGTTTGACGGATGAAGATTTTAAGGAAGCGCGTTCTTGCTCCGTACTGTCCGCTCTGGTTGTATTGAAGAGTATGCACTACAATAAGAAAATGTTATTGGCACTTACAGTTTGTGATATTTATTCAGAGTGCGAGGCCATAACGTTGAATCATCGGGTTGCTTTTGAAGTGTTGATGAATGCGATAGAGTGGCCTATTTCTTTCTCTGAAATATTAACGATAAGCCGTTCGGAATAATTTATAAAGAACCGCTATCATTTTTGATTATTTTAATTTCAGTGCGGCGGTTTATTTGATTCGCCAATTCTTGTTCTTTTTGAGTTAATCGTTTTATAAAAGTATTAGTCAACGTATCACCCTCTTTTAGGAACTTAAACTTATAGGCTGTTTTACTATTTATGATTACAGGCTTATTTTTTCCATACCCTTTTGTTTTGAGCCGTTTGGAGTTGATTCCTGCTGTAGTCAGATAGTTTGCAACAGCTAATGCACGATCTTGTGATAGTTGTTCATTGTATTGTTTTGTCCCTTTCTCATCTGTATGTGCCCCGATTTCAATGCTTATGTCGGGATTGTCATTTAATAATTTGAGTATTTTATCCAGGGCTTTTTTTGAATCCGGACGAAAAACAGCTTGGTTAAAATTATAGAAAATATTTTCTATCACAATCGGATTGTCGACCGGAGACAGATAAAAATCGACAATGTAAGTTTCGCTTGCTTCTTCAGGATCTGTCTTTAAAGCAAAGCTCTGATTCAAGTGACCTGAAGCACTTGCCATCATAATATATTCTGTGTTATGTGTCAACCGGGTTCGGAAATGGCCTGCTTTTTCTGTTTTTATTTTCTTGTTTAATCCGTCTTCCCCTACGATACGGATTGTTGCGTTGTCTATCGGGATTTCATTGATATCCTTAACGATGCCTTCTATATACATGTTGATTGGGGATAATTTAAAAGAGTACGTATCAGTTTGTCCCCGTTTATTGTTCCGGTTGGAGTTGAAAAAGCCCGCCTTTTCACCCTTCTCTGTAAATAGTATGTTGAAATCGTCCCCGGAAGAGTTCATGGGAAACTTTAAGTTTTCGATTAGCCATTCTCCGGATGAAGTAGGAGCTGCTTTGAAAATATCCAGTCCACCCAATCCCGGATGGCCGTTGGACGAAAAGTAAAGAGTTCCGTCTCTGCATATATAAGGGTCTATTTCATCACCTTCTGTATTGATAGAGGGGCCGAGATTTTCGATTGTTCCAATATGATTTCCAGTGATATGTACCCGGAATAAATCTTTTCCTCCGTATCCTTCCAGTGTATCGGTAGAAAAGTACATGTATTTTTCATCAGAGAGGGATGTGGCATATCTCGTTTGGGGAATAGAATCGGTTTTACTAATCTTCTTGACAATATGGCGGGTTGGATGCAGTAACCAATCCGGGGCCTTTTTGCTGCCGGTGATACCGTTTTTTGCCAGTTGGCTACAGGTATCGGATAGGAGATAACGATCGTAATAGTTAATGGCATCTTTATATTGGCCATTCTTCTGGTACATTTGTGCCAGATATAAAAGGAGGCAACTATCGGATGTATTATGTTTGAGCGCTTGACGATAAGCATGAATGGCTTGTTGTGTTCTGTTTATCAGTCGGTAGCAATCTCCTAATTTATAGGCAATAGAACTTCGGAAAGTTCGTTTATGAGGAGAGGCTTTGGCATATATCTTTTTGAAAAGGAGAGAGGCTTCATAATATTCACCTGATTTCATTTTCCTTTCAGCCTTATTAAGTTTGCTGGATTGGCATGCCAAAAGGGAAAAAAGTATAATTCCGATAAAAATAGACAATGGTTTCATGGGTAACTTTGTTACTGTTTTCTATTAAGAACGGTTTGGTTGGCCTTTTATTATGAATTTGTGTAAGAGGTTTTTACTTTTCTTGGTTAGAACTTTGTCCGTTACATGTATTTCTTTAATTTTGTGATAATTTCAGGAGCCTATAGAGATGGGTGAATGAAAGTACATATGAATTAACGAAAGAGCGTTTGAGATATTATCCTTGTTCAGAAAATCGCCAATTTAATGAACAACTCAAGGATGATAACAAGAGCGCTCACGCAAGTGTTATATATATTACTTGTTTTAGGATGAGTAACTGTATATATGTTTTGCGTGGGCCTATTGTTTATTATTTGAGTTGTGGGTGTTTGGCGATACCTCTGAACAGATAATTTTCAATAGTGCCCACGCTTTTTATATACATTACGAGAATGCTTTTTGGGGCCGGAAGCATGGGTATCGATTATGGAGCCAAAATTTAAGCATTTTGTTATTACCTTCTTTAATTTGCAATTATGGACAAAGGACAAGAAACAGAGAGCAACTCATACAGACGACTGGTTGGAAAAACGTTTCAATTTGTTTGAACAGTATTGTTTACCTTCTTTTGAAGTGCAAACTTCTCGGAATTTTGTTTGGTTGTGTTTGTTTGATGCCGAAACTCCGGTTTCTTACAAAAAGAAAATAGAAGAATATCAATCCCGCTTCCCTTTATTTCATCCCTGCTTTTTTACAGCAGAGGAAGCTCGGACTTTTTTCTTGAAAGAGGAAGAAAAGAGAGCTTGCTTTATTCGGAGTAAAATAAGTTCTATGTTGGATGATGATGATCAATATGTGATTACTACAAATATTGACAATGATGATGCGATACATTGTTCAATGGTGGAGGCTATTCAACATTATTTTTTGGAACATCCTGTTAAAGAAAGGACCTTATATAGTTTGAACTGGGGGTTACAGTATTTTGTCCGTCAAAAGATGGTTCTGAAAATGAAATATCCACATAATCATTTTTTGACTTTGATAGAACCGACTACTGTAAATATTCATACAATTGAATTTTATGAACACGCAGGTGCACGTAAGTGCTTACCGACTGTTGATATTTTTAAACGGCCTTACTGGATGGAAATTGTACATGAAAATAATGTGAATAATGAATTAAGGATTACAAGCCGCATTCGTTATTCTTTTTTCTGGCATGCTTGTTCTTTGAGTGGCTTCGGGAGTTCGATAGACTTTTCTAATGTCCGGAATATCTATAATAATTTAGTCGTATTTCCTCTTTATTTTATTCCGACAGCCATACAAAAACTATATAGGAAAATTATTCGGAGTATGAATAAAAGGTAAAGAGAATTGTTATGTTGCATTTTTAAGACATAACAAAAGGAGCAAGTTCCTTTGGATAAAACTTGCTCCTTTTGTTTATTTTATTAGCTCCTGTCCCTATAAAAGTAGCGAGCTATCCCCATAACTCAGAAAACGGAAATCATGCGATAAGGCATAGTCGTAAATGCGCTTCCAGTTACCGTCTACAAAGGCGGAAATCAGAAGCAGTAAAGTGCTTTTGGGCTGGTGGAAGTTGGTTACGATACCCCGTACAATCTTGAACGTATAACCTGGAGCTATAATTATCTGGGTGGCTGTTATTAATGTCTCTGTGTGGTGGCGGTCCAGATAGTCCAGAATATTCTGTAACGCCTCTTCCGGAGTCAGACGGTTATTTTTCTCTTCATATGGCATCCATTGTTTGACAACCAGATCATCGGCTGTCGCATCCGGATTGTCAGCCAGTGTGACACCCATATAATAAAGGCTTTCCAGTGTGCGGACCGAGGTGGTGCCTACGGCAATGATTTTTCTGATATTCTCTTTTATCCGTTGGATGGAACTGCGGCGTACGGAAATAAATTCCGTGTGCATCTCGTGTCCCTCTATCGTATCGCTTTTAACAGGCTTGAAAGTCCCGGCACCAACATGCAAGGTTACTTCTTCCCGGCCGAAACCTTTTGCATCGAGGTCTGCCAGTACTTCCGGGGTAAAGTGGAGTCCTGCTGTCGGTGCGGCAACAGACCCTTTTATCTTGGAATAAACCGTTTGATAGGTTTGCAGGTCGCTTTTTTCAGTCTCCCGGTGAAGATAAGGCGGGATGGGTAAAATACCTGCCGCATCCAGAATATCGGCAAAAGTATAAGTCGGATGGTTCCAACTAAATTCAATCAGATGGCTGTCTCCACAGGTTTTCTTTTTCTCGGCAGTCAGAACAACCGTTTCCCCATTGATGGCAATCTCCCTGCTCAGTGCACCCTCTTTCCATTTCTTCAGGTTTCCGACCAGGCAAGTCCAGCTACAACGTTCCGTCTGTTGGAAGACAAGTGCATAGTCGTGAGGTTCTACCGGTTCGAGGCAGAATACCTCTATCTGTGCGCCGGTCTGCTTTTTAAAGAGCAAGCGAGCCTGAATCACCCGTGTGTTGTTGAACACCATCAGCGAGCCTTCCGGCAGGTAATCGGTTATATTCTTGAAAATGCTTTCACTGACCGTTCCGTTGCGGTAAAGAAGCAGTTTGGATTCATCCCGTTTGGGCAGAGGAAATTTGGCGATCCGTTCGTCGGGCAACGGATAATCAAATTCTTCGATGCGTATTTGTTGAGTAGCTGTAACCATGATCATTCGATAATATATAGGGCCGTTTTGCCAGTCCGGCTGCAAAAGTACGAATTTATTCCTGTCGGTCGCCGTAAGGGTTGGGCGAATCTGTAAACTTTTCATAAAGACGGACCTCTTTTGGACAGGAATTTCTTTTTCTCTATTTTTGTACGTTAATTAAAAGCCAAAGAATTATGAGTAATATCAAAATAGGAGATAAGATACGTTTCCTCAATACTACCGGCGGCGGCATTGTTCGCAGTTTTAAAGGAAAAGACCAGGTGCTGGTTGAAGATGAAGACGGTTTTGAAGTACCGGCATTGCTTCGCGAATGTGTGGTTGTGGAAGAAGGCGGCATGCAGGTACGTAGTTCGAACAAACCGAAACCGGAGGTCGTTACGCAGTCTGTAGCACAACCGAAGAGACCGGAACCGGTAGAGGAAAAAGTAGAAGAGACTGTTGAAGGCGAGCGCCTGAACGTCTATCTGGCTTATCTCCCCCTCGACCTGTCGAAAGTCGTACAGGATAGCGGTTATGAGGCTTATTTCGTAAACGATAGCAATTATTACCTGATGTTCAATTATATGAGCCGGCAGAATAATAGTTGGATAATCCGTTATAGCGGTGTCATAGAGCCGAATACCAAAATATTCATGGAAGAATTTGAAAAGGAAACCCTGAATGAACTGGAACGGATATGTATCCAGCTTATTGCCTATAAGAAAGATAAACCGTTCATGTTGAAGAATGCCGTTTCCGTAGAATTGCGTATCGATACGGTCAAATTCTATAAGCAGCATTGTTTTATGGAGAACGATTACTTTGAAGAAGACGCCTTACTGTATCCTATCGTCCGTCAGGATGTCCCGGAAAAAGAACTGTTAGTTTCCGCTACCGAATTACAGGAAGCCATGTATCAGAAAGCCCGGGAAGAACGTCGTGCCCCACAAGGTATAGTAAAGAAAAAAGCGGATAGTCCGATTCTGGAAGTAGACCTCCATATCAACCAGCTACTGGATAATACCAACGGATTAAGCAATGCCGATATGCTGACCTACCAGTTGGAGAAGTTCCATGAAATACTCGCGAAGTATGCCGGAAACAAAGGGCAGAAAATTGTTTTTATCCACGGCAAAGGAGACGGCGTACTCCGGAAAGCGATAGAAAAGGAACTGAAAACCCGCTATAAGCAGCATTACTATCAGGATGCTTCCTTCAGGGAATATGGCTTTGGTGCAACCATGGTTACTATAAAGTAGAAGATGGCAACGGAAATAGAACGGAAATTTCTGGTCTGTGGCGATTTCAGCAGGGAAGTATCCAGTGCACAGCGTATTGTGCAGGGATACATCTGTTCCCAACCGGGACGGACTGTCCGTATCCGTATCCGCGGAGAAGAAGGTTTCCTGACGATTAAAGGTCCCTCCGACGAAAAAGGCTTGAGCCGTTATGAGTTCGAACAGGAAATACCACTTGCCGATGCAGAAAAGCTACTGGCACTTTGCGAACCCGGAGCCATCGATAAAGTCCGTCATTTAGTCCCTTACGGGGGGCATTTGTGGGAAGTGGATGTATTTCACGGGGCAAACGAAGGGCTGGTTATGGCAGAAGTCGAATTGACTTCGGAAGATGAAGCATTCGACAAGCCGGAATGGTTGGGCGAAGAAGTGAGTGGCGATCGCCGGTATTACAACTCGATGCTAACCAAGCATCCGTACAGTGAATGGAAATGATTTGAAAACAAAATAATGATAAACACCATGAAGAAAAAACTTATGATAACCCTCGCAGCTGCTATTCTGGGATTACCGGCTGTAGCAGATGAGGGAATGTGGCTGTTGCCCTTGTTAAAGCAGCAGAAACTGCCAGAGATGCAGGCTTTAGGATTGAAATTGCAGGATTATGATATTTACAGTCCCGATTCGGCGTCCCTGAAAGATGCTGTAGTTATATTTGGCGGCGGCTGTACGGGCGAAATCGTTTCCCCGGACGGACTGCTCCTTACCAACCACCATTGCGGGTACAGCCAGATACAACAGCATAGCTCGTTGGAACACGACTACCTGACAGATGGCTTTTGGGCGAAATCCCGTGCTGAGGAACTGCCTAATCCGGGGCTTACCGTTACATTTATCGACAAGATAGAAGACGTGACGGATTATGTAAAGAAAGAACTGGAAAAGGATACCGACCCGAATAGCATGAACTTCCTTTCCCCTAAATACCTGAACGGTCTTGCCAAGGAGAAAGTCGGCGAAAAATTCCTGCAGGATAATCCAGGAACGGAAGTGGAAATCAAAGCCTTCTACGGCGGTAATGTGTACTATATGTTCACAAAGAAAATCTATTCGGATATCCGTTTGGTAGGTGCTCCTCCTTCATCTATCGGTAAATTCGGTGCCGATACGGACAACTGGATGTGGCCGCGCCATACGGGTGACTTTTCCGTATTCCGTGTGTATGCCGATGTCAATGGCAACCCGGCTGAATATTCAGACAAGAATGTACCGTTGCGTCCGAAACGCTGGTTCAAAATCTCTATCAACGGCGTTCAGGAAGACGATTATGCCATGATGATGGGGTTTCCCGGACGGACAAACAAATATTATACTTCCTGGGAAGTAGCCGAACGTCGCGATATAGACAATGCCGTGCGCATCAATATCCGCGATTTACGTCAGAAGGTGATGCTGGAAGAAATGCTGAAGGACCCATCCGTCCGTATCCAGTATTCCAGCAAGTATGCCGGTTCGACCAACGCATATAAAAATGCAATCGGTAGCAACTGGGCTATCAACAAGCGTAATTTCGAACAAGTAAAGAAAGAGGAACAGGACAGACTGATTGCCTGGTCTAAAAAAGTTTGCGAACCGAATTATCAGGAAGCCTTGCTGACATTGGAGCAAATTGTTTCAGACCGCAAAGACCTCCGTTTCCGCAGCTGGATGCTGGATGAAGCGATTCTGCGAGGAATCGAATTTAGCAGAGTACCGACTGATGTACAGTCTGTTCTCGATGCTTTGAAAGGTAAAGACAAAAGTGAGAAAGAGAAACAGGTTCGCCTGCTGGATATGGCATATCACCGTTTTGCCAATAAGGATTATTCTCCGGAGGTAGACAGGAAGATTGCCAAAGTAATGCTGAAAGAGTACCGCCGTCTGATTACGCCTAAGAAGCAACCAGCCTATTTTGCCCTGATAGATAAGAAGTTCAAAGGGGATGCAGACCGCTTTGTGGATTACCTGTTCGACAAATCCATCTATGGCAGTGAAGATAACTTCAATAAGTTTAAAGCGCATCCTTCCGTTAAGGCATTGGAAAACGACCCGATGATACAGTTTGCAAAATCTGTGCAGGATGAAAAGAACGCTTTGGATGCTTCGCTGAAAGGTTTTGATGCCGGATATGCCATTGCACACCGTACTTATGTAAAGGGATTGCTTGCCATGTATGGTGATAAGGCTAATTTCCCGGATGCAAACTTCTCCCTTCGTCTGACTTACGGACAGGTAAAAGGATATAGCCCGCGCGATTGCGATTATTACGGTTGCCAGACCACTTTGGATGGTGTCATGGAAAAAGAGGATTCCACCAACTGGGAGTTTGTGGTTCCTGCACGTTTAAAAGAGCTTTATACAGCGAAAGACTTTGGCCGTTATGGGATGTCTAATGGCAAGATGCCGGTAGCTTTCTGTGCAACGACCCATTCCACAGGCGGAAACTCCGGTAGCCCGGTAATGAACGGCAATGGAGAACTGATAGGTATAAACTTCGACCGTAACTGGGAAGGAGTGGGTGGCGATATCCAATACCTGCCGGATTACCAGCGTAGTATCATCGTCGATATTCGTTACGTTCTCTTCTTAATAGATAAGTATGCCGGAGCAGGCTATTTATTGGAGGAAATGGATTTGGTGAAATAAACGGCTGATAAATATGAAGAATGGGAGCATGGATTAAAAAGACACATGCTCCCGTTTTGTTTATAGAGAAATGTAAGATGGAGCTTCTTATTCTTGGATACACCTAACCGAGAACCCGTTCGCCCTGTCGTATGCAGCCTGTCGGAACGCAGCACTGTTAAAGAGCACGAGACGGGCGCTCACATTGTCGGACGGTACTGACGACGACCAGTATCTGCTGCCGGAACCCTGACTGTTGGATGACCCGTCATTGGGACTCCGATAGCCCGCAGCAGGCAAAATGAGCTGGAGGCCATTGGTGGTATTGATGGTCAGTAAGTTATTTTTAAATTCCTTACCGGTACTTGTATTATCGGCACCGATAACAACCCATTCGGCCATAGTAGGAACACGCCAACCAGCAGGGCAAGGATCATAAGGTGTCTTACGAGCAGTCTTGGTCGCATCGACAGTAGAACTGGCAACCTCATCGAGGTTCCATAATTTCTGATACCAAGCGTCAGCAACCATAGCTGAACTGCCAGGGTTATCCTTGCCGGTCTCGAAACGCAACCAGTTATACTGGGTATTAGGAGCAGAACTACTGGACACGATAAATTTTTGTTTCCAAGGAGTCATATCGGGAACAACGCCATTGCTACCTGTCGGGTAATTAGACTTGTCATTGAACTTTTCAGAAGTAGTAATAGTACTGTTATTCGTATTCGTAAATCCCTCTTTACGCCCCCACTGATATAATTTACCGCAAGTAGTGGTAATATTACCGCCGGTAACAGAAGTAGGTATCTGGGTGGCACCCAAATTAACAGGAGACCAATAATACGTTTTACCGTCTTTACCGGTCATTGGAATAGCCGTATAACGTTTCGTATCGCTGATAGGATAAGTTACGGTACTCGCACTACGATACAAACCGTATTCCTTGACCTCCTGACCGGGAACGGTAATTTGGATATCAGCCTTATGTGCCTGATATTTGGTATCACTTCCCGAAGCGGGAGCAATGGTACCGGTATAAGTGTTCTGGCGGCGGTTGTTTGCTATAGTTGTCGCTTTACTTTCACTCAACCAGTTTTGACCGGTTCCGTATTTTTCATCATATGTACAGCTTACCGTAATGGGAGACTCGAAAAGAGAGGTAGAAACAATTGTCATACTTCCGCCAGTAGGATTTATCTGCAACGTTTTAGCAGCTTCGTCTGCTGTGACTCCGGTGATTATTGCCGATGATGGTTCATCTTCTATAGATAAAGTAACCGGGATTTCCTTCAAGGCATCCAGTTTATGCTGGAACTTAAGCGTCAATTCACCCGGATTGGCCGTGGGGAAGCCCTCTTTGTCTACTTTCACTTCAAACTTATACGTATCTTCATCCAGATCGCTTTCCACTTTATCCACTGTAAGCCACTCCGGAAGGTCTATCAGTTTACTGCCACCCTTACAATCCACCGTAAGCGTAACAGAAGGAACCTCGACAGAAGAAACAGCTTTCAAAGTCAGTTTATTATCTGCAAAACTGCTTGTCCCGTCTGATGCAGATTGGGCAAGTTCAGGAACAAAAGACAACGGGTCTACAAGAAGCGTATTGCTCTTTCCTGTGGCATCATCGATAAAACGGATGATTCCGCGAGGAAAAATGCCACCGGTATAACCCGCTTTCATCGAGATAATATACTTATGTTCAGTACCGGACATGGTTGCAGCCCTTGTAACGGGTTCTTCCTTTACTTCCAGCCAATCGCAGTTTTTATTACTTCCGGCATACCGGATGGCATAAGACATCGTGGAATTGGAAGTAGTACCGAGAGAGAATTTACTATCAGTAGCAAGAAGCATCGTTACTGTTTTCGTATCCGCATTGTAAGCGGTTGCAGGATTAGCTATTGCGTCCGGGTCAAAAGTAAAACTGCCCGAACCGCCGCCAGTAGGGTCCAGACCGTCTATATCGCCGCCCTCATCCCATTCGGCTACATCCAATGTGAAGTCCAAGTGGTATTCATCGGCTTTGGTGATGCCAATAGTATATCTATGGTTGTTATTGATTTCAAGCGCGACCGACCCGCCATCGGCTGTAGGCTGTTTGAAAGGTATCTGATAGGTTACGTCTTTTGTCTCCGTCAGGTTTACCTGATACGTCCCTTTCAGAATCAAGTAGCCTTCGTCTTTTGATGGGCTCGGATAAGAATAAAAGGCAGATACCTGCAAGCCCGTATTGGCATTATCACCTTCAAAAGCCCGTGCAGGATAAGTTATCAAATCCCCATCTGCCGCAGGTGATGCACCAACCACTTTGACAGGAAAGAAAGAAACTCCCTTTCGTCCGTTGCCCATCGAAATGGATTCCAGATGGAATTTGGAATCAGCCTCCACATTGCTCACATCAAAACGGGCCATCGTGCGTGTCAGTTTAAATCCGGTCTGTACACGTGCGGAAGAACCGAAGTCGGTCAGGTCGATGGGAACGGTTTGCGAACCGACCATCGGAAGGGGCAGGTTCAATGCCGTGCCTGCCTCCGCAAGCAGTGGGGAATGGAGCTTCTGAAAGTCTGTTTCGGAGGGTGTCCCTTCAACAAGGTTCCCGGTTTCCATATTATATTCGAGTGGCTGGAAATAAGTATTTTCCACCACGCTGCCATCCGCCGGATTCACCAGTTCGGTCTGGTTGGCAAGGCAGTAAAGGCGTACGAACATGCCTTTTTGGAGTTCAAGCAGGGCGGTGGTGGTAGCGTCGTCCGTACCGACAGCGAGGTTCAGTTTATTGGCTCCTGCCGGCAGAGCGACTCCTTCCGGGCGGTAGGCGAAGCGTTCGCGGTAGGTGTAAGTGCCTGTCTCGTCCGTAGAAGCGAACACGTAAATATCCAGAGTGGAGATTGCGTTCTCTTCTTTGGTGGCAATGGGGGCATCTGCTTTGGTTTCCGATTTAGTTGTGGCTACGGTAAGTTTGTTCTTGAAAGAAAGAAGCACTTCACGTTTGTTTGCACTGTCTGTTCCGTCTGCAGGGGTACGGTCTGCCTTGTCTGCTTCTGTCGTACAGGAGGCAAGCAGCACTGCGGCAAGCAAATACACACTTGCCGCAAGTGTCTGTACCGGTTTGTAAGAGGGACATAGATCTTGTTGTTTTGTTTTCATATCAGAGTGTATTTAGTTTATCAGTATATTTTTATACGATGACCGTATACGCCTGCATACGGTTGTCGTATGTACTCGCATATAGGTATCGTATACGCTTGCATACGGTCACCGTATGTGGACGCATACGACCTTCGTATAAAGATTAGAGTTCTTCGGGTTTATCGCCATCGCTTACTTCTCCCACATGCAGGGGATACGGAAAGCGGTTGCGGCGTACCTCTTTGAGTAGTTGTTTGCTGTTTCCGCCGTACTGTGTTGCTACCTCCAGATAGTAATCTCCGTCCGGCAATTGTGGTATGATAAAGGAGAAATTGGAAGGCTCGTTCCGTATTAATGATGTCTCTGGAACTGCGGTTTCGACTTTTGTGGAAGCGTTGATAAAAAAGAAGCCGATAGTGGTATTTCCGGTTCCGGCTATTTTAGTACGGTATCCTTCGCCTGTCAGACCGCCACCTGCTGTAATCCTGTTGTTTACGCTTCCGGTGGTGGTGTCGTTTACCTTGATAATCGTAGGCAATGCCTCCTCTACGGCACTGACGATAACGGATATGCTTTTCAAGTCATTTTTAAATTCACCGCGTGGCGAACAACGTAGGGTGACGTTATTCAGTTCGGGGTCGAACTGTGCCTTGGGACCGATAAAGGAACCGTCCACACCAAGGGAGTTATTCGAGAACCCAAATTCTACCGTTGAGGCAGAGTAGAGTTCGTTGCGTGCCTGTGCCATTAAATCGTTGTAGGCACTTTCCAGTTCGCTGGCTGAAAATTTACTGCCTGCATTTGCAGCGAGACGGCAAAGGTCTTTGACTGTGCGGTTTGCAAGATAGGTTACATTGAATGTGAAATCATCTTCCCGTTCGGTTAACTTGTTTGCTACTAATTTACCAGCAATACTTCGTTTTTTGGGTTCTGTCGTTGCCATAATAATGGGTTTAATTAAGTTCCAGTGAAACTTAGATTAAAATCACCCGCTTTTAGAAATATTATGAATCGGCGAAAGCTGTTGTTTCTCTAATATTTTCAGGCTAACCGAGGTGGTTTTGCTGCTATAGGCATTGAATTTTAATAGTTTACATTGTAAGAAGCCTCAATGTTTATTCATACATTTGCTCCTATTATTAACATAGTTTCACTGGAACTATGGTGGTTTGTTGTTTTAAAGATGAGTTGAATGATTAAAGAATGCCAGAACCTTTAGATGTGCCGGATATAAAACGGCAAACGGATTACACAAATGTTTTGCCATGCATTGTGTAATCCGTTTTTTATGTTGTCAGATAAGTTTATTTCTTCATTCTGCTGATTAACCGTCCTAATTCGCCAATCCACAAAACCAGCGATGTAGAACCGATTATGATGCCCCAATCTTTCCAGGAAAGAGGAATTACGCTGAACATCGGACCGCCGAATGTAACAATCAGGTATTGTCCAATTACGATAATCAGTGCCACGAACAGGAAGCTCTTGCTTTCTTTCAGGTTGGCAAAGGCTGAACGTCCTTCCATAAACGCTTTTGCGTTGAACATATTCCAGAACTGCAACATGACAAAGAAACTGAAGAACCAGGATAAATCATGCGGAGTCAAGCCGCTTTGTGCATGGAAATAGAATAGTAATCCCATCAAGACTGCGACAAAAGCAAATCCTACTCCGAATATATTGTATGCCATCGGACGTGTGATGATAAAGTCTCCGTCCTTACCGCTCCGGCGGGGTCTGTCTTTCATAACCCGTTCGTTCGGAGGAAGCGAAGCAAGGGCTCCGGCGGCAAACGTATCCATAATCAGGTTCACCCAAAGCATTTGCGTGATGGTAAGCGGCGACTCGGTACCCAACAATGACCCCATCAATACAATCAAACATGCCGCCACATTGATGGTGAGCTGGAAGAGCAGGAACTTCTGGATATTACGGTAGAGGGAACGTCCCCACATAACCGCACGGGTAATGCTGCTGAATGAGTTATCGATAATCGTAATATCACTTGCTTCTTTTGCAACTGAGGTGCCGTCGCCCATGGAAAGACCTACTTGGGCCGCTTTTAATGCCGGAGCATCGTTTGTTCCGTCGCCGGTAACAGCCACAACCGCTTCCCTCTGTTGAAGAAGCTGGACAAGGCGTTGCTTATCTGTAGGACGTGCACGGCACATGATTTTCAAATCCAGGACACGGTCCAAAGCCTCTTCGTCTGTCAAGGCTTCAAAACCGGGACCTGTGATGATATTACGGTCTGTATCTTCTGTTTTCCAGATACCGATTTGACGTCCGATTTCCTTGGCTGTACCCGGTGTATCACCGGTAACGATTTTCACGTCTATGCCTGCATTCAGACAACTTTGTACGGCTGCCGGTACATCTGCACGGACTGGGTCTGAGATAGCAACAACACCCAGATAAGTCAGGTCGGTATTGTGCAGGCGCCCATTCATAAAGAATGCCGTGTCTTCTCCTTCTTCTACAATCTGGTAGGCAAAGCCCAGTGTACGCATCGCCTGGTTCTGATAGTTCAGCAATTGTTGTTCTATGGCGGCTTTGCAAGCATCGACCGGTTTGTATGTATTGTCTGTGGCAACACGCTGGCTGTTGGCAAGCACGATTTCCGGCGCGCCTTTCACATACAGCACTTTTTTACCCAGCAGGGGAGATTGTACGAGTGTCGCCATATATTTGCGTTCTGTCGAGAAGGTCAACTGGTCCAGAACCGGGGCGTTTTCCCTTAAATCCAGATAGTTCTGGTGTTGGCTGTTTAGCCAGAGAAGCAGGGCGGCTTCGGTCGGGTTGCCTAAGGTCTTGACCTTCTCTTCCGAGAAGTCGAGATAGGCAGTGGAGTTGACGGAAATGCCTTCTTTTATCAGATTGCTTAATTCGTCGTCACCCAACTGCTGGTCTTTCAGGTTATAGAAGTTTGTTTCGTGTACCTGCATCTGGTTTTGTGTCAGGGTTCCGGTTTTATCCGTACAGATAACCGTTGTAGCCCCCATAGTTTCGCAGGCGTGCATTTTGCGCACCAGATTGTTGGTTTTCAGCATACGGTTCATGCTAAGGGCAAGACTCAGCGTCACACTCATAGGCAAGCCTTCCGGCACGGAAACCACAATCAGGGTAACGGCAACCATAAAGATATTCAGGATATGGGAAATCAAATCCATAACCGGCATGCCGGATGAAGTGAGCAGGAGTTTTGCCAACAGGGCGATGAATGTTACTGCTGCGATGGTATATCCGGCTCTGCTGATTATTTTTGCCAGTCCTGCCAACTGGATTTGCAGCGGGGTATCGATATTGTTATCAATTTGGGAGCCTTCATACACTTTACCGTATCCGGTGGCGTCGCCCACTTTTTCCACTTCCATGATACCGTGTCCGTCTACAACGGTTGTACCGCGCATTACGACGTTTGACGGGTAGGTTGCTTCGTTATCAAAATCAGCCTCATTTGTCGTTTTGCTGATGATGGGTTCGCCTGTCAGCGTGGATTCGTTGATTTGCAGGGAAATGGCTTCGAGTAAATGTCCGTCGGCGGGAACTTCTTCGCCGGTTTCCAGCACCACGATGTCGCCAACGACCACCTCTTTTTTGGGAACCTGGCAAATGTTGCCTTCCCGTATCACTTTGACCATTACGTCGTCGTTGACTGTGTTCAATACATCGAAGGCTTTGTTGGCTTTCATTTCAAAGAAGAAGCCCACACAGGAAGCCAGCATGATGGCAAAGAAGATACCGATAGGTTCGAGGAATGCCGTGAAGCCTTTAGCTTCCGGTCCCCAGCAATGCACGCCGGCAATTATCATGGACAGTAACCATGCAACTAATAAGATGCGAATGATAGGGTCGTCGAATTTTTCGAGGAACTGGCTCCATAAAGAGGCCTTCTTGGGAGGGGTAAGTACGTTTTCACCATACAAACGCCTGTTTTCATCCACTTGTTGTTTGGTTAGTCCCTGATACTGATGTTTTTTATCCATAAATTTATTAATCTGTTACTAAAGAATTACGGGCACAAATTACGTAAAGTCGCCCGACATATACAAATGCCGGGCGTGAATTTCCATGGATTGGCTGCGAATGGCCGGTTCTTAAGGGCGGATTACTTCCATACCCATCCGTCTTGCCGGATGTGCCAGAGGGTTCCGTCGGGTGCAGGCATACTGATTTCGTACATGGATGGAGTTGTGTACAGGCGGATTTGTTTAGCCTGTTCGGGCGTACAAATCTCCTCCGGCTTTAATTCGTTTACCGTAGTGGCATACTGTCCGAATGTTGCAGCATACAGATTCTGGCGGTAATACAGGTTGCGCAGCAGCCATTTCACTTCTTCGGCAGGGTTTGTGACGAAAGGCGTTTCGCCGGTTCCTGCCACTTTATCGGAGAATTGTACGTATCCCCAATATTCCGGCATATGGATGTTGATAACTCCGGTAGGCGCCCATACCCAGTTGTATTCGCGTATTTTATCCTCTCCCTTGATGGGAACTTTAACGTATTGCCCGTTCTGTACTTCGGTAGTCCATTGTACACGGGAGAAGTTGACGCGCATCTGTTCTCCGGCTTCCGGTTTTCCTTTCCCGCGCATTACTTCGTAGATGGCAGTCCATGGCATAAACACTTCCACACTCCATGATTTGTCGATGTCGTTCGGATTGTTGAGCGTTCCGTTTATATGGACAGCCGATTGCATTCCGGCAAGTTCCAGATTGTTCAGTACTTGTGGATTATCCCGGTACGGTCTGCTCAGGAAAAGGTCCCAATCCGTACCTTTCGCATTGATTTCGTATTCCAGATAGTTGTGCGTGTCGTTGGTCGGATTCAGGAAGATTTCAAAGTCATTATCATAATAGATGACGGTATCGTGCTGCATTAATGTTGCCCATACATGCGGCTCTTCCAGAAGGGCGGCAAAGTACATTCCTTTTTCATCGTATGCCATTTTAGCCCTTGTGTTCAGGTAGGGCTTCGGACGCTTGTCGCCTTCAATGTCTACGAAGTCGCTAGTCCAGGGGATAGCGTCCCATTCTCCGGGCGACAGTATGCCGTCCACTTTAATCTGTCCCGGTGCTTTGTAGCAGACATACGTCGGAGGATTAAAGGGGAACTGTTCCGGATAACTGATTGCCTGCTCTTTCGATGCCTGCTTGTTTCCACATGAGAGCAACGTAAGTGTTGCCAACGATAAAGATAGTAAGATACCTTTGCTCATTTGTATTGCTCGATTTAGTTTGTATTCGATTCTGCGTTGTTTATGATATCCATTGCCGCATCCAGCCATAACAGCATATCTTCGGTCATGTTCTGGTTGCCGACAAGTTCTTTACTTTGTTTGTTGCCTAAGCGGACAACAACCGCGTTTTTATCGGGGATGGCAAATACATATTGCCCGTAAAGCCCCCGCATATAGGGAATGTCCTGTCCTTTGTAGGTCAGTATCCAGTATTGGAAACCGTATTGGCGGTTCGGTTCGTCTGTTTTGGGATCATGCAAGCAGCTGTCCGGAGTGGTGGCCTCTTTCAGGTAGCTTTCGGAAACCAGTTGTTTGCCGTTCCAGCTTCCTTTATTTAATATCAACTGTCCGAAACGGGCAAAGTCGCGGGCATTACTGTTGAAGCAGCAATAGGCTTTTTCCATTCCGTCTTTTTTATCGAGGCTCCACAGGGCATCTTCCTCTGCCTGCATGGGAGTCCATAGTTTCCGGGAAACGTAGGAGCAGATGTCTTCCCTGATCGCTTTCTCCACCAGGAAAGCCAGTAGTTGGGTTACACCGCTCTGGTAAATGAATTCGACTCCCGGCTCTTTGATTTCTTTCATACCGAAAGCGATTTCAGCCAGGTCGTTCCCGTAATAAAGTTTGGTAGTGGGGGAGAAGGGCGAAGCATAAGCCTCCTGAAAGTCGAATCCGGCACTCATCGTCAGCAGATGGCGGATGGTGAGCGGTTTTCCGTTGTATCCGGCAAATTCGGGGAAGAAGTCGCTGACCGGCTGGTCTACGCTCTTAATAAAACCATCGTCGATGGCACATCCGGTGGCAAGCGAAATAATACTTTTAGCCATCGAAAACGAATTACTGTGGGAAGAGGGCGAGTAGCCGTCCCAGTATTGTTCGAAAAGAAGGGCACTGTCTTTTATGATGACATAAGCAACCGTGCTGTAGTCCTCAAATCCGGAAACATACTTTTCCGGCAGGGATAATGTGTTGAAAACTTCTGCCTCTTTCCAGGGGGCAGGGTTACCTGCTTTTACGATCCGGTTTTCAAATATCGGATATTGGTCAATCTTCGGGAATAAGTGGATTAGTGTCTGGCGAAGGTAGTAATTGGAGGGTAATGCCAGATACCCTCCAATGCAGCAAACTACCAACAGTATTGCCCATCCTGTTTTTTTCATTTATTCTTCTCCTTTTTCTTCTTCTTTGTACCAGGAAGCGTACATGTGGTAATTCTTAGCAATCTTCTGGTTGATTTCCTTCGCTTGTTCCGGGTCTACCTTCTTTACGAATTTAGCAGGAACGCCGGCATAGATACTGCCCGGTTCCACAATTGTTTTGCTAAGTACCACAGAGCCGGCGGCCACGATGGCACCTTCTCCGATGACTGCATGGTCCAATACAACCGAGCCCATGCCGATTAAAGCGCCGTTGCATATTTTAGCGCCGTGAATCGTTACGTTATGACCTACGGAAACGTCATCGCCAATCTCAATGGTCGACTTTTCGTATAGGGTATGTAATACGGAACCGTCTTGTATGTTTACTCCGTTACCGATACGGATGGAGTTTACATCACCGCGCAGCACGGTTCCGAACCAAATACTGCAACCCTCTCCAATTTCAACATCTCCAATGATGCAGGCATTGTCTGCCAGGAATGTGTCTTTACCGATTTTCGGGGTAAAGCCTCTTACTGATTTTATTATTGCCATAGTTTTATAGTTGACAAGTGACAGTTGACAGTTGACAGTTAAAAACAGCTTTGAAACTGTCAACTGTCACTTGTCAACTGTTAACTGTTTAGATTTCTGCTGTTTTATGTTTTAACCACGCTTTTTCCTCTTCGTCAAGGTATGGGCTTAGTTTTTCGTATACCATTTGATGATATTTGTTCAACCAGGCAAGTTCGCGAACTGAAAGCATGGAGGCGATAACCAGGCTGGTGTCGATATAACAAAGCGTGATTGTTTCGAAACTGAGGAATTTACCGAATTCGGTTTCGCTGTCTTCACGTACAACAATCATGTTTTCCGTACGGATACCGTATTCTCCGGCGCGATACATGGCCGGTTCGTCACTCATCACCATTCCGGGTTTCAGTACAACCGGATTCTCTTCCATTCGGATACTTTGCGGGCCTTCATGTACATTCAGGCAATGCCCGATACCGTGGCAGGTTCCGTGCAAATAGTTGATACCGGCATCCCATAAGGCTTTTCGTGCAAAAGCATCAATCAGGCAACCGCGTATTCCGGCAGGGAATTTGCATTTGGCAATGCTGATCGTTCCTTTCAGGGCACGGGTGAAATCCTTTTTCATCTGTTCGGTCGGTTCGCCGAGGGCAATTGTACGGGTTACGTCGGTGGTTCCGTCCATGTATTGGGCACCGGAGTCTAACAGGTAAAGGCTTTCGCGTTTCAGTTCGGTGTCGGTTTCCGGTGTAGGACTGTAGTGAACCACAGCGGCATTCGGTCCGTAGCTGGATATGCTGCCGAAACTGTTCATGATATATAAAGGCTGTTCGGCACGCAGTTCCGTTAGTTTGAAGGCTGCGCTAAGCTCTGTGACTTTTTCGCCGGCTGCCAGTTCCTTTTCCAGCCAGTAGAAGAACTTAGTCAGGGCTACTCCGTCTTTCTCCACTGCATTCTGGAAACCTTTGATTTCGGTTTCGTTTTTAATACTCTTCAGATGATTTGCCGGAGAGATATCTTCAATCACCGTACAACTTGCCGGGAGGGCATTGTAGATGGCCACATTCGTTTTGTTTCCATCGAGGAATACGACAGTATCTTCCGGCAGGCGGGAGAGGTAAGTATATATCATGGAATAGTCTGCCAGTTTTACACCTTCGTGTTTCAGACGTTCGATAACTTCTGTCGTCAACTTTTTAGGATTGATAAAGAGCACGCTTTCTTTTTCGGAAATGAAGGCATAGCTGATAACAACCGGATTGTAAGTTACATCCGTGCCACGTATATTGAATGTCCATGCAACTTCATCCAATGCGGAGAGGACAGTGCAATCGGCTCCGGCTTCGTGTACTTTGTCGTTGATGGCAATCAGTTTGTCTTCCGTGGATTGCCCGCTCAATTCGACCGGCATTTCAAATAACGGGGCATCGGGGATTGCAGGACGGTCTTTCCAAATCGGATCAATCAGGCTGAGGTCCGTTTTCAGCAGGATGCCTTTTTTCTTCAATTTGAGTTTAAGCACACGTGCATCGGCTGCGCTGTAAGTTTCACCGTTTAATCCTACGGTCTGTCCTTCGCTCAGTTCATGGAGCAAAAAATCCGGGATGGTCGGGGTTTCCGGTAATATTTTATATAATTCGATACCGCTTCCTTCCAACTGGCTTGCCGCTTGCAGGAAGTAACGGGAGTCTGTCCATAACCCGGCTTTGTTGGCTGTGATAACAACTGTCCCTGCCGAACCGTTGAAACCGGAAATCCATTCGCGGTATTTCCAGCAATCGGCGGGATACTCGCTCATATGCGGATCGGAAGTCGGGATGATGTAGGCATCGATGTTCTGCTTTGCCATTTCTTCCCGTAGCGCTATAATTCTTTCAGAAATGTTCGTTTTCATTGTATTCTGTTTTTTAGTCAACGTTACTTTGCAAAAATAGTAAATATCGATTAGGATTAATGCTTGTTTAAATATTATTTGTCATCCGTATCCAGTACAAAAACAACGAAAGTACAACTTGGAAATGCTTTGCTAAGTATTCTCTTGTATAAGTATGATTTTTCCGGTTCATAGTTATGAATTAGAAAAAACATAGTTATGAATCGGGAAAATCATACTTATGAGGGGGTAAAGGCATTAGGAACTTAATTTGTTTTTGAGTCTCTGGATTTTTGCGATGTATAATATATTAATGTACTTGTGCTGACAACCGGGGAATGTTATTATTTTTGCAATCGCTTATTATAGTTGAAACATGCATGACAAATGAATCATATAACCTCTTTGAAAACAGTCCGTCTGAGTGACGATGCTGATGCTGTAATTATTTTGGACCAGACTCAGTTACCGGGTAAGGAAGATTATGTAAAACTTTTTACACCGGAAGATGTGTGGGATGCCATCTATAAATTAAAGGTACGTGGAGCACCAGCTATCGGGATTGCTGCGGCTTATGGCATTTATATAGGCTGCCGAGGGATAGAAACAGATTCGGTTATTGATTTTCAGAAAGAATTTGGTCGGATAAAAGCATATCTTGCAGGTGCACGTCCGACGGCAGTAAATCTTGTTGCTTCTTTAAACCGGATGGAACATGTGCTGATAACTCATCAGCAGGAAAACGTTGCACAGATAAAAGAACTGTTGCGAAAGGAGTCGGAAGCTATTCGAGAGGAAGATGCCGTAGCTTGTCGTCGGATAGGGGAGTATTGTCTTTCATTGTTGAAGCCTGGCTTTGGGATTTTGACTCATTGCAATGCCGGTCATCTAGCTGTGTCGGAATATGGCACAGCATTGGCTCCGGTTTATTTGGGAGAAGAGAGAGGGTATCATTTTAAAGTGTTTGCAGATGAAACCCGCCCGTTGTTACAAGGAGCCCGCCTGACGGCTTATGAATTAAATAAAGCCGGAGTGGATGTGACTTTGATTTGTGATAATATGGCCTCGTCCGTTATGCAGAAAGGATGGGTTCAGGCTGTTGTGGTAGGCTGTGACCGGATTGCAGCAAATGGGGATGTAGCGAATAAGATTGGAACTTCAGGTGTCGCTATTCTGGCTCGTCATTACAGAATCCCTTTTTACGTATTGGGACCCACATCGACTATAGACATGAAATGTCCTGACGGAAATTCTATTGTAATAGAAGAACGTAATCCGGATGAGGTTACAAAGCAGTGGTATACCCAAAGAATGGCTCCGGAAGGAATAAATGTATATAATCCTGCATTTGATGTAACATCTCATGAGCTAATAACGGCAATCATCACAGAAAAAGGCATCCATTATCCTCCGTATGAAGAGAGTCTGCCGGAAAGAGTTTGAACCACAAGCTAAAAAAAAGCCGGAAAGTTTTGCTAATAACGAAACAATCAGTAATTTTGCTGCCCAATTTGTGGATATAGTAATTAAACAATAATAATAAATTAAATTATGATCGTAGTTCCATTAAAAGAAGGCGAAAACATTGAAAAAGCGCTGAAGAAATTCAAAAGAAAGTTTGAAAAGACAGGTGTTGTAAAAGAACTTAGAAGCCGTCAGGCATTCGAAAAGCCGTCTGTATCAAAAAGAAAGCAAACTATGCGCGCTGTCTATGTTCAGCATTTACAGCAGGTAGAAGAATAAAAAAACAAAATCTGTCTACCTGACTTGTTTTATTGAATTCTTATTCCTATTTTCGTTGCATAAAAGTTGATGCAACGTGAATATGTTGATTGATTCGTTTTTAGATTATCTTCGGTATGAGAGGAATTATTCCGATTATACAGTGCAGGCTTATTCGAAAGATTTGCAGCAGTTTGAAGATTTTGTGAAAGAGAAAAAAGAAGGCATATTTGTGCCGGAAGAGATTGATACGGATATTGTAAGGAATTGGATTATCTTTTTATTGGATGACAAAATTTCTCCTGTATCGGTTAACCGGAAATTAAGTTCTTTGAAATCTTTTTTTAAATTCCTTATGAAGCAGGGACTCGTTTCTGTGAATCCATTGAGGTTTGTAGCCGGTCCTAAAACAAAAAAGCCGTTACCCGCTTTCGTAAAAGAGAAGGATATGGAGGTTTTGTTGGATGGGGATGGATTTGATGAGGATTTTGAGGGTGTGAGAGATCGGTTGATGCTGGAAATGTTATATGATACCGGTGTACGGCGTTCTGAACTTGTCGGTTTGAAAAAAACGGACGTAGATTATGATGCTTTGCAAATAAAGGTGACCGGTAAACGAAATAAACAGCGATTGATCCCTTTTGCAGAAAGATTAAAAAACTTGATGCTTGCATACACTGAAGTCCGGAATCGTGAAGTTGGAGCAGGAAGCGAATGGTTCTTTGTAAAGAAGAACGGGGAGCAAATTTCGGTGGGTATTCTTTATACGGTAGTAAAAAAGAAACTTTCGGAAATTCCTACATTAGCAAAATGCAGTCCTCACGTTTTACGACATTCATTTGCAACAAGTATGTTGAATAATGGAGCGGAGTTGAATGCTGTGAAAGAGTTATTGGGACACAGCAGTCTGGCTTCAACCAGTATTTATACACATACAACCTTTGAGGAATTAAAAAAAGTGTATCATGCTCATCCAAGAGCACAAAAAGAAGGAGGTTAATTATGGAAGTTAGAATTCAAGCAATCCATTTTGACGCAACTGATCAATTAGAAGCGTTTATTCAGAAGAAAGTAGCTAAGTTAGAGCAATATTTTGACGGTATTCTGTCGGCAGAGGTTAGTTTAAAGGTTGTTAAGCCTGAATCTGCAAAGAATAAAGAAGTTGCTATCCGGTTGATTATTAAAAATGGAGATTGTTTTGCTGAAAAGGTAAATGATACTTTTGAGGAATCTGTGGACGAATGCGTAGAAGCATTGCAGAAACAGTTGGTTAAATTCAAGGAAAAAATCAGAGCCAAATAAAAAAAACGGTAGATAAATTTGGTATGTAAGAAATAATGCCTAAATTTGCAGCCGTTTCGCCTTGGTGACGAAACGGCTGTTTTTTGAAGCAGGCTTGCCTCTTTAGCTCAGTTGGCCAGAGCACGTGATTTGTAATCTCGGGGTCGTTGGTTCGAATCCGACAAGAGGCTCAAAAGAATGTATTGGAATGGGCAGTTACCAGAGTGGCCAAATGGGGCTGACTGTAACTCAGCTGGCTTTCGCCTTCGGTGGTTCGAATCCATCACTGCCCACAAAAGTGAAACAATTCATGAGCTGGATTGGTTCGTTTGAAATTGCGGAAGTAGCTCAGTTGATAGAGCATTAGCCTTCCAAGCTGAGGGTCGCGGGTTTGAGCCCCGTCTTCCGCTCTTTTTATTGCCTGTGTAGCTCAGCGGTAGAGCACTTCCTTGGTAAGGAAGAGGTCCCGAGTTCAAGTCTCGGCACCGGCTCAATGATATTTTTAGAACATGATCATTAATCAAATAAAGAACAATTAAGTTATGGCAAAAGAGAAATTTGACAGATCGAAACCACATGTTAACATTGGTACGATTGGTCACGTAGACCACGGTAAAACTACTTTGACAGCTGCTATCACAACAGTATTGGCAAAGAAAGGCCTTTCAGAACTGCGTTCATTCGACTCTATCGATAACGCTCCTGAAGAAAAAGAAAGAGGTATTACTATTAACACTTCTCACGTTGAGTATTCGACTGCAAATCGTCACTACGCTCACGTAGACTGTCCGGGTCACGCCGACTATGTAAAGAACATGGTTACTGGTGCTGCTCAGATGGACGGTGCTATCATCGTAGTTGCTGCAACTGATGGTCCTATGCCTCAGACTCGTGAACACATCCTTTTGGCTCGTCAGGTAAACGTACCGAGATTGGTTGTATTCATGAACAAATGTGATATGGTAGACGACGAAGAAATGTTGGAATTGGTTGAAATGGAAATGAGAGAACTACTTTCATTCTATGATTTTGACGGTGACAATACTCCTATTATTCGTGGTTCTGCTCTGGGTGCATTGAATGGTGATGCAAAATGGGAAGATAAAGTAATGGAGTTGATGGATGCTGTTGATACATGGATTCCTCTGCCTCCGCGTGAAGTTGACAAACCTTTCTTGATGCCGGTTGAAGACGTGTTCTCTATCACAGGTCGTGGTACTGTAGCTACAGGTCGTATCGAAACAGGTATCGTAAAAGTTGGTGAAGAAGTTCAGATCATCGGTTTAGGTGCTGATGGAAAGAAATCTGTTGTAACTGGCGTTGAAATGTTCCGCAAACTGTTGGATCAGGGTGAAGCTGGTGATAACGTAGGTCTGTTGCTTCGTGGTATCGACAAGAACGAAATCAAACGTGGTATGGTAATTTGCCACCCGGGTAAAGTGAAAGAACACTCTAAATTCAAAGCTGAGGTTTATATCCTGAAGAAAGAAGAAGGTGGTCGTCACACTCCGTTCCACAACAAATATCGTCCTCAGTTCTATATCCGTACATTGGACGTAACAGGTGAAATCACTCTTCCGGAAGGAACTGAAATGGTAATGCCTGGTGATAACGTAACAATCGAAGTAGAATTGATCTATCCGGTTGCTTGTAACGTAGGTCTTCGTTTCGCTATCCGCGAAGGTGGCCGTACAGTAGGTGCTGGTCAGATTACAGAATTAGAAAACTAATTCAAAATAATACATATAGCCAGTCTTGTTAAGGGACTGGCTATTTTACGGAACTAGCTCAGTTGGTAGAGCACTGGTCTCCAAAACCAGGTGTCGGGAGTTCGAGCCTCTCGTTCCGTGCTAAAAATCTATAGATTCGATGAAAAAGATAATTAATTATATTAAGGAATCTTATAACGAACTTGTTTATAAAGTTTCTTGGCCAACTAGAAAAGAACTTTCCAATAGTGCAGTGGTTGTTATGTTTGCTTCCCTGATAATCGCTGTCGTAATTTTTCTTGTTGACTTAGGCTTTGAAGGTGTGATGCGTTTCTTCTATGAGAAAATCTTTTAATCAGTGTTAGGTATGTCTGATGTCCAAAAGAAATTTTATGTTCTGCGCGCTATTAGCGGTAAGGAAAATAAAGTCAGAGAGTATCTCGAAGCTGAATTGAAGAATACAGACTTGGGAGAATATGTGTCACAAGTTCTTATTCCTACAGAGAAGACTTTTACGGTACGTAATGGTAAGAAAGTAATGAAAGAAAGAGCTTACTTGCCGGGGTATGTATTAGTTGAAGCTGCTTTGGTAGGAGAAGTCGCCCATCGATTAAGAAACATTCCTAACGTAATTGGATTTTTAGGAGGATCGGATAATCCCGTACCTTTACGTCCTGCTGAAGTAAACCGTATTTTAGGTACGGTGGATGAATTGCAGGAACAACAGGATGACCTGGATATTCAATTTTATGTTGGTGAAAACGTTAAAATCACTTTTGGACCGTTTAGCGGTTTCACGGGTGTAATCGAAGAGGTCAACGCCGAGAAAAAGAAACTCAAGGTTATGGTAAAAGTCTTCGGACGTAAAACGCCCCTTGAGTTGGGTTATATGCAAGTTGAGAAAGAATAATACTTTTTTTGTTACGAATTGTATTACTGCTTTCTGTTATCGATGTTATATATCTAAAAAAATTTAGAAACAATGGCTAAAGAAGTTGCTGGACAAATCAAATTGCAGATTAAAGGAGGAGCAGCAAACCCTTCTCCCCCAGTAGGACCTGCTTTAGGTTCTAAGGGTATTAATATTATGGAGTTTTGCAAGCAATTTAATGCCAGAACCCAAGACAAGGCTGGTAAGATTTTACCTGTGGTAATTACTTACTATGCTGATAAGTCTTTCGACTTTGTTGTTAAAACCCCTCCTGTTGCTATCCAATTGTTGGAAGCTGCAAAACAGAAGAGTGGTTCTGCTGAGCCGAATCGTAAGAAGATTGCTGAAATCTCTTGGGATCAGGTAAGAACTATTGCAGAGGACAAATTAGTCGACTTGAACTGCTTTACTGTAGAGTCTGCCATGAGAATGGTTGCTGGTACAGCTAGAAGTATGGGTATCGCTGTTAAAGGGACATTCCCGGTTAATAACTAATAAACTTCAATTGAGATGAGTAAACTTACAAAAAATCAAAAGTTGGCTTTGGGTAAAATTGAAGCTGGGAAAGCATATACATTAAAAGAAGCTTCAGCTTTGGTAAAAGAAATTACCACAACTAAGTTTGACGCTTCTGTAGATGTTGATGTCCGTTTAGGTGTTGACCCTCGTAAAGCCAATCAAATGGTAAGAGGCGTGGTTTCATTGCCTCATGGGACTGGTAAGCAAGTTCGTGTTCTCGCATTATGTACGCCCGACAAGGAAGCTGAAGCAACAGCTGCTGGTGCTGATTTTGTCGGATTAGATGAGTATATTGAAAAGATTAAAGGCGGTTGGACCGATATTGACGTGATTATCACTATGCCTTCAATCATGGGTAAAATCGGTGCTCTGGGTAGAGTGTTAGGACCTCGCGGTTTGATGCCTAACCCTAAGAGTGGTACAGTTACCAATGAAATTGGAAACGCGGTGAAGGAAGTTAAACAAGGTAAGATCGACTTTAAGGTAGACAAATCAGGTATTGTCCATACTTCAATCGGTAAGGTATCTTTCAATGCCGATCAGATTCGTGACAATGCAAAAGAATTCATTTCAACTCTTTTGAAATTGAAACCGTCTGCTGCTAAAGGTACATATATAAAGAGCATTTATCTTTCAAGTACAATGAGTGCGGGTATTAAAATTGACCCCAAATCAGTTGAAGAAAACTAATTAAAATTATTGGACAATGAAAAAGGAAGATAAAGGCGTAATTATAAGTCAACTGGCAGAAACTGTAAAATCATATCCTAATTTTTATTTGACTGATATCGAAGCATTGAATGCTGAGAAAACCAGCAAATTGAGACGGGAATGTTTCAAACAGGAAATTAAGTTGGTTGTTGTTAAGAATAACTTGCTTAAGAAAGCATTGGAAAATGTAGAAGGTGATTTTTCTCCTCTATTTGATTCAATGAAAGGCAATACAGCTGTGATGTTCTCACAGGTTGCTAATGCTCCTGCACGTCTGATTAAAGATTTTACTAAAGATGCAAAGAAAGGTCAAATTGCAAAACCTGAATTGAAGGCTGCCTATGTACAGGAAAGTTTCTATGTGGGTGCAGAAAACCTCGACGCTTTAGTAAGCATCAAGAGCAAAAACGAACTTATCGGAGATGTTATCATGTTGTTGCAATCTCCGGCGAAGAACGTTATTTCTGCTCTTCAGTCATCAGGACAAACTATCCATGGTCTGTTGAAGACTTTGGAAGAAAGATAATTTTTTAATTTTTATTTGATAAACAAACATTTAAATCATACAAAAATGGCAGATTTGAAAGCTTTTGCAGAACAATTAGTAAACCTGACCGTAAAAGAAGTTAGCGAACTGGCTACAATCCTGAAAGAAGAATATGGTATCGAACCTGCAGCTGCAGCTGTTGCTGTTGCTGGTCCTGCTGCTGGTGGCGCTGCTGC
>MJGMD1__coassemble_1873_pt1 | contig 51199 bp, 36 predicted proteins | sample MJGMD1__metabat2_low_PE_010 | metagenome-assembled genome bin MJGMD1 | reverse complement strand
ATAATTTTTGGCAGGAGGGGTTTGGTTTGCCCTCCTGCCTGCCATACCGGTTATCACCTAAAAAAGGGTACATAACCGGTAACTAAATGATGTGTGTTTTTGAACTGATTTGCATAATTAATACTTATGTTATAAAACCGGCATTACCAGGGTATATAAATCGGATGAATCAAAGAAGCGGATGAGGCAGGCGGTTCTCCTACCATCTTATACACCGAACAGAGTAGCCGTTCGCCTTGGGGCGCCCGACCTGAGCCAACGTAGTACCACCATCGAAGTACGCGTGGAGAGCGGTCCTATATCCCGGCTCCTCATTTGACGCCCAATAGCTACCGCCGGAACCCAGATTGCCGGACGAACCGTCTCTGGCTTCCCGATAGCCCGCAGCAGGCAAAATGAGTTGGGGGAAGCCGGCATCTGCATTTACTATAAATAAACCACCGTTGCCATCCCACCTGTTTGCATTCCCTATAGACATTAAATCGTCTATATTAGGCATACCATAACCTGGAGGACAAATGCGAGATATGTAGCCTGTACGGTCATACCAGTACACGCCTGTATAAAAAATATGATTATTAGGTCGGGGATTGCTTATAGGACCGGGAGCTGTAGGACCTCCATGGTTGGTAGCATCTTCTCGATTCCATTGGTAGATACCCCCTGTGCCAGCTACTATCTTATTCCTTCCGTCACCTGCCTGTGCCACACGAGTAGCACCGAAGTTGATGGGAGCCCACCATCTGCCGTTTTTCCTGATTGCCGTATAATACGGGCTACCCCCTCCGGCAGGATAGCTTATGTAAGAGGCTCCACGCCAGATGATATAAGATTTAACCGTACTTCCATTATGCTTGATATTCATTACAGCCCTGTGAAGTTGGTAAGCGGCATCCATTCCGCTTGTTCTGTTCACAGTTATGTTGTAAGTGTATTTGCGGCGATTGTTTACTATTTCTGTCCGTATCAGCTTGGAACTGTTCAGCCAGCTATTTCCCCCGTTCTGCGAGTTACAATAAGAACCATCATAATCCGTAGATAATGTAGGGGCTGCAAACATGCTATAAAAGGATACCGTCATCGTTTTTCCGTTTGTACTTACCCGGTAATCGTTCGATGACTTTTCATCATAGTTTGCAAGGTCGGATGCTACCCATGCATTGGCTTCACTAAAGCTGACCGTTACTGTTGTCGATTTATCTGGGTCTGTCTTATTGATAAGTTTAATTGATTGGTTGGCAGGTACAGAAGAAGGGAATCCGCTCTTGGACGGATTTAGCTTAATAGTATATGAGAAATTATCGACCACCGTATTTGTTCCCGAATAAGTCAGCCATGCCGGTCCTTCCAATGTCGTTCCGCCGGGGCTGGTTCCGGTGATGGTGATTGACGGAACGTTATAGTCTGCCGCAGCATGAAGTGTGACAGAAACAGGAGTAGTCAGGCTTGGCGCCTGATAGCCGGGAGTAATTGTGAATTTATGGTCTATCCCGCCGCTCAGGTTCTGCAAGGTAACGGTTACCGGTTCCGCTTTCCCTTCGCCCGCTTTATCGGCAATCAGGGAGAACCGGAGGGTATTGGGTACATCACCGGCTCTGGTTGAGGCTACCGGTCCGTTATGGGCAAGCCACACCGGTCCTGTACCAAAGTCCATATCAATTTTTAGCCCATCGAGGGAGGCAGTGGATACGGTAAAGTTGTTTCCTGAGGAAAGGGGCATATTAATATTTCCCAAAGCAGCATCATGGGGAGCGTCATACGTATTTCCGGTTCCGCCCAGCGCGTCGAAGTTTACTGCAATCGAAGCATCCAGCAATTTGACAGTGATAGCCGTATTCAAACTGTTGTCTTTGGCGTTTTGGAACACCACCTCACCCTCATTGCCTGCCACTTCCACATCCCTCGAACCCTCTTTCAGGGACAGTTCATAAGTGATTACCGGGACCTTTGTTTCCAACACTTTCGCTTCCAGCCAGTCCGGCAGGCTTGCTATGGTTGAACCATCAGGACAGGAAACATTCACCTTTACCTTACTGCTGGTTACCCGGTAGAGGGAGGCTGTCAGCAAGTCAGGGTCGAGGGTATTCCGATTGCCTGCATCCTGTACCGCATCCCCCACTTGTGGAGCGGCAACAGCCTCGATAAACAGAACCGTTTCCGAAGCATCTATTACGCTCGTTATGCGAACAACGGCACGGGGAAAGCGGGTTTTGTCATAGCCGTCTTTGATGGAAACTGTATACTTATAGTTGGTCTGCCCTGCTTCTGGTACAAGCGAAGTTTCCGGGTCTGAAATCTCCAGCCAGTCGTATTGCTGTGCGGAAAGTCCTCCCACATATTTTTTCTGTAGCGTTAACATAGCTACGCTACGGGTTTCCACATAAAATTTGCTACCCGCTTTGAGGGACATGTTTACGGTGCGGGTTTCTTTACTGTAATGCGTATCGTCTTTGAAAGGGTCGGGTATAGTTACGATTAGTTCTCCTGCACCGTTTACATTGGGATCGTAATCGTCCAGATTGCCGGCTTCACCCCAATCGTCTACCTTTAGTGTAAAGTCCAAGTGGTATTCGTCCGCTTTTGTGATACCGATAGTGTATCGGTGGTTGGGGTTGATTTCGAGTTCAACATAGCCTCCATCAGCGGTTTGTTGCTTAAAAGGTATTTTATAAGTTACCTCTTTTGTCTCTGTTTCGTTTATCCTGTATGTACCGTTCAGAATCAGGTAGCCTTTATCTTCCAATAAACAGGGATAACTGTAGAAAGCAGATACCTGCAAGCCCGTATTTGCTTTCTCACCTTCAAAAGCGCGTGCCGGATAAGTAATTAATTCCCCGTCTGTTGCTGTGGCAGCACCATATACCTTAATGGGAAAGAAGGTAGTTCCTCTTCGTCCGTTACCCATCGAAATGGATTCCAGATGGAATTTAGAGTTAGTCTCTATATTGCTTACATCAAAGCGAGCCATTGTGCGAGTCAGCTTAAAACCTACCTGCACACGTGCGGAAGAACCGAAGTCTGTCAAATCTATAGGTGTCGTTTGTGCGCCAGTCATAGGGAGGGGCAAACCTAATGCCGGAGAAGCATTCGTCAGCAGTGGGGAATAGAATTTCCGGAACTGTTGTTCTGTAGGAGTACCGTCTGTCAGGACTCCTGTTTCGATATTATAAGTAAGCGGGTCGAAATAGGCATCGGCAACCGGGTTACCATCGACCGGATTAATCAGTTCTGTTTGGTTGGCTATACAATAAAGTCGAACAAAGAGTCCTTTTTGTAGTTCCAGCAGTACGGTAGTAATGGCATTGTCCGTACTTGGTGCAAGATTAAGTTTTTTCGCTCCTGCGGGAAGAGCCGAACCGTCCTGCCGATAGGCAAACCGTTCGCGAAAAGTATATGTATCGCCTTCTGTTTTGGCTCCGAATACATAGATATCGAGTGTGGCGATTTCGTTCTCCGCTTCAGTGGAAATAGGAGCATCCGTTTTAGTTGTAGCTTGAATCTCCGATTTGGTTGTTTTCACTGTGAGTTTGTTCTTAAAGGAAAGCAATACCTCGCGTCTGTTAGCACTGTCTATTCCGTCTGTAGGTGTGCGGTTTGCTTTGTCCGTTTCAGTCGTACAGGAGGCAAGCAGCACAGCGGTAAGGAAAAATACACTTGCCGCGAGTGTCTGTACAGGTCTGATAGAGGGACATAGACCTTGTAGTTTTGTTTTCATATTCATATACTTATTGTTTGTGTTTTTTTACTCTTTCTGTTCTCTTGTTACCATAGGTCTGACGTTTCTACCGGAAGCCGTTTTTTTCTACCCAGGTTCACCTTTACCAGATTTATATCTTTCGTCAATAACTAAAACTTTTCATTAAAACTGAGATGCAGACAACTTATTCCAACATTAATTCTTCCTGATTGGAAGGTATCATTTAGTTCTCTGAAGACTCTGTTAAAAATCAAATTAAATCTGGAAATTAAAATCCTTGAAAGTTGTTGCCAATCATATGTTTTCGCGATTTCATTCCTTTGTGTTTAAGTATTATGCTTTAAAAATCAAATAATTACAGTATTAATATATAAGAATATTATTCTATATTTGTTCAGTTTTAACAGAGTCTTCAGAGAACTACATTATTAAAAAAAAATCAAGTGAAAACAGAAAGGTTATGGGTTAGTTCCCAACCCTTCAAATCTACCCGCGCAGATTGTCACCACTACCCGGAACATAGTTCTTATTATGTTCCGGGTAGTGAAAAAGAACTGCGCAGATTGTAACAACAGTCTGCACAGTTAATTAGGAACACTTCCCAAACAGAACAAAAAAGGCAACTAATTCATTGCGAAAAAGTTGCCTTCTTTGTTTCTTTAAGCATTCTCCCGAAAATACGGTTTATATCATAGGTACTGAAACCTTGTCGGATTAGGCACCGACACGGCTCCCGTAATTTTCAGGAGAAAACTATCTCTTTAATTCTTTTAATTACTTCCGGTACGGCAGCCTCTACAGCGGGGGTGAGTTCCATACCTACTTCGTTGATATTTTCTGCCGAGACAACTAACAGAAGGATGTCCGGCAGCTTTTCTGTCAGTATCATCGCTTCTATCATATCTTTCAATCCTATTTCGTGGGCGCTCATTAAGGGAGGGAAGTCGGATGAATAACGGGGACGAAGTAAGCGGATGGTTCCGGGAGGCTGGTCGTCGAGGGTGGCGTCTACCATGATAATCCGGTCGTAGTCCTGTATCCAACTCAACAGGTGCAAGCCGCCTGTCCCTCCGTCCATCAAAGAGACATGGGAGGGAAGTTCTTCTTTTTCAAGTGCCTGGATTACGTGGATGCCGACACCTTCGTCTTTCAACAGCAGGTTGCCGACACCCAGGATAAGTGTATTCGGTTGTTGGTCCATTTGTCAGGCGCTTTTATCTTCTTTGGCTGCCTTGGCAATCACTTCGGCAGTTTCGGCTACTTCTTCTTCGACGGCTCTCGACTCTTCAACGAACTTCCATCCGCCAATCATGGATGAAGCTTCCCCGCGGCGTTCGATATAGTCGTGGTAGCATACCAGATAGATATGGATAACAGCGAAGATAATGAAGAACCACATCAGGAAGTGATGTATCTCACGTGCAAACAAGTCTCCTCCCAACAGAGGGACTGTCCAGGCGAAGAGTTGCGGGAAGAAAGACTCGCTCATCTTTGCATATAGCCCGAACCCTGTGACGCATTGTACCAGGAAGGCGAGGAACATGACAAAGTATATCAGGCTTGCCAGCGCGTTGTGACCGATGCTTTCGACCGGCTTTGTCTTTATCATCAGGATGTCCACTTTGATAATCTGTATGATTTCCTGCCACTGCGACTTCTTTAGCTGGATAAAGTTCGTCCACCGTGCGAACCGGTTGCCGACGAATCCCCAGTAGATACGGAAGACGAAGTTGAAGAAGAACACAAATGCCGTGACAAAGTGAATGAAACGTACGGTACCGAACCAATAACTGAAGTTGGCCTCCGTCTCCGTCATAATGGCGGGCGGGTCGGCTATCATGAACCCTGTAATGCAGAGTATGACAATACAGAGCGCATTCAACCAGTGATAGAAGCGTACGGGCAATTCCCATACATAGACTTCCCTTAAACGTGTTTTACGGCTTCTCATGACTTTTTTAGTTGACAGTTGACAAGTGACAGTTGACTGTTAATGGACTGTCGTTTGCCAACTGGGTAATTATTTTAATGCTTTTCTCTTATGAACTGTCAATTGTCACATATCAACTGTCACTTGATGCACATGTTTCCCATGTGCATCATAGAGGTGCACGGCACAAGCCAGGCATGGGTCGAAAGAGTGGATGGTACGGAGAATTTCCAGCGGTTGTTTCGGGTCGTGGACAGGGGTACCTATCAGGGCGGACTCGTAAGCGGAAAGGACTCCTTTTTCATCTCTTGGAGAGGCGTTCCAGGTGGTCGGAACTACCATCTGATAGTTCTTTACCTTCTTGTCTTCAATAACGACAAAGTGGGCGAGGGCACCACGGGGAGCTTCCGACAAACCGACCCCTTGTGCATGTTTCGGCCATTCTTCCTTTTCCCACATGTAATGGTTCACCATACGCGAGTCGCCGTTCTTCAGATTCTGGATAAGCTGGTCGTAGAATTCCAGTGCCCAATCTGCCACCAGTTGGGTTTCCAGTCCGCGGGCTGCTGTGCGTCCGAGGGTGGAGAAGAGGGCTTCGGCCGGAAGGTTCAGTTGTTTGAGAGTATTATCTATCGTTGATTTCTGAGGTTCCTTACCAGCGGCATAAGCTACAATCATACGTGCCAGCGGACCAACTTCCATCGGCTCTTCTTTCCAGCGCGGCGTTTTGATCCAACTGTATTTGTCTTCTACATCAAGATGGTTGTACGGAGGTTGGGGGCCTGTATAGTTCAGGTTCGTTTCGCCTTCATACGGATGCAGGCCGGCTTTGTCACCCTGTGTATAGGTATACCAGGAATGATAGATGTATTCTTTTATTTCTTCGGGTGAATTGGCGTCTACGGGATGTACTTTCGACAGGTCACGGTCCAGGACAATGCCACGGGGGAGTTTGAAACTGTCTATCGTCTCATATTCAAAAGCAGGGAAATCGCCATAGGAGAGATAGTTCTTTACGCCGCCTCCGATTTTGCTCCATTCATCCTTATATACATCGGCAATCATCAATAAGTCGGGGATGTATACCTGGTCGATAAAGGTCTTTGCTTCCTGTAGTTTCTGTTTTACCAGGTCGAGGCGTTCGGTGTTGACTGCATTTGCTTCGTTCAGGTCGATAGCGCAAGGCATACCGCCTACCAGATAGTTCGGGTGGGGATTCTTTCCTCCGAAGATCGCATGGATTTTTACTACCTCTTTCTGCCAGTCGAGGGCTTCCAGATAATGGGCGGTTGCTATCAGGTTCTGTTCCGGCGACAGTTTGTAGGCGGGATGTCCCCAATACCCGTTGGCGAAAATACCTAACTGGCCGCTGCCTACGAAGCGGGAGAGTTTTTCCTTTAATGCGGTGAAATAACCTACCGAACTGTTTGGCCAGGGCGACAATTGCTGTGCCAGGGCGGATGCTTTGGCCGGGTCTGCTTTCAGGGCGGACACAACATCCACCCAGTCGAGGGCGTGAAGCTGGTAGAAGTGTACGACATGGTCGTGCATATAAAGCGTAGCCTGCATAATGTTGCGGACCAACTGCGCATTGGGAGGGATTACGATGTCGAAAGCATTCTCTACCGCCCTTACCGAGCAGAGTGAATGGATGGAGGTACATACCCCGCATACGCGTCCTACGAATACCCAGGCATCGCGCGGGTCGCGGTTGCGGACGATAGTCTCTATACCACGGACCATTGTACCGGAGCTGAAAGCATCCTTGATTTTACCGTTTTCTATTTCTGCCTCTACCCGGAGATGACCTTCTATACGGGTAAGGGGATCTACTACTATTCTTTCTGCCATGGTATTAATGATTATTTGTTAGCATCTGGTTCTTCATTATCAATCAAACTCTTCTTACGGATATTGGTGGCAACGGCGTGGACGGCTATACCGGCAACTGTTGCAGCACCTACTGCCATACCAATCTGGTCGGCCGTGGCTTCTATGCCGAAACCGTGTACGTCGGGCAACCGTTTGTAGAACGGGCTCATATCCCAGAAACCTTCTTCGCTGCAACCGATACAGGGGTGGCCGCTCTGGATGGGGTAACTGGTTCCTTCGTTCCATTTGATGATACCGCAGGAGTTATATGTATTCGGGCCCTTGCAACCTACTTTATAGAGGCAGTATCCGCGTTTGGCGTTCTCATCGTCGAAACTCTCAACGAACAGCCCGGCGTCGAAGTTGGCACGGCGGTAGCAGGTGTCGTGTACGCGGCGGTTATAGAACATCTTCGGACGTCCCAGTCCGTCCAGTTGCGGAATGCGGTCGTAGGTAAGCATGTAGACAATGGTTCCCGTCATCACGTCGGCTATTGGAGGGCAGCCTTGTACGTTCATCAACGGTTTGCCTTTAATCAGTTTATGGATCGCTTTTGCTCCTGTAGGATTGGGGTTGGCTGCCTGCACGCAACCGGCGGAGGCGCAGTTGCCCCATGCAATGATGGCTTTTGCCCCTTTGGCGCATTCTTCCACAATCTGCATGGCGCTCTTACCGCCTACGCAGCAATACCCTTCGTTTTTAGTGGGAATGGAACCTTCTATCATCAACAGATATTCTCCCCAATACTTCTTCATGGTTTCTTCCTTGCAGGCTTCTGCCTGAAAACCGGCGGCAGCCTGAAGTGTTTCCGTATAGTCGAGGGAGATATTATCGAACAGCAGGTTGCCTACCGTGGGATGATAAGAACGGATGAAAGATTCGCTACAGCATGTGCATTCCTGCAAATGCAGCCAGATAACCGGCAGGCGGGGTTTCGTTTCCAAGGCTTTGACGACCTGTGCGACTCCACTGGACTCGATGCCGATCAGTGCGGCAACAGATGTACAGAACTTCAGAAAATCTCGGCGGGAGATACCGTTTCGGCGGCATTCCTCATAAACGGACGGTCTTTTTTCTTCCATATCTTTTATTACTTAATGTCGTTCTTCTAACAGATTCTGGGTAATTGTTCGCCACTCAGCATGTCTACGATGCGGTGGTTCCCGTATAGCGTCTTCATCTTGACGATGGATTTGCCTGTTTGTTCAATCCTGCCGATAACAGTTGCCTGTTGTCCTTCCGGGAATCGGTGCATAACAGCTAATGCCTGACCGGCAAGCGGTTCGGGCAGTATCACCAGAACGAGTCCTTCGTTTGCGATATATAGCGGGTCCAGACCCAGTATCTCCGAGGCGCCTCTGACAGCGTCCGGCAGGGGCAAGCTGGCTTCATCCAATACGATTTCAACGTTGGCGGCATGTGCTATCTCGTTTAGCGTCCCGCTTACGCCTCCCCGTGTAGGGTCGCGTAAAACATGAATGTCCTTTATAACTTCCAACAAGCTGCCAATCATATTGTTTAAGGATGCCGTATCACTTTTCAGGTTTGTTTCGAAACCGAGGCTTTCGCGGGCGGAGAGGATGGTGATTCCGTGTACTCCGATAGGTCCGCTGCAAATTACCACATCTCCCTTTTGGGCACGGGAAGGGGCTATCCGGATACCTTCCGGAATCCTGCCTATACCGCTTGTGTTAATGTATAATTTATCGCATTTGCCCCGTTCCACCACTTTGGTATCACCGGCTACAATCTGTATTCCGGCATGTTCGGCGGCGGTCTTCATGGATTGGACCACCCGTCTGAGGTCGGCAAGCGGTAGTCCTTCTTCCAGGATAAAACCGGCTGTCAGGTATAACGGACGTGCACCGCAACAAGCCAAATCGTTTACCGTACCATTCACTGCCAAATCTCCGATATCCCCGCCCGGAAAGAAGATTGGCTCCACTACGAATGAGTCGGTGGAATATGCCATCCTTCCGGCTTCTACCGGAAATACACATCCGTCGTGGTCCTGTTCCAGCAACGGGTTACGGAAAGCAGGGTAAAAGATACTGCTTATCAATTCATGGGTCAACCTGCCTCCGCCGCCATGTGCCATCAACACACAGTCCGAATCGGAGAGAGGGATAGGACAATTCAAGTTCATAACGATTCAATTGACAGTTGACAATTGATAAGTGACAATTGATAGCTCTTTTTAAAACTGTCAACTGTCACTTGTCAACTGTCAACTATATTTATAGTATGCCGCACAGACCCCTTCCGAGGATACCATCGGTGCACCTACCGGATGTTCCGGGGTACAACGGGTTCCGAAGAAAGGACAGTCGGACGGCTGTTTTGTTCCTCGCATAATTTCGCCGGCTATGCATTCGGATGAAAGTTCCGCCTTATTTGTTCGGAAAGTAAATTTCCGTTCGGCAGAATAACCGGCATAAGCCTCTTTCAGACGCAAACCGCTTTGTGGAATACAGCCGATACCCCGCCATTCCTGGTCGTAGGGTTCCAGCATTTCTTCCATTAATGCGTAAGCTGCCGGATTTCCGTTTTCCGGTACGGCTCGTTTGTAAGCATTCTCTACCTGGTAAGTTCCGGTTTCCAGTTGGAGGATGCAACGATAGATGCCATATAGCAGGTCTATCGGCTCGAAGCCGGTGACTACCATAGGGGTTTTATATTTTTCTGCCAGGTAATGATAGGCTTCATTTCCGGTGATGGCGCAGACATGACCTGCGGTAAGAAATCCGTCCACCTTATTATCCGGGTCGGAGAGGATTGTTGCTATTGCCGGAGGAACGGTGAATAGGGAAGTAAGCAGGGAGAAGTTGGTCAGCTTTCGGCGCTTTGCTTCTTTCAAAGCCATTAGATGCACAGGGGCTGTTGTCTCGAAGCCGATGGCAAAGAATACAATTTCTTTCGCCGGATTATTGGCGGCAAGTTCCACGGCATCCAAAGGGGAATACAACATACGGATATCCGCTCCATGTGCTTTTACTTGTAAAAGGTTTTCCCGGCTTCCGGGGACGCGCATCATATCGCCGAAAGAGGCAAGGATTACATCCGGACGTTTTACCAGTTCCAATGCCCGGTCTATTATTTCGACGGGGGTAACGCAAACCGGACAACCCGGGCCATGAAGCAGTTTAACGGTTTCGGGCAACATCTCTTCCAGCCGGTAGCGGGCAATGGCATGGGTTTGTCCGCCGCATATCTCCATGATGTGCCAGGGGCGAGTCACTGCTTGCCGGATAGACCGGACGAGTGCTTCTACGTGCTCTTTGTTCCTATATTCGTCGATATACCTCATATCAGTTGACAGTTGACAAGTGACAGTTGACAGTTGACTTTTTTATTGTCACCTTTCAACTGTCAATTGTCAACTGCTTTAAGTCTTTTAGTGTTTCTGCTGCAACTTCCGCATCAATTACGGAAATCGCCATGCCGGCATGCGCCAGTATATAATCGCCTATAGACGCATCTACCCACTGGATGCAGATATTCTTTGTAATTCCTCCGAAATCCACTTTAGCCATTGTAAGCTCCGGTTCGGAGCGGTCGATGTTCAGTATTTTCCCCGGTATTGCCAGACACATATTAATTAATAAAATAAATGTTATATTTATCTAACCTCAAAAGTAAGGATTATGTTCCGAAAGAGTTGTAATATATCACACATAAAATATTTATGATAGCTATAGATTTAATTTATCCCGGCTATAGAAAATAGCCATTGTGCTGTTTTTGCTTATTCTGAATAAAGCACCTATATTTGTCGAAAAGCAAAAATACACGTATGGAACCTGCGGGAGTTGATATAACGGTTTTGACCATTTACGGTTTAGTGCAGGGTGTAGGGTTCCGTCCGTTTATTTACCGGATTGCAAATGAGATGGAAATAAAAGGCGAGGTGGACAACCGGAACAACGGGGTTTGCATCCGGGCAATTCTTACTCCGCAACAGCAAGACACTTTTATTTCACGGATTAACAGGGAACATCCTCCCGTTGCTTGTATCCACCGGATAGAAATCTCTAAAGAAAAAGGAGATGCATCCATTTATCCGGATTTCAGGATTACCCCGAGCCGTTCGGAATCGGATGAGATTACACAGGTGGCACCGGATATAGCCGTTTGCCCGGAATGTATGTCCGACCGTAAAACACAACCTCACCGTATCCATTATCCTTTTATCAACTGTACACATTGCGGTCCCCGCTTTTCAATCATCCGTGATTTGCCGTACGACAGAAACCGTACGACTATGACGGATTTTGCCATGTGCCCGGATTGCAGGGAGGAATACACGGATGTATCGGACCGCAGGTTTCATGCACAGCCTGTTGCCTGCAATCACTGCGGGCCTTTTTACTATGCGCTATATAATAATGTATATATAACGGACTATCCCCGGTTACTGTCTCTTACCGCCCGTTTGATTGCCGAAGGGGAAGTGATTGCCGCTAAAGGTATCGGCGGGTATCATTTGATTTGTGATGCAACCAATGAAGTTGCCGTATCCCGCCTGCGCCAAATCAAGATGCGGGATAACAAGCCTTTTGCTGTGATGTTCCGGGATATGGAACATCTGAAAGAGTATGCCCGGGTTTATTCGACAGAAGAAGAAAGTCTGCTGTCGTGGAGACGTCCGATTGTATTGCTGAAACAACGCCGGTCTCTGGCTTCCGGCATTAATCCGGATATGCAGACATTAGGGTGTATGCTGCCTTATATGCCTATCCATTCTGATTGGTTTGAACAAACGGATACGCCGGCATTGGTAATGACCAGCGGGAATTTGAGCGAACTGCCCATAGCCATCACTCCCGAAGAAGCAGAAAAGGAATTGTCCGGAAAGGTAGCCTTGCTGCTACACCATAACAGGGAAATCCGTAACCGGGTGGATGATTCGGTTTTGCAGGTTTGCGGAAACCAGCCTTGCCTGATAAGGCGCTCCAGGGGATATGTACCCGAACCTTTTTTTGCAGATATTCCGGTAGAAGGTATTTTGGCTTTTGGTGCGGAAAAGGTCAATACCTTTGCTCTTGGCAAAGGGGATACGGTCCTGCAAAGCCAGTATATAGGAGATTTAAAGAACTGGGAAACTTTCGATTTCTATACAGAGTCGTTGAACCGTTTCCGCCATCTGTTCCGCTTTACCCCGAAACAGTTAGTCTGTGACCTCCATCCCGATTATCTCTCTTCCCGTGAAGCGGAGCGCTGGGCTGCGGAGATGAATCTGCCTCTGCTAAAAGTGCAACATCATCATGCACATGCTGCGGCTTGTATGTTGGAATATGGTTTGCATGAACCGGTGCTTGCCTGGGTATTGGATGGCACGGGGCTGGGTGACGACGGCAAAGTCTGGGGTGGGGAGCTTTTCCTTTGCGACCGCCGTTCCTATCGCCGTTTATTACATTTCGAATACATTCCTTTGCCCGGTGGCGATAAAGCATCCGTTGAACCCTGGCGTATGGCCATTGCCTGCCTTTGGCATTATTATGGAAAGCATATTCCTTTCCCCGCGGGATTTATAGAAAGGATAGGAAGGCAGAAGATAGAAATGCTTTTGGCTATGATGGAAAAAGGAATAAATACACCGTATACCTCCAGCGCCGGACGTTTATTTGATGCGGTGGCTTCCCTTTTAGATATCTGCGATATTTCCACCCATCAGGCGGAAGCGCCGGTACGGTTGGAGCAAACAGCTTCCGGGGAGCTGTCCCGACATTATCCGGTACGGATTGAAAATGGATACATCTCCTTCCGTCCTGCATTCGATGCCATGCTGGAAGAACTGGCGGAGGGGATACCTGTTGCCGGAATTTCCGCCTCTTTCCATAATACAATCGCATTTGCACTGGTTGAATGTATCAGGCAGCAGAAGGAACAAACCGGCATTTCGACTGTTGTACTGTCGGGGGGCTGTTTTCAAAATAAGCGCCTGTCGGAACAGTTGCAGCAGTTGTTAGCAAAAGAACGGATAACGTGTTATCTGCCGGGACGTATTCCCTGTAATGACGGGGGGATTTCCGCCGGTCAACTGGCTGTTGCCGCCTCCCGGCAAGAAGTTTTACAGATGTAAAAATGAATAAGTATGCATGAACTGTCTATCGCACAAAGTATCGTGGAACTTGCCGAGCAGCAAGCCCGCTGCCATCAGTCGGATTGTATTGAAGAAGTGGAACTGGAAATCGGTTATTTGTCGGGGGTAGAGATACAGACTTTGGAGTTCGCTCTGGAAAGTGCTGTCAAAGGAACGATGCTGGAACAAGCCCGGATCGTTCGCCATTATATAAAAGGAGAGGGGCAGTGTGCCGATTGCGGTACGACGTTTCCACTCGAGACATTATACGCTTCATGCCCCGGATGCAACTCTTACTTTGTTAAAATCTTAAAAGGGAAAGAACTGAGAATAAAATCGATTGTTATAAAATAAAAGGACAAGCGGATACAGGTCCGCTTTCATTAAAAACAAATGCTTATGTGTGGAACTTGCGGATGCGGAGAGCATCATCATCACGACCATGAACACGGACACGGACACGAACACCACCATGCTCATGAACATCACCATCATACCCATGATGAAAGTAGAGTAATCAATCTGGAACAGGATATTCTTCAACGTAACAATCTGCTGGCGGAACGAAACCGGGGCTATTTTGAAGCAAAGCATATTTTCTGCCTGAACCTGATGAGTTCGCCGGGTTCCGGCAAAACTTCCTTGCTGGAAGAAACGGTACGCCGGCTGAAAGATAAAATGCCGTTGTATGTAATAGAAGGCGACCAGCAGACTTCCAATGATGCAGACCGCATTGCGGCCCTTCAGATTCCCGTTTTCCAGGTAAACACCGGAACCGGGTGCCATCTGGAAGCGGATATGGTAAATCATGCGGTTAAACACCTTGCTCCTTTGGAGGGAGCGATTCTCTTTATCGAGAATGTGGGAAATCTGGTGTGCCCTGCCATGTTCGATTTGGGTGAAGCGAAAAAAGTAGTTATTGTCAGCACCACCGAAGGGGACGACAAGCCTTTGAAATATCCCCATATGTTCGTGGAAGCGGACGTTTGTATTATCAACAAAACAGACTTGGCCCCTTATCTGGATACGGATGTGAAACTGTTGCGCGAAAATGCATTGAAGGTAAATCATCATTTGCAGGTTTTTGAGGTCTCGGCCACCAAAGGAAACGGAATGGAAGAATGGTGCGGCTGGTTACAGCAAGAATGTGCAAAATGTAAATAAAAACGGTGTGCAACTCTTGTATAATACGATAAATAGACTAAATTTGCTCCCAATCATTGTTATAAACTAATCAAAATGTTATGATTTGCCGAGAACTAATCAATCCCCAGAGTATAGTTGTTGTAGGTGGCTCTAATAATGTCCACAAACCGGGTGGACGTCTGGTCCGTAACCTGCTGGATGGAAAGTATAAAGGAGACCTGTATGTAGTCAACGCCAAAGAAGACGAAGTGCAAGGCTTGAAATCTTACCGTTCCGTAAATGATGTGCCGGATACAGAGCTGGCAATTATCTCCATCCCCGGTCCGGCATGTCCTGAAGCTGTAGATATATTGGCCAAACAGAAAAATGTGAAAGCGTTTATTGTGGTTTCCGCCGGTTTCGGAGAGGAAACACATGAAGGTGCCATCCTTGAAGACCAAATGCTGAAAAGCATCAATGAGGCAGGTGCCACATTGATTGGCCCGAACTGTATCGGCTTAATGAATATGAACTATCACGGAGTATTTACCCAACCGATACCGGAATTTCATGCCGATGGTGTGGATTTCATTTCCAGTTCGGGAGGAACCGCCCTGTTCATCATAGAATCCGCATTGACCAAAGGATTGCGTTTTTCTTCCGTATGGTCTGTCGGAAACTCCAAGCAGACGGGTGTGGAAGACGTGATTGAATATATGGACCGTAATTTTGATCCTATCCTCGATTCCAAGATAAAGATGCTTTATATCGAACAGATTAAGAATCCGGATAAGTTGCTTTATCATGCTTCTTCCCTGATACGTAAAGGTTGCCATATCGCAGCTATCAAAGCAGGCAGTACGGATGTAGGAAAACGTGCCGCATCTTCCCATACGGGAGCTATTGCCAGTTCCGATTCGGCCGTGGAAGCTCTTTTCCGTAAAGCCGGTATCGTACGTTGTTTCAGCCGGGAGGAACTGACTACTGTTGCCAGTATCTTTACCTTGAAGGAAGTGAAAGGTAAAAATTGTGCCATCATTACCCATGCCGGAGGTCCGGCGGTTATGCTTGCCGATGCGCTTGCCAAAGGACGGTTGAATGTGCCTAATCTGGAAGGTCCTCTTGCCGCCGAGCTCAAATCCAAGCTATATCCGGGTGCCGCTGTAGGCAATCCTATCGATATTATCGGGACAGGAACGCCGGAACATCTGGCGACATGTATTGACTTTTGCGAGAACCGTTTCGATGAAATAGACCTGATGATGGTTATTTTCGGTAGCCCCGGTCTCGTTAAGTTATACGAAACGTATGAGGTGCTCCATAAGAAGATGGAAGAATGCAAGAAACCGATCTTCCCTGTGCTTCCGTCCATTGTAACGGCAGGACCGGAGGTGAAGAGTTTCGTAAAGAAAGGCCATGTGAACTTCTCGGATGAAGTAACATTAGGTACGGCCTTATCTCGTGTGCTCAATACGCCCAAACCGATGAGTTCGGACATTCAATTGTATGGAGTGGATGTACCGGAAGTAAGACGGATTATCGACCGGCTTCCGTCGAGCGGTTATCTGGCTCCGGAAGAAGTCCGTATCCTGTTGAAAGCGGCGAATATTCCGGTAGTGGAAGAACTTACTTCTACAGATATAGACGAACTGGTTGCTTTTGCCAAGAAGGTGAAATTCCCTGTTGTGGCAAAAGTTGTAGGTCCTGTGCATAAGAGCGACATAGGAGGTGTGGCATTGAATATCCGTAGCGAAGAACATCTTATCTTCGAATATGAACGGATGATGCGTTTGCCGGATGTGAAAGCCATAATGGTACAACCGATGTTGAAGGGGCAGGAACTGTTCCTGGGTGCAAAATACGAAGAACGTTTCGGACATGTTGTATTATGCGGTCTGGGTGGTATATTCGTGGAAGTGTTGAAGGATGTTTCGTATGGTTTATCGCCTTTGTCCTATGAAGAAACGTATTCTATGATTCGTTCGCTACGTGGTTATCCGATTATTAAAGGTACACGTGGACAGCGTGGAATAGACGAACAGCAATATGCCGATATTATCGTACGATTGTCTACATTGCTCCGTTTCGCTTCTGAAATTAAAGAAATGGACATTAATCCGTTGGTGGCAACCGAACGCGGATTGTTTGCGGTAGATGCCCGTATCCGGATAGAAAAATAATTTTTTCCTTAGATTTAAAATAGACTCGATCGAAGAGAGAAGGGTGAAGCAATGAGCTTGCAGCATCCTTCTCTCATTTTTTTGCCGGTTTGTTGCGGTAGGGCGAACAGTACTGTTGCGGATACTGCAACAGTAGTGATGCAGATATCGCAACAGCAGTATTGCGGGTGTCGCAACAGTGTAGGTACAGGCTCCGCACAGGCAGGCCGCTACAATCCGAACTCTTTTTTCAGTTGCTTAGTCCATTTCAGGACGCGTTCTTCCGTTAGGTCGGACTGGTTTTCAATATCGAGGACAAGCCCTGTGAAGTGATTGTCTGTTATAGCCCGCGACTGGTTGAACTGGTAACCGTCCGGAGAGGTAAACCCGACAAGTGTTGCTCCGCTGTTCCTGAAAGAATCGGCTAAAATGCCGATTCCGTCTACAAAGTTGTCCGGATAATTCTTCTGGTCGCCCAGTCCGAAAATAGCCACCTTTTTACCACTCAGGTCGGTCGCTTCGATTTCCGGAAGCAGTTCGTCCCAATACGTGGGTAATTCCCCGTCAAACCAGGTGGAAACACCGGCTATGATATTCTCATAGGCTTCCAGCTCTTTTCTGCCTGCGCTTTCCACTTGTACGAGTTCTACCAGGTTCTCCCCGAATGTTTCCTGTATTTTTAAGGCAACAACACCCGTTTTGGCTGTTGCTCCTCCGTAAAATAATCCTATCTTTTTCATATCCTAATAAGCTAATAATGTTTTTGCTGCCTGATATATTCTGTCTTCGCCTGGAAGAATCGCTTTTTCCAGTACGGGATGGAATCCTACCGGAGTGAAGGTGGAGCCTACACGCTGGATAGGTGCATCCAGATAACGGAACATTTCGCTTGCGATGATGCCTGCTATCTCTGCCCCAAAACCGGAGAATACTTTATCCTCGTGGACAATCAAGGCTTTTCCTGTCTTTTTTACCGAAGCAAAGATGGCTTCTTTATCTAAAGGTATCAAGGAGCGAAGGTCGATAACCTCTATATTCCTACCGGTTTCTTTTTGCAACCGGTCTGCCACCTGTATACAGAAATGGGTTGTATTTCCATAGGTGATGATGCTTAAATCATCCCCGGTACGGTGGATACGGGCCTTTCCGAACGGCACTTCGAAATCCTCGGGAACAAATGCGGCGGCTTCTACAGCATTATATAATGCTTTCGGTTCAAGGAACAAGGTGAAGCCGCGGGAACGGATACTGGTTCTCAGCAATCCGGCTGCGTCATCTGCAAAAGAAGGATAGACAATACGTGCGCCGGGTATTGATGTCAGTGCCCCTTCTATGGTTTGCGAATGGTAAAGTCCTCCGCCGATATATCCGCCGGATGCCAGACGCAAAGTCAGGTTCGGGGTAAATTGTCCGTTGCTCCGCCAGTATTCGTGCGTACATTCCACGTATTGTTCGATAGCCGGCCAGAAGTAATCCGCAAATTCCGCCCCTTCGATGACTACGTGTATTTTAGGGTCGAAACGGCACATTCCGTTGGCTGTGCCTACAATGTAATCTTCGGCAATAGGAGCATTGAATACGCGTTTGTCTCCGAACTCCTGCTGCATGCCCTTGGTCACATTAAATACGCCTCCTTTCTCTTTATTGGCAACGTCCTGTCCCCATAAGAATGTATCGGGATTGTGACGAAATTCTGCTTTCAGGGTCTGGTTGATAGCTGTTACCAATGTTTCCTTTTCGCCATCTTCCTGATGGATGCCCTCTGTGTACTTTTCGGGTTGATAGGGTTCCGGCAGTAAATGGTCGAATATGGTAGACGGGGCCGGGTCGGGAGCCGCCAACGCCTTCCGGTTTGCCGCACTCAGGTCTTTCTTTGCCTGTGCTTCGATTTCCTTCAGTTCGTCTTCCGTAAAACGTTTGTAGCGAAGCAGCATACGGCGGAATTTCTGTAACGGGTCGGCAGCCTTTACGTAAGAAAGTTCGTTTTCATCGCGGTATAAAGTCTGCTTGTCCGAGTTGGAATGGGAACCGATACGCACACAGTTTGCCTGGACAATCACCGGGTTATGGGTATTGATGGCATGTTCGCGCGCCTCGGTCATGGCATTCATCGAATCGAAAACATCTTTGCCGTTGCAGTGGATGATTTTCAGGTTCTTAAAGCCGGAGAAGTTATCCGCCACTTTCCGGTTGGCTGTCTGGTCTTTTTTCGGGACGGAAATGCCATAGCCGTTATCCTGTATCACAAAGATAACAGGCAACTGTTCGTTGCTTGCCCCGTTGATGGCTTCGTATACATAGCCTTCGGAAGTGGCTGATTCCCCATGTGAAGTGATGGATACCCCTTTATGCCCGTAATATACCATGGCACGTGCGACGCCAACCGCATGTAAATCGTGTGTACCGGTTGCCGAGGATATATTCTCGATATGCCATTCCGGTTTGGCGAAATGGTTGGACATATGGCGCCCGCCGCTTGACGGGTCGGTCGCTTTGGAGATACCGTTCAGGATCACTTCTTCCGGGGTCATTCCGGCAGACAGCACTGTCAGCATATCCCGGTAATAGGGAAAGAGGAAGTCTTCTCCACGGTGGAATACCTGCCCAACGGCGAGCTGTATCCCGTCATGCCCCGCATAGGGAGCATGATACGACCAGCCAAGCGATTGCAGTAGATAGGACGGGGCCTTTTCATCGAGAGCACGCCCGAGGGTCATCAGGTAATACCATTTCCTGAGGGTCTCTTTATCTGTTGATTTGATATCATATTTCTTCATGACGATTGTGTTTTAATTTAAGCATTCCAGTTTTCCAGATAATCGGCAATCCTGCGCAGGAATTCGCCGCCGAGGGCACCGTTTATAATCCGGTGGTCATACGACAAGGATAAATACATCTTATGGCGTATAGCTATCGTGTCTCCTTCGGGTGTTTCGACTACGGCCGGTTTCTTCTCGATAAAACCGACACCGAGGATGGCAACCTGCGGCTGGTTGATAATCGGGGTACCGAACAAACTCTTAAACGTACCGAAGTTGGTGATCGTGAAGGTGCCTCCCTGAATATCGTCCGGAGACAACTTGTTGTTGCGGGCTTTTGCAGCCAGGTTGTCGATACTTGCCGCCAATCCGTTCAGATTGAGTTTGTCTGCATCGTGGATAACCGGGACAATCAGGTTGCCGTCATTCAGAGACACGGCTATGCCGAGGTTGATATGTTTTTTAAGAATTACCTTATACCCATCGACAGAGGCGTTCACGTAAGGGAATTCGGCCAAAGCCTTGGCGGTAGCTTCTGCAATCGCAGGCATATAGGTAAGTGCTACGCCTTCCCGTTTGTAGAAGGCATCTTTTGTACGTTTACGCCATTGAACCAGCTTGGTAACGTCCGCTTCCACAACTGTAGTTACATGCGGAGATACTTTTTTGGATAAAACCATATGGTCTGCCACAATGCGTGCCACCCGGTCCATATCTACGATTTCATCGCCATTGGATGATGGGACAGGAGCTGCCTGGTGTACAGGTTCGGGAGCCGGAGCGACTGTTGCTGCCGGGGCTGGTGCGGGTTGTGGTTTGGATACCGGTTTTGCCTGGGGAGCCACGCCGCTTTTCTTTTGGGTAATATAATCTTTGATATCCTTTTTACTCAGCCGTCCCATATATCCGGTTCCCGGGATGCTGTCCAGTTCGGCTTGTTGTATCTTGGCTTCCTGTGCCAGTTGCAGGACCACGGGTGAATACCACCTTCCGTCTTCTTCCTTAGAGGATTTGACGGGTGCGGAGGGAGCTTCTTCCGCTACGGTTGCCGTATTGGATACTTTTTCTTCTTTTGCGCTTCCTGTACTTCCGGCAGGTGTATCGTCGTCTGCCGTACCTTCCAGTTGGACTATCGCTACAACAGTTCCGACAGCTACCGTTTCTCCTTCCGGAAAGAGGATTTCAAGAACCTTTCCTGCTACGGGAGAGGGTATTTCCGCACTGACTTTGGCTGTGCTTACTTCAAAAAGCACATCGTCTTCCTGTATGGTGTCTCCGACTTTTACAGACCAGGAGATAATCGTTCCTTCTGTAATACTTTCACCCAGTTTGGGCATTTTTATATCAAATGTTGCCATAGTATCTATGTATTTTAAATTTCAATGTTGAAGTTCCAACCGGCTGTGGCATATTTATTATCCCTCAGGTCCCGGATGGCTTTTATATCTTCGCTGGTAAATGAATAGGAGGTAGTCTCCGCTTTCTGTCCGGCAAAGAACTCCAGTAGCGATTTCCTGAATTCTTTTATCGAAACCGGACGGCGGATATACGAACTGATATTCGTTACCGGGCTTCGAACGGACTTTACGAAATAGTTTGTCTTTCCCGACTGTACCTTTTTCGGCTTCTTATTCTCCGGATTCAAAGCTGTTGTCAGCTTGTAGAGGTCCGTAGAAAAAAGCAGGGTGGCATGGTGCAGGATACGTTTCTTGTGGATGGATTGGGCACTTCCCGATATTTTCAGTCCGTCTATGGTGAGTGCCTGCCGCTCGTCCGATTGTACCTGCAACCCGAATGTATCCAGGAAAACCGCCAGTTGTTCCGTAAACTTATCGGAATGCAGGTCGTTCCCGTTTTCTATAAATGTTACATTCAGATTTCCTTCATCCTGGTAAACGGCACCTCCTCCGGAATAGCGGCGTACCACTTTAATCTGTTTCTCCCGGACAAAAGACCGGTTGATTTCGTCCCACACATTCTGATGTTTGCCAATAATAACAGCCGGTTCATTCTGCCATACCATGAAGATCGGATCCGTAAAATTCTTTAGCAGATATTCTTCGGCAGCCAGATTGAACCAGGCGTCCGTACAAGTATTATTGATGCAATACATATCAGAGATAGAGGCTTTCGTGTATGACTTCTCCAACGGTCGGGTGCGGGAATATATTCTTCTTGAATTCCTCTACCGTAAAGCCGTTTTCCACAGCAATTCCTGCAATCACAATTATTTCGGATGCAGGATTTCCCAAAAGATGGCAACCGATGATTTGTCCGTTTCCATCGGTGAGCAGTTTGCACAGGCCGGTTCCGGTTTCATTCTCGGCAACAAACCTCCCGGAATAGGTCATCGGTATTTTTACAAGGTTATAATAGTGCCCGCTGCTGCGAAGTTCCTCTTCAGTCTTACCTACACCGGCCACTTCCGGATTGGTGTAGACCACCGATGGAATGGCCTTATAGCTCATCCTATCTTCATTTCCTAACAGATGGTTGATGGCGACTTCCCCCTCGCGGTAGGCCGTATGGGCAAGCAGGGAGAAACCGGTAATATCTCCGGCTGCATATACATGGGGATGGGAAGTCTGCATATATTCGTTTACTTTGACGCCCTGGCGGGTAGTTTCGATAGAAAGGCTTTCCAAGCCCAACCCTTGTGTGATGGCTCTGCGTCCGACACTGACCAGTATCTTGTTTGCTTCGATACTGCTTGCTTTGCCGTCTTTTTCAACAATCACTTGCCCGGGTCGGACCTCCGTCACTTTGGTATTCAGGTGAAACTCGACTCCCTTTTTGGCATATTCGCTGCGCAGCATGGCTGAAATTTCTTTATCCATCACTCCCAGTATCTCGGGCATCATCTCGATTACTTTCACTTTGACGCCCATACTTGAAAAGAAGGATGCGAATTCCATACCGATAACTCCACCGCCGATAATCGCCAGCGTCTGGGGTAATTCCTTACTATCCAGTGCTTCACGTGAAGTCCAGTAATCTACCTCCGATAGCCCCTTGATAGGGGGGACAACTGTTTCAGAGCCGGTACAAAGCAGGACGTTTTTTACAGTAAAAAGCTCATCTTCACAACGGATGCGGATGTTTCCATCTGCTTCTCCGTCCAGGATTGCTGTCCCGTTTACTATATCGACTCCACTTGATGTAAGGCGCATTTTTACTCCGGAAGTCAGTTTCCGGACCGTTTTATTTTTTCTGTCGATGATTTTGGTTAAATCGAAATAAGGGGTGCCCTCGGATAAAATACCGTATTTGGATGCTGTTTTGAAGCTATCCAGTATTTTAGCCGAATATAATAAAGTTTTAGTCGGTATACAGCCCTCGTTCAGGCAGACGCCTCCCATTGCATTTTTCTCGAAAAGAACGGTTTTTAATCCTCCTTCGGCAGCTCGTTCAGCAGCCGTGTATCCGGCGGGTCCTCCGCCTATGATGCCAATATCGTAGTTCATTATTCTATTATTTTTTAGTTTGACGACATATCGTTTGTGTTATTAAAACCTGTACGCGAGAGCTTTTGTTTATAGGAGTTGATAGATAAAACTTACTATGTGATAGATTTTAAATAATGCCGATAGCTTTTGTCATTTATAGAATGGAAGTTTTGTCTACTTTATTCAGTATAAGGCTTCAGTTACTGTTTGGTTGTATAGTTCGAGGTTGAATTTGTGTCTGCTGTTTTTTCGGGTGTTGTTACATATTTATTTTTAAAGAAAAAGAGCTTGATTTAGAATAAAGTCATACCTTTGGTACAATCTAAAATTTAATAGACCATGATTAATAGAAGAAACTTTCTGAAAAATGCTTCCCTACTGACAGCCGGTAGCTTGTTTGCCGGTAAGGTAGGAGCAACAAATGCGGCAACTGCTGCATCTCCGGCAGTGTCGGAAACGATGGCTGCCAAGAATATCGGTTTACAAATTTACTCTTTGGGTGGAGAACTTTATAAGGATGTTCCCGGCGGTATGAAGAAACTGAAAGGGATGGGATATTCCACTCTTGAGCTTGCCGGATATGATAAAGGCAAGATTGGTGGTATAGAAATGATGGAATTTAAGAAGATGGCAGATGATGCCGGTCTGAAGATTACCAGTTCCCACGTAAATCCTCCGGTACGCGAATATACCAAGAGTAACTTGAATGATATCAAGGAATTTTGGAAAAAGACTGCCGACGACCATGCCAAACTGGGTGTTAAATATCTGGTACAACCCGGTCAGCCCCAAACCCGTAGCATCGAAGAAACACAATTTGTATGCGAAGTATTTAATGAAGCCGGTAAAATTGTAAAAGCAGCCGGTTTCCCGTTTGGCTATCATAATCATGATTTTGAATTTGCCAAGGTGGTATCCGGCGGTACGGAAGCAAAATTCGGACGTCATAATAAAGGGGAAGTTATCTATGATATTTTCCTGAAAAACACGGATCCTTCATTGGTCCTGTTTGAAATGGATGTATACTGGGCTGTGATGGGACAGAATGATCCGGTGGAATATCTGAAGAAATATCCGAACAGAATCAAACTGCTGCATATAAAAGACCGCTCTATATTGGGACAATCCGGAATGATGAATTTTGAAGCTATCTTTAAACAGTTCTATGCAAATGGTTATAAAGACTATTTTGTAGAATTGGAAGGCATGCCGGATGGAGGTACGCAGTTTGACGGCGTACAGGGATGTGCCAAATATCTGCTGAAAGCTCCTTTTGTAAAATAAAAGTTTAAAAAATGTATAACGGCCAAACGAAAGCAACCAACTGATAAAATGGAAGTAAGGTCTTTTGTTTGGCTTATTTTTTATGCTCAGAGCCTTTAAAAGGCAAAGGTGCGACAAGGTTAAGTACTTGTCTTTGGACGAACTTAGGCATTGTTCCCTATAATCTTAACCACGTATCAAGATTATTGACAGCTTAAACTTGATTTGTGGAAGCAATATGAACATGACAGGGATATTACACTTTACACAAAGGAAGTTTTGTAAAACAATATACACATAAAGGGAAACAACTTTTTGGTGGCAGATATGACAACAAGAGATAAAAGATTCTAAAAGTACAATGACTTAAAATTTTACAATATAAATTGCAGAACAAAATGAATACAGATTATAAGGTTGGTGATTTAATTTATGACGCAAGTATTTATGATGGATTAAACACCTTCCTCTCTGATTTGCATTTTTATAAAAAGTGGTTGCCGACTAACAAAGATGCTCGGATACTTGAACTTTGCTGTGGAACAGGCAGGCTTACGTTCCCTATTGCAAAAGACGGATATAGCATTTGCGGAGTAGATTACACCCCGTCAATGCTCGAACGGGCAAAGTCGAGAGCTTCAGAAGAAGGATTGAAGATTGATTTTATAGAGGCAGATATTAGAACGCTGAACCTGCAAGAAAAATTTGATTTTGTTTTTATTCCATTTAATTCTATCCACCATTTATACAGAAATGAAGATGTATTCAAGGTTTTAGAATGCATTAGAAATCATCTTAAGGAAGGAGGTTTATTTCTGTTTGATTGCTTTAACCCTAATATTCAGTATATTGTTGAGAATGAAAAAGGACAAAAAGTAATTGCTGAATATACAACGGACGATGGACGTGAAGTATTGATAAAACAAACGATGCGTTATGAGAATGCAACTCAAATAAATCGTATAGAGTGGCACTATTTTATAAACGGAGAGTTTCATTCAATCCAAAATATGGATATGAGATTGTTTTTCCCTCAAGAGTTGGATTCATATCTTGAACAGGCAGGGTTTAATATTATTCATAAGTTTGGAGGTTTTGAGGAAGAAGAATTTAGCGATAAATCGGAAAAACAGGTATACGTTTCAGTGATGGCAAAAGGTATAATTAAAATTAAACCTTATCATGGTCGTATTCCTGCTTGTGGGGTATTTTGTGGAGGATGTCCTACATATATAAGAGAGAAAAGACCCTGTAAAGGAGCTGAACTCAGCAAAGCTCGTTGTGAGAAATGTAAAACATTTCATTTGTGTTGTATAGAAAAAAAAATTAAACACTGTTATCAATGTGATATATTCCCTTGTCTTAAATTCAAGAGTTTTGCAAAACGATGGTTGAAATACGGGCAAAATTTTATCGAGAATCAAAACATTTTAAGGCAAGTTGGTGAGATAGAGTTTCTAAAAATTTATAATAATAAAGTCCATGGGAATTATTGATAAAGAGAAATACATACTTCGCAAGTAAAGTACGGAATAGGATGATGCTATAATCTCGATTTATAAAATAACCGGTTTCTCTATTGAACATTTGAGGCTTTTGAGTTTACAGATGCCTACTGAAAAGGACAACTGAAAGAGATAATACTTTTATTTAAAGATTTATTTCCTTATTTATATAAACGCGATTGAATAATTTATATCTTCGTCTCCAAATCAATTGTTGTTTATTAATGGAAATATTAATTATCATTGGTCTTATCTTATTAAATGGTGTTCTTTCAATGTCCGAAATAGCTTTGGTATCGGCACGTAAAACGCGTCTCGAGGTTGAAGCCAAGCGTGGTAAAAAATCTGCACAGACAGCCCTGAAGCTGGCTAATGAACCGGATAAGTTCTTGTCTACCATTCAGATTGGTATTACACTGATTGGTATTTTAACCGGTTTGTATTCCGGAGAAGCATTTGCAGGTTCGCTTGCAGAATATGTGCGCCACATACCTCATCTGGAAAATTATGCATTGGTTATTTCTAAAACTACGATTGTCGTGATAGTGACTTATCTGACATTGATTATGGGTGAACTTGTTCCCAAACGTATCGGAATGGGATATGCGGAAAAGGTATCCATGTTGATTGCCAAGCCTATGAATATCCTTTCTATGATAGCATCGCCGTTTGTGTGGCTATTATCCAAAAGTACGGAATTTACAATCAAGATAACAGGTATCGATTCGGTTGAAGAAAATAAAGTAACCGAAGAAGAAATTAAAGCGATTGTAAAAGAAGGTCTTGATGGTGGGGAAGTCCAAGAAGTGGAACAGGATATTGTAGAACGAGTTTTCAATCTGGGCGATCGGAATGTTGGCTCCATCATGACACACCGCAGTGAATTGGTATGGCTGGATACGACAGACAATATCGAGCAAATCCGCGATAAAGTTCAGAAAAACCTATTCAATATTTATCCTGTATCATCCGGTAAATTTGATAATATCAAAGGGGTCGTTTACCTGAAAGATTTGTTCGGCCGTATCGACGAGCCTACTTTTTCATTGGAACAGGCAGTCCATCCTGCGCAGTATTTTCCGGAAAACCTGAGTGTATATAATGCATTGGAACAATTGAAACAAGCTCGTGTTAAATACGGACTTGTGACGGATGAGTTCGGAGGCATACAGGGTATTGTAACTCTAAAAGACATTATGGAAGGTTTAATCGGCCAAGTTCCGGAATTGGGAGAGGAACCGGAGATTGTGAAGCGTGCAGATGATTCCTGGCTGGTAGACGGCCAGTATAACTTCTATGATTTCCTTGAATATTTTGACATGGAGGATCTTTATGCCGAACACGACTATAACACATTGAGCGGTTTAATCCTCGAAATTCTGGAACGTGTACCAAAGACCGGCGAAAAACTTACATGGCTTTCATTCGAGTTTGAAATTGTCGATATGGACGGTGCCCGTATCGACAAAGTGCTCGTTACAAAAGTAGACTAAATATCAGTTAGTCTGTGTAAAACATCCATTTTACCGAATAGAATCAACAAATCACCCTCTTCAATAGTCAAGTCCGGGGTGATTTTGTTGATTACGGTATATTGGGTTTGCTTTATTCCGATCAGATTCCTTTCAATTGTCGGGCGTTCTATTCCTACCAGGCGTACCCCGAAATTTTCTTCCAGTTTAATTATCTGAAGAGTCTGCCCTACAAAAGAAGGAGGAGTTTTTATTTTATAAATATGATGGGTTTCGGTAACCTTATACCAGTCTTTAAATAAATCTCCTAAAAGGGACTGGGAAGCATAAATTGCAGCAAAATTATCCTCGGGTGTGATAATCTCCGTTACACCGATAGAATTGATTACAGCCTCATGAATAGGAGAGATTCCCCGTACAATCAGTTTGTCTACATTCAGATTCTTAAGCAAAGCCACTGTTTGGATAGAAGTTCCGAAATCTTTTCCGAATGTTACGAAAACAGCATCCATTTCATTTAAAGGGAGCGTGTTTAACGCATCACGGTCTGTAGAATCGAGTCCGATTGCTCCGGAAATAGTACCTTTAACAGCTTCTATTTTATGCGTGTTTATATCAATCCCGATTACTTCATTACCGATCTGAGTCAGATTTTCGGCAATGGCACGTCCTAAATTTCCTAACCCTATTACTAAGTATTTCATATCTAACTATTTTATTACATTAATATATTTTCCTGGGGATATGTGTAATTATTCTTTTTGTATTCTTTATAAAAGCTGATGAAGAAGGTCAGGATACCTATACGTCCTACCAGCATGGAACTGATAATAATAAGTTTTCCCGCCACCGAGAGCATCGGGCTAAAATTCAGGCTTAATCCTACTGTACTTAAGGCAGAAACCGTTTCAAATGTCAGGGTGAATACCGAGGCTCCTTTTTCTGTTATAGACAGAGCCGTAACTGCAGCACCCAACCAGCAAAAATATAAAACGATAATAGCGAAAGCCCTGCGAATGGTTGCAGAAGAAAGTTCACGTTTACGTATCTCTACGTTTTCTTTTCCCCGTGCCATATTATGTGCAGTAAATAAGGCGACACAAACCGTTGTTACTTTCAAACCGCCACCGGTTGACATTGGTGCTGCACCGATAATCATTAAGATAAGTGTCAGCATCAGGGTACTTGTTGCAAGCGTGCTCATATCTGCTACACAAAATCCGGCGGTTCGGGGAGTAACCGCTCCTAAAAAGGCATTAGCCAACTGTTCTCTGAACGGTATGCCTGCAAGGGTATTGTCCATCTCTGAGAAATAATACAGGATTGTTCCTCCGATAACCAATATAAGAGTAGAAATAACGACAATATATGTATTGATATTGATAATACGGGGCATATGGATATAATGCTTCTGGCGTCCTATCAATATTTTGAATCCGTTTATAATCAGATGCCTCAGCAGTTTCAAATAATTGAATACGATCGGGAAACCCAATCCTCCGAATATAATCAGAAGTCCGATCCATACGTGCAGTTTATATTTATGGACAACCAATGGGGCATACATATTTTCACTAAACGTAGAAATACCCGCGTTACAGAAAGCGGATACAGCATGAAAAATGGCAAAAAAGACATCATCAGCCATAGTCGCTCCCGGAATGCTTCCCTTTATATCCAGGTATATAAGGTAGGCACCTATACCTTCTATAAATAGAGTAACGAACAGGATATTCAGAATCACCTTAAAAAGCCCGTTGGTACGGTCCTCATTCAACATATCTTTTAAAATCAGCTTACTGGAAAAAGACGAATGTCCCATAAAAGACAGTGCAAAAAAACTGGTAAATGTCATTACGCCTATACCACCTATCTGTATCAGGAGCATAATAATAATATGGCCGGTATGTGTGAATGTTGTGGCTACATCTACAGAGGTCAGGCCGGTAACACAGACGGATGTAGTGGAAATGAATAAAGCATCTATAAAATGTATGCCATGTACTGTTGCATTGGGTAGCATTAATAATCCGGAACCAACCAATATGACGAATACAAAGCTTAGCAGAAATAGCATGGAAGGCTTGATATGACTCTGCAAAAGTGTGAATGTTTGCCGTGACAGGTGGATAACACTGAGCAAAAGCAACAGGAAATATACGAATACCGGTTTCGTCAGAAAACCCAGGTAAGGCAGGGATTGGTGAATCGCTTCTTTAAAGAATACCTTTCCGGATAACACGGCAAACAGGAAAAAGTAGATACCAATATCCAAATAAAGCATTTTTTCCTGTACAATTTCTTTAAATTTTACAATGTATCGTATCGTTATTCCCGCGAAAAAGGCTAATAGTATATATACCCTGCTCAGTTCCAGCATATGGGCAGTATGTGGAGAGTATTTAAAACCGAATTGGTAAACCAATAAGAAAAGTGATGCCAGGGATGCCATCAGAATTAAGCCCTCTGCTATCACATTTAACAGTCCTTTTATGCTGGCCCAGTATATCCGGAAGGAAAATTGTAGATGTTTTATGTCCATAATAATATCTTTGTGCGCCAAATCTATAAAATAAAAACTGAATCGGAGAGGAAGAGTTTTAATGTTGCAGATAATATATGTTAAATCATATCATGCGCGAAATCTATTTATTATCATCATGAAAAAAGAAAAAAGTATCTTTGCAGACAATGAATGCTGCCTATTTGTCTGTTTCATAACGATACAGTAAGTTGTGTTCGATAGGTTAAATAAGAATAAACCATAAAGATATGTATTTATTAGGCTGTGATATAGGAAGTTCTTCTGTGAAGGCTTCTATTGTAGACAAAGAGTCCGGATTGACAGTCTCTTCAGATTTCTATCCCAAAGAGGAAGCTCCTATTTATGCACCTCGTACAGGATGGGCAGAACAAAATCCGGAAGATTGGTGGAAATATTTGAAAATAGCAATAAAAGGGGCTATCGCCAAAGCCGGCATTGCCGGTACGGATATAAAAGCTATCGGTATTTCATATCAGATGCATGGGCTTGTACTTGTAAATAAAAAGATGGAAGTATTGCGTCCGTCCATTATTTGGTGCGACAGCCGGGCGGTTCCTTATGGCGAACGTGCATTCAAAATATTAGGTGAAAAAGCATGTCTGAATCATCTGCTAAATTCTCCGGGAAATTTTACAGCATCTAAACTCGCCTGGGTAAAAGAATATGAGCCTGCTATTTATGACACCATCTATAAATTCATGTTACCGGGTGATTTTATCGCCATGAGAATGACAGGAGATATTGTGACAACGGTATCGGGGCTTTCCGAAGGTATTTTCTGGGATTTCCGGAATAATTGTGTTTCGGAAGATTTAATGAATTATTATGGATTCAGTAATGACTTGATTCCTCAGATTAAACCGACTTTTGGTTTGCAGGGTGAATTATTGAATTCGGTTGCTTCCGAACTGGGACTAAAAAAAGGGACTCCGGTTACTTACCGTGCAGGTGACCAGCCGAACAATGCCTTATCCCTGAATGTATTGAAACCTGGTGAGATTGCAGCGACCGGAGGTACTTCCGGAGTAGTGTACGGGGTAAACCGTAAAGTAAATTATGATACGCTTTCACGTGTAAATACTTTTGCACATGTCAACCATTCAGCAGAGCAACCCCGTTTGGGTGTTTTATTGTGTATCAATGGTGTTGGCATCATGAATTCTTGGATGAAACGGACTGTCGGTACGGAAGGCATAACTTATCCGGAATTGAATGAACTGGCCGCTTCCGTACCTATCGGGGCAGAAGGACTTTCTATTCTTCCTTTTGGAAATGGTGCCGAGCGCATGCTTGAAAATAAAGAAATAGGTTGCTCTATACATGGATTGAACTTCAACATTCACAATAAGGCCCATATGGCTCGTGCAACGCAGGAAGGCATCGTATTCTCTTTCAAATATGGAATGGATATTATGAATGAGATGGGAATCGAGATTGATGTAATCCGTGCGGGAAATGCCAATCTTTTCCTAAGTCCTATCTTCCGTGATGCTCTGGCGGGTGTAACCGGAACCGTAATAGAACTTTATGATACTAACGGTGCTGTTGGAGCGGCAAAGGGTGCAGGTATTGGTGCAGGTATCTATAATTCGACGGAAGAAGCTTTTGCTTCATTGAAGAAAATTAATGTAATAGAACCGGATGGTTTGAAAGCAGATAAATATTGTGGTGCTTTTGAAATATGGAAAGAGCGTTTGGAGACAGCTCTTTCTAAATAGTGGGAGGCATAGAACAAGATGAAACCTATACTGAAGAAAATATTGGTTTGGGGGAGAACTATTATTCTCTTTCTATTTGCTTCCAGTATACTGGCTGTAGTTGCGTACAAGTTTGTTCCGGTATATTATACACCGCTAATGTTTGTCCGTTTATTCGACCAGTTTCAGGAAGGAAAACCTTTGAAACTGGAACACAAATGGGTCCCTATATCACAAATAGCTCAACCGTTGGTACAGGCTGTCGTAGCTTCGGAAGATAATCTGTTTTTGGACCATAACGGCTTTGATATAGACCAGATACAGAAAGCCAGGAAAGAAGCGGAGAAGGGAAAACGTGTCAGAGGTGCCAGTACCATTTCACAGCAAACAGCTAAAAATGTTTTTCTCTGGCAGGGAAAAAGTTACTTCCGGAAAGCTTTAGAAGCTTATTTTACCCTTTTAATCGAATGGGTTTGGGGAAAAGAACGTATTATGGAGGTCTACCTGAACTCTATCGAAATGGGAGATGGTATCTATGGAGCGGAAGCTGTAGCTAAGGCTCATTTCAATAAATCGGCTTACAAATTAACTGCTGGAGAAGCCGCCCTTATTGCCGCCTCTTTGCCTAATCCCATCCGGTTTAATTCGGGAAAACCATCACCGTATATGTTGAAGAGACAAGGGAAAATACTCTCCCTGATGGGTAAATTAATTAAAATTGAAATGGGATACGGAGCAGGCAATCCGGATCCGGACTCAGATAATGGTAAAATTAAAAAAAGAAAGAAATGGAGAGCAGATTTGAATACTACGATCTCGGACGTATTGATTATGCCGATGCATTAAAGGAGCAAACTACAGCTTTTGATTCTTTGCTCCAAGCGAAGGCTTCCGGAACGCAGGAAATAAACAGGCTGTTTTTCTGTGAGCATAATCCGGTTCTTACCATTGGCAAGAGCGGTAAAGATTCAAATTTGCTGATACCGGAAGATTTATTACGGTTGAAGGGTGTTTCGTTTTATCATATAAATCGGGGAGGAGATATTACTTATCATGGACCGGGGCAGATTACCGGTTATCCGATTTTCGATATAGAATGCTGGAACTTTGGGTTGAAGCAATATATTCATCAGTTGGAAGAAACGATTATTCGTTTTCTTGCTCTTTATAGCATTAAGGGGGAACGATTGGATGGCGCAACCGGAGTGTGGATCGATCCGCAGGTTCAAGGTAGGGCCCGTAAAGTTTGTGCGATAGGAGTAAAGAGTAGCCGTTTTGTCACCATGCATGGCTTTGCTTTGAATATAAATACGGATTTGAGTTATTTTAGCCTGATTAATCCTTGTGGCTTTATAGACAAGGGGGTTACTTCCCTGGAAAAAGAGTTAGGCAGAAAAGTCGATTTTGAGATGGCAAAAGCCCAGCTTCATGCCATTTTTAAAGAAATGTTTCCCTAATGAGTTTACCTGTCCATTTTGCTCCTTTGCAAGGGTATACGGACCGGGTGTACAGGTGCGTTCATGCTAAAGTTTTTGGTGGAATAGATACGTATTATACCCCTTTCATACGTTTTGAAAAAGAGGGTTTCCGGAGCAAAGATCTGAAAGATATTGAGCCGGAAGAAAATGTGGCGATTCCTGTCGTTCCTCAGTTGATAGCAGCAACACCCAATGAATTCAGGAGTATTGCAACCCTTTTTATTGAAAAAGGGTACAGATGTGCAGACATTAATTTAGGATGCCCGTTCCCCATGCAGGTACGCCTTCATCGTGGAGCAGGGATGCTGCCTTATAGCGATGAAATCGCTTGTTTACTGGATACAATCCATGAATTTCCCCAATTGGCATTTTCTTTAAAAATGCGTTTAGGATGGAATTGTGAGACGGATGTTTTTCGTTTGTTGCCTTTGTTAAAGGAATATCCATTGACACATATAACATTACATCCCCGCATAGGTACACAACAATATAAAGGGAATGTGGATTTAGATAGTTTTTCTCTCTTTTATGAGACATGTCCTGTGCCGTTGTTCTATAATGGAGATCTTTATTCTTTGATCGATTTCCATTCTATAACGGAACGTTTTCCCCGATTGGCAGGACTGATGTCCGGTCGTGGTTTGCTGGCAAAACCTTGGTTGGCTATGGAGTATAGTTCCGGTCAAACCCTGTCTACCGGAGAGAAAAAAGAAAGACTCCGGGAGTTTCATACATTATTACAGGAAGGGTATAGTATCCGTCTGGAAGGAGGGGAACACCAGGTCCTTTCCAAAATGAAAACGGTATGGGATTATCTGTTGCCGGAGGCAGAAAAGAAGCTTCGCAAAAAAGTAGTTAAGAGTTCTTCTTTGCAGGTTTACAATAGGGCTGTTAGTGATTTGCTGGACTCACTTTAATACTGTCTGCTTTCTGTGTGGGAACAGTATCTTTGGCTACCGGTTTTGAAGGTAGTAGCCGGAAAGGTCTTTTTCTACGACGGAATATATCAGACAATGTGGTAAAATCTTTCTTATACATAATACCAACTCCCTGGGTTGTTTGGGCTTGTTTCAAGTATTTATACAGGTCATTGGCATGATTATAGGCTTTCAGGCGTATATCTCCGCTTCTGGTCAGTTTATATTCCAAATCAAACTCTCCGATAAAAGCATTTTTCTGGTTTACATTATTCTTATAACCGAAATTACCATTGAAGAGTAAACGGTTATCGAGCAATTGACTGGATAATAACATTTCGACTTCCGTATCTTCAATACCATTCTGGCTGGTTCGTATGTTTGTACCGATCTGAACTTTATCAGTAAGGCTGTTTAATATATTGGATATTTGTGATGATATGGCAGAAGATGCCACTGCACTGAAATCATTTGAACGATAGGGATTAACCGTATAATCCGGCGTATAGAATTTGTTAAGGACCAAAAGGTATACTATCTGGCGTGTCATCATATCTTCCGTATCCACCAGACTTCTTACCTGTCTTTCCAATTCTTCATTCGAACCTGGGAGTTCCAGATCGAAAGCGATATTTGGAGAACGCAGCATTCCGTCCAACTTCAGCACACAGTTCACCGGAATATTTTTTCTTCCGCTCTCTGTTGCCAAGCTTGCATCCAGGTCCTGGATATTTGCTGTCAGGTTATAAATGGCATTCACATTCATACTGGCATTCAGCGGATCGCCACGGAAACTGATGCTACTGCCATCCCTTATCTTAAAATCTTTTCGAATTAATTGCTGGAGGCTGAAATTATAGGTCCCGTTCACAATACCAACATTTCCATACATGCGCAGGTCACTCTTGGTTCCATATTGAATTTGTAAGCTTCCGCTACAGTTACCGGATATTTTGTCGCCAGCAATGGGATCTATCAATAATGAAATATTGGCTTCGGGAGTAATATCCAGCAAGAAATTCATCCGGAGTTCCGCTCCTTCGTCTTCTTTATTGCTATTCAATAACAGAGTCTTTTTAATAGAATCCTTGCTCATCACTTTAGATTGTTCGGCAAACTCTTTCTGATTAATAAAGGTGATGAAGTCATAGTCGGCAGCAGAAGAATTATTCATAAAATCAAGATTGATGTTCGTTTTGGGTTCATTCCGCATGTTTACATCCAGATTTATCACTTGGTCGTTTCCTTTTATGGAAGCTGTTCCTGTTCCAAATACAGTTCCGAATAAAAGTGGATTGATTTTCTTTGTAACATCAAATACCAACATATTATGTGTCTGGACATTGACCGCAAAGGTGATGTCCTTGAAGTGTTTGTAGTTAACCGCCAGGTTTACTTTGCCTGAATTTCCGAATTTGTCATGTACAACCAGATTATGAGCCGTAATCCCTTGCTTGGTAAGATGGAGGGAATCGGAAAATGTGTAATAAGTATTCAGGAATTCTATACCTAATCCACCATCCTGAACAAAAGCATCTCCTTCTACATTCAAGGCACTGAAAGGTCCGTGCAGATGTATGTCGCCGTATCCCCGGCCCTGTATATTTTTTGCCACAGCTCCGACAAAAGGTTGCAGGAATGCAATATTGATATCATTTGCTCCGAAATAGAGGGAGAGTCCGGCATTTTTTCCGACAGGATATACATAACCACTGACGTCGGTCCAGGTTGTATCATTTTTGTAAATGCTGCCCAGCATCATGATACCTTTTTGGGCATCATCCCATTCGCTGAATAGATTTAGCCGCCCAAGCGGTACTTGGTTGAAAGAAAAGTTTTGTATTTCCAGATCTGTGTTTAACATCCGGCTTTGGTATAAATCCGTTATGTGGAATGTACCTGTGGCTTTTCCTCCGAATTGGAGAACCGGAATGTTCAATATGTCGAAAATATAGCTTAACTCTACTTTTTTCAGATCCAGAAGAAGAGTATCAGCCGGATCTTTCGATACAAATCCGTTTAATTGGAGCGATTCGGTATCATTGGAAACAGAGAAATTGTGAATCCCGACTCTTCCCTGAGATACTTCAATGTTTGCCGGGGTAATATGCCAAAGGGAATCGTTCAGAATCAAAGAGCTTTTGTTTAATGTAATATCCGTACGAAGCACGGAATCTTTTTCCATGCCTTCTTTAGAGAAAATAGCAGATGCAGATAAGTCAGCTTTAAACAACCGCTGTTTATTGTTGGCCCATCCTATCAGGGCATTTACACAGTTGTTTTGTGCATCTACTTTCAGATCCAGATAATTCTTAAGTCCGGAAGGGCTATAATTAGTTGCTTTCAGAGCCAGGTTTGCTTTGTTTTCCAAATTATCGCATGTCAGATATCCGGATTCGAATCTGGATGCCCCGATATTGAATTTAGGTAAGTAAGCTTCGATTCGGAAACGGTCATACTGGTTGTTATAATGTCCGGTTATACGTCCTTGATTCACCATTGTGAAAGGTAAATGAAGGGTGGAGGAGATGGCTTCCGTATTTTCGATTGTCAGCAACATCGTAAAATTATTATCCATTACATTCTGTTGCTGTTTTTTCTTTTTGGTGTTGACAAGTGCCGGAATATATTTTTTAAATGTGTTCATGAGACTGGGAGCAATAGTCGTAAAAGAATATGCACCGGCTATGTCTCCATTTATAATATCGGAAGTAATGGTAAGGCGGCGATCCAGCGAATGTCCGTTCGCATTAATGAGAAGCTGTTTTAAAAAGAAGCTATGTGGGGCAGTGATAAAAGAAAGGCTGTCCAAACGAATATTACCTTCCAGATTATCGATATTGTTGCCGGTGAAATCGGCATTCAGTGAGAATGATATATCTGGTTCCTGATACTTATCGGTAAGATTGAGACTATCCGGGCGGAAATGTTCTACACGGGAGGTGAAGTTGAATTCGGAATTTTTTCCTTGTGTATTAAACAACCCTTCAGCATAAAGTTTTCCGTTCGGGTCGTTCACCTGAACTGTTCCGTTAAAACTGTTCTTTTTAAAGTTTCCGGATAATTTTATGTCTTTGTATTTATACTTTTTAAATTCAATATCGTTGATATTTGCATTGATTTTTCCAGAGAAAGAACCTCCTGTCTGTTTACGTGCGTCAATGCTTAAATCCAACTGTGCAGTTCCATACGGATTTCCTTCGTCAAACAGTTCGTCGATATGCAAGACGGATGTAGATAGATGTCCTTTCAGATAGGCCGCGACACCTTTATCTTTATTTTTTCCGAATATCAAGTCTGTTTGTATGGAACCGATGGCTGAAGAAAATTTACCGAAAGCAACCAGATTGTCAAAGAATCCGGATATTTCGCCAGTGAAGTTTACAGTACCCAGTTTTACAATAGGAGCAGGCAAGACTACCGGTTTTTCACTAAAGTTATTAGCCAGACCCGAAATACCTTCTGTCGTGATGTACATCTTATTTACCTGTCCGAACAGATAGGCACTGCTCGGGTGGGTAATGTTTTTCATATCCATCTTTCCGATAAATAGCATTTTATCACTGTATTTAAGTATCAGTTGGGATAGTTTGATGTTATTGATATAGCCGGAAACCGCAGCAGATAATTCAATCGTATCATTGAAATTCTGAAAAGCCGGAACAAATGCAGATAAATCTTTCAGGCATATTTGCGAAGGGGCGATATCCAATATAATCGGGGCATGTTCCAACAAATCCGCAACATCCTTTGTGTCCTTCATATTGATACTTGCCTGTTTTATTTTCAAATCTGTTTCCGGTAAACGGACTTCAAATTTATTAATAACAGCACTATCCCTGTTTCCTATAAGATTAAGTGATAATTTGTTCAGAGAGAACCCGGAAGTTTCGTCCAGACTCAGTTTCCTTATATCGGCATTCAGGCTGTCTTTATTGAAAGCTTTTATTGATATTTTTGCACTTAAATTCTTGACATCAATATGTTTGCCGTTAAATTTCCCCGGAGTCTGTTTCTCGCTTTCTATATCAAAGCGGAAGTTGCCTCTTCTTATCAGGATGGAATTAAAACGTAAGTCGATGTTGGGTTTTTGCTTGGTGGTATCTTTACTGGCAAAAGCATCCAGCACGAATTGCAGGTTTAATTTGCTGTCTGGCGTTTTTTTGTTCAGGTTGACAGAAAAGCCAAACAAACGGACTGTTGAAAATACAATTTTGCCATCTATCAAGGGTAATAGTTCGAAGCCGGCAGCCACACGGTTTGCTTCAAATAGGGTTTTGCCTTCCTGATCTTCCAGATATAAATTCTCCAGCACCAAATGGTTAAACCACTCGATGTCGACATTCCCCACTTTTACCGGTACCCCCAGATAGTCTGTCAGTTCTTTAGTAGCAACATCTGCGACCTTTTGCTGTATGTATGGAATTTGCAGCAAAACAAATGGAATTGCATAAAAGATCCACAGTAGAGTAAGCAGAGTAACTATTATGTATTTTAATCCTTTGATATCTTTACTATATTTAAGCACAAAACTACAACAATATCCCGATAGATTTCGTTAATTTGCACAAAAATTCAGATGTCTGAAACAGGCATTTGCATAAAAACAAATAAAGATATGAGTGTAACAATATTAGGAATTGAATCATCTTGCGATGATACATCTTCTTCCGTGATACGCGATGGCGTGATGCTATCGAATGTGATTGCCAGCCAAGCTGTCCATGAAGCATATGGGGGCGTGGTCCCGGAGCTTGCATCTCGTGCACATCAACAGAACATTATACCGGTTGTAGCAGAAGCGATCAAGCGTGCAGGTATCGATAAATCTGAATTAAGTGCTGTTGCATTTACCCGTGGTCCGGGTTTAATGGGGTCATTATTGGTAGGAACCTCTTTCGCAAAAGGATTGGCTACATCATTAGATATTCCGATGATTGAAATCAATCATTTACAGGCACATGTGCTGGCCCATTTTATTAAGGAAACTCCCGAAGATGATCATGCACCTTCATTTCCATTTCTTTGCCTGCTGGTATCCGGAGGGAACTCCCAGATAATAAAAGTAAATGCATATAATGATATGGAAGTAATCGGGCAGACCATAGACGATGCTGCAGGCGAAGCTTTCGATAAATGTGCGAAAGTAATGGGACTGGGATATCCTGGCGGACCGGTTGTAAACCGTCTGGCGAATGAGGGAAATCCGAAAGCCTTTGTCTTCAGTAAGCCGCATATTCCCGGCTACGATTATAGTTTCAGTGGATTAAAGACCTCTTTTCTGTATACTTTACGTGACAAATTGAAGGAAGATCCCGATTTCATCGAAAAAAATAAACAGGATTTGTGTGCCTCGCTACAGGCAACAGTAATCGATATTCTGATGGATAAGCTCCGTAAAGCAACTAAAGACCTGAACATTAAAGAAGTGGCTGTGGCTGGTGGTGTTTCTGCCAATTCCGGTCTTCGGGACGCATTTCTGGATCATGCAAAACGCTATGGCTGGAAAGTCCATATCCCTAAATTCTCATTCACTACGGATAATGCGGCAATGGTTGCTATTACCGGTTATTATAAGTATTTGGATAAGGATTTCTGTCCAATGGATGCAACCCCATTCTCAAGAGTCGTAATCTGATAACTCATATGACAAATATAGGTATACAGGTAGGCGATATTTTACGTTCCCGGCATTTAATACTGGGAACAGCCGAAAGTTGTACGGGAGGACGTATAGCCAATATTATCACACAAGTCCCGGGATGTTCCGATTATTTTGCCGGAGGTGTCGTTTCTTATAGCAATGAAGTCAAACATAACATATTAGGTGTTTTAGAAGAAAGCCTTGTTCAATATGGGGCTGTGAGCCAACCTGTGGTAGAGCAGATGGCATTGGGTGCAATACGGATACTTGGTTGTAATTGCTCTGTTGCAACTTCAGGAATTGCCGGACCGGGTGGAGGGACACCGGATAAACCGGTGGGTACGGTATGGATTGCTGCCGCTCTGAATGAGAAGGTGGTTTCCTCTTGTTTTCATTTTGGTACGGAACGAAGTGATAATATTGAAAAGGCTGCCCATACTGCATTGGAAATGTTATTGCGGTTAATAGAAAAGTAATATTGCTAAGCCATATTAATCCCCTTGTTTTATCATCTTTTGAGGACTAAAATAAGGGGATTTTTTTGATCTCTTTAGTGACTAATTTATATCCTTTCACGTTAGCGCATGGGAGTATGCAGGATTTCCCGGACCTTTTTTTCTACAATTGTTGCTTGTTGTTGCATACCAAGGTCGGAAGGATGTACATAATCAACCCAGGCATCCGGAGATAAGTTTAATTCTTCATGGGATAGATAATATAAATCTTTTATGCCTTCAGCCTGTAAAGTGCCGAATGCATCCCGGGAACCTTTATTCAATCGTGTATATGTTTCATAAAAACCGGAATCTGTCAAAGCATTGCTATATCCGGCATGTTCCACCAGTAAGATAGGAGCAGCATGTTTTTCCCGTAATTGTTTAACTGCTGCGATAATAAGCTCTTTTGCTTCAGCCTCCGTTTTATTCGTTAAGTTTGGAAGGCAGTCCAAAATGAAAAGACAGGCATCCTGTTCGCTTATAAAATTCAGTACCTCTTTTTCAAGTCGTCCGTTTCCCGAAAATCCCAGGTTTATAACCGGAAAATCCAGTGAACGTTGCAAAATGTTACTCCATGCCATTGCCGGGCGAGAGGCACAGGCTCCTTGTGCAATTGATGTTCCGTACAATACAATAGGCTTTTCTGCTGATTTGGGAATAAAGTTTAGTTCACAATTCTGGGGAATCCCTATTTCCATCCATTTCACACTATTGTACAGCGGAAGATAAACCCGATATTCAAATTCATGGCCATGATATGTTTCTTTGTTCAAATTGCCATAAGCATATTGAATTGTATCGTTAAAAGAATAATTTCCAAAACAGAACTGCCATTCGCCATCACTATTCATACGGTACATATCAATACCGGAGACTCCGGTCGAAGGCATGTGTGGCATGTTAAACGGGCCAGTTACGGCATAACGTATTTTTATTTCGGGAGCATTACTATAAAAGCAGATGGCAAGTCCGGCCGAATTACGGGATAAATACCATACTGCATCCCGGACTTTTTCTTTAGCCCGGTCAGGAAGCCGTACATAAGTTTTCCCTATTTCATCTGTGAATCCCTGATTTTGTATTACAGGAAAACCGGTATCCATGGGATTATACCATTTCAGTTGAGCTTTCGATGAAACAAACAGGCAGCAACAGAAAAGTAAGCAAACAAGTTTTCTCATAAATTGTAATTTAATGTTGAATATTCATCCTTGAATTAACAAAGATAAAAAAATCCCGGTTTTCCTAAAAAAAGAACCCCAGAATTCCGGGGTTCTCTAAGCTGTTTCTGTTTCTCACGAAGCTATCAGCCTGCTAAACTTGATAAAATTGTTATTCATTGGCATTCTTTTTAATAGTGTACCTATGATAAAAAGAATTAGTATCCAGGTTATAGATAAGAGCCGTTTTATATCTCGACTTCGTTTATGTCACAAAAGTAATAGATGTTTTGAATTCGGATAAGAAAAACGCTATTATCTTCGCGACAATCAGTTGTTGATTATCAATTAGTTAGTAGGTGTATTGTAGGACAATAGCTTAATGGGTTTCGTTTGTAATACATTGGTTTATAGTTGTTTAATCTCCTTTTGTAAGAAATGTAAGTAAATCGACATTTTCACCGCTTATTCCCAGTCTCAGGCGTACTCTTTGCCTGCGTTTGTTTACAGAATCCGGCATAATATGCAATAAAATAGCTTCACTATTCGTGTCAAGACCGAAAACAGACAGATAACAATAACGTAATTCCGAGCCACTGACTCCCGCATCGATCAGTTTTAGCTCCAATGCCGGATAGATTTCATTAACTTTAGCTATGATTAGTTTCCAGTCTTTTTCGGAAAGGGGGGACTTGTCTGCACCAGCTATCACTTTACTTGATAGTTTCATTACTTTTTTAGCAATGGAAGAAGACATTAATAACTCTCGTTGGTGAGTATAAATCTTATTTTTAAGACTATCCAGTTCCTGATTCTTTTGATTATATAATTCTTCCAATATCTGTCTGGACCCTATGCGGGAAATAAATATTTCATTCTCCGATAACTTGGAAGATAAATCATTCAACTCATCTTGTTTTATCTTTAAACTATCCTGTAATCCGGACAATACGATATTTTTCCTATCTATATCCATACGTTGGTTATATATCTTCTTATTACTCCGGTTTAGTTTCATTTGGTAAATCAGGAATATGCAAAGACCAATAAATACAGAAAGCAACAGCAAAATGAAAAAACGTTGTTTTTCAACATGCAAATTGACATTTTCCAAAGATATTTTCAGAAAATCGTATTGTTTCTCAACTTTATGCAGGTTCATCTCGTCATGTGAAATATGGATAGAATCTGCAACCGTATGATATTTTTCCAGATATTGCAATGCTCTATCTACTCTTCCTTCCGCTTTTTCAACCTTGTAAAAATTGTAAAGGATATCCGGTGGTATGGTATTGTCACCTATAATTTGTTTTACGGCTCTCAGACAATCGTGTGCCTCGGTAAATTTTTTTTCTTCTACATAAATTTCAATAAGTTCCGAATAAGCGGGAATATCTTTGGACTTGGACAGGCCTATCGCTTCCTGCAGGTATTTTTTTGCGGAACTGTTTTCTCCAAGCCTGCTGTACATGGCACCTAAACTGTATGCAATAGCTGCCCTGTCGGTAGAATCGCCTTTTAAAGAGATTATTTTGCTTGCTTCCTGCAAATAAGGTTTAGCCCTCAGACTTGAATCTGCTAAGATATACATATGTGCCATATCCCTTAATGCGAAAGCGTAGTTGTATTCATTTTTTGCAATCTTATAATATTCTGCAGCTTCTTTGTACTTATTTTTCGCTAATAGATATTGTTCGTCCAATGCATACAAGTTTCCGATATAATTATAGATATTTCCAACTTCATCATAATCTTCTGCATCTATAGCTGTTTTTAATGCTGCCAAGTAAGCACGCATTGCCTTTTCATACTCTTTATCTTCGACATAAGAGCGACCTAAATACAGACCGATCCGGGCTTGTTCTTTCACGTTTCCTTGTGACTGGTAATAACTTTGAGCTCTGGATAATTGTTGTACATAAGGCATTTCGGTATATAATATATCTGCTACTTTACCATATAACATACACCAACGCGCCAGCAACTCATCATTTAGATTATCCGGAATAAGAATACTATCCAATAATAGGTAAGCACTATCCGGATTTGTATCCATCAGTATTTCTGCACGGTTTATTAAGTTTTTGGCTTCCTGCTCATTCCTGCATTCGGTTAAAGATATTATTAATAGGAGCAAAAGAAGATACATTAGTTTCATTTCTAATTGTAAATTAGGGTTATGACGCGAAGATACTGAAAAGGTCTGTAAAATAAAAGATTCGTTCCAGGTAAACATGATTCTTATCATATATGCCCTTTTATATAAATTCTGTATATTTGCCATGTTTAGTTTAACTTTAAAATCATGAAACCATGAAAGTAAAGACTTTTCTTGTATGCCTGTTCTTGGGCAGTTTACCTATGATGGCGCAAAAAAGCTATCTTTTGCAATCACCGGACGGAAAATTAAAAGCTACAGTTTCTGTAGGTGATGATGTTCTGTTTTCATTAAATCATGAAGGAACGGAAGTACTGGCTCCTTCACCAATTTCGATGACTTTGCAAGAAGGAAAGGTGTTGGGGGAAACGCCTAAAGTATTGAAAGTCGTGAAAGCTTCCGTTAAAAAAGAAATTCCTTCTCCTGTTTACAAAAAGTCCGTAGTTTCGGATATTTACAATGAGATGCGAATTTCATTTAAAGGGAATTATGGGCTGGATTTCCGCTTGTATGATGACGGGCTTGCTTATCGTTTTGTAACCCAAATGAAGAATGGTATTGTGGTAACGGATGAAAAAGCAGAATATAACTTTTCTTCCGATCATAAAACATTTGCACCTTATGTGAACAGTAAGGCTGAGACGTTTGAGAAACAATACAGTAACTCTTTCGAGCAGCTTTATGTAAATGAAGCTATCACCCGATTAAACAGTAAAAGGCTACTTATTCTCCCTTTGCTTGTAGAATTGAATGACGGAAAGAAGTTATGTATTACGGAATCTGATTTGGAGGATTATCCGGGGATGTTCCTGAATAATTTGACAGACAAACCTTCTTTTAAAGCGGTTCATGCCCCTTATCCTAAAACAGAAGTGCAAGGCGGACATAACCAATTGCAAATGCTGGTAACCGAGCGGGAAAACTATATTGCAAAAACAAAAGGAAGCCGTACTTTCCCCTGGCGTATATTTGTTGTTTCTGAAAATGATAAGGAATTGGCAAACAATGATATGGTATATCGTTTGGCTTCACCATCCCGCGTTCCGGATGTCTCATGGATTAAACCCGGAAAAGTTGCATGGGACTGGTGGAATGACTGGAATATCTATGGTGTTGATTTCCGTGCCGGTATTAATAATGATACCTATAAATATTATATAGATTTTGCGTCCGAGCATGGCATTGAGTATGTAATCCTTGATGAAGGATGGGCTGTTAACCTGGCTGCCGATTTGATGCAGATTATTCCGGAAATTAATATCCCGGAACTGGTGGAATATGGCAAAGCCAGAAATGTTGGTATTATCCTGTGGGCGGGTTACCATGCTTTTGACCGCGATATGGAGAAAGTGGTAAAGCACTATGCTGACATGGGGGTTAAAGGATTTAAAGTTGATTTCATGGACCGTGACGACCAGAAGATAATGGATTTTCTATATCGGGGAGCAAAAATATGTGCCAAATATAAAATGATGGTCGATTATCATGGAATTTGCAAGCCTACAGGTTTGGCACGAACCTATCCGAACGTGGTTAATTACGAAGGTGTATACGGTCTGGAAAACATGAAGTGGGCTCCTGAGACTACAGATTTGGTGACTTATGACGTTACAATACCTTTTATCCGTATGGTTGCAGGCCCGATGGATTATACACAAGGTGCGATGCGTAATGCTATCCGTAAGAATTATCATCCTGTCTATACCGAACCGATGAGTCAAGGAACTCGTTGTCGTCAGTTAGCTACTTATGTTATTTTTGAATCTCCGCTTAATATGATGTGCGATAATCCATCTAATTATGCAAGGGAAAAAGAATGTACCGGTTTTATTTCAGCGATTCCTACTGTATGGAATAAGACTATTGCTTTGGACGGAAAAGTTTCCGAATATATTGCAATGGCGCGTCAACACGGAGATAGCTGGTATGTCGGTGCATTGACCAACTGGACTCCACGCGAAATGGAACTGGATCTTTCATTCTTAGGCTCCGGCGATTATAAAATGGAACTGTTTAAAGACGGTATCAATGCAGACCGTGCTGCATGTGATTATAAAAAAGAAGTTATATCTGTTCCTGCCAGTCGTAAACTCGTTATCAAAATGGCTCCTGGCGGAGGATTTGCAGCACGCATTTATAAATAAAATTATAATTCTCTATAACTTCTTACGAGCCCGTCTAACAATAATAAGGTTAGATGGGCTTTTTGTATCTCATTTTTATATTGTGGCCTTATTCGTTCTTAGTTATGATTTCCCTAATTCATAGTTATGATTTCGAAAAAACATAGTTATGAATTAGAAAAAGATGTTTTTATATTTTGCTTGCAGGAGGGTTCCTGTTCCTTCTATTTATTATTTTGCCTTCCCATTTTTAATTTGTATACTTGTAGCAGAATAATTTTAAACAAACAGACCTATGTCAGTAAAAGCGTATATTGAATCGAACAAAGAACGTTTTATTGAAGAATTATTTTCTTTGATACGTATTCCTTCTGTAAGTGCCAAGCAAGAACATAAACCGGATATGACAACTTGTGCTCAACGATGGACGGAGTTATTATTGTTATCCGGTGCCGATAAAGCTGTTGTTATGCCAACAGAGGGAAATCCTGTGGTATATGGTGAAAAAATAATATCTCCGGATGCTCCGACAGTTCTGGTTTATGCCCATTATGACGTAATGCCTCCCGAACCTTTGGAGCTTTGGAAAAGTCAACCTTTCGAACCTGAAATTCGTGACGGACGTATCTGGGCACGTGGTGCCGATGATGATAAAGGACAAGCAATGATGCAGGTAAAAGGCTTTGAGACAGCTATTAAACAAGATTTGCTAAAGTGTAATGTCAAGTTCATTTTTGAAGGAGAGGAAGAGATTGGTTCCCCCAGTCTCGAGGCTTTTTGCCGTACCCATAAAGAATTATTGAAAGCAGATGTAATTCTTGTTTCCGATACCAGTATGGTAAGTGCGGAAACACCTTCGCTAACAACCGGCTTACGTGGGCTTGCTTATTGGGAAATAGAAGTGACCGGCCCGAACAGGGACTTGCATTCCGGACATTTTGGCGGGGCAGTAGCCAATCCGATAAATGTACTCTGTAAATTGATTGCCGATGTAATCGATGCCGACGGGCGCATCACGATTCCCGGTTTTTATGACGATGTGGAAAACGTTTCTCAGGCCGAACGTGAAATGATTGCCCAAATACCTTTCGACGAAGCAAAATATAAGGCAACTATAGGTGTGGATGAACTGGCAGGAGAGAAAGGCTACTCCACTCTCGAGCGGAACAGTTGCCGTCCCTCTTTCGATGTTTGCGGAATCTGGGGCGGATATATAGAAGAAGGTAGTAAAACAGTTTTACCGTCTAAAGCATACGCCAAAGTTTCCTGCCGTTTGGTACCTCATCAGAACCATTCGAAAATATCCCGTTTGTTTGAAGAATATATGATGCGCGTAGCACCTGCTTCCGTTAAAGTAAAGGTGACTCCTAAACATGGGGGAGAAGGATATGTTTGTCCGATAGATATGCCGGCTTACAAAGCAGCGGAAGAAGCAGTCGGTGTTGCATTCGGGAAGAAGCCCTTAGCTGTTCGCCGTGGCGGAAGTATTCCTATTATTTCGACTTTCGAACAAGTTTTAGGCATAAAAACCGTGTTGATGGGTTTCGGGCTTGAACAAAATGCCATCCATTCGCCCAATGAAAGTTGTACGCTCGATTTCTTCTATAAAGGAATAGAATCGGTTGCCGAATTTTACAGACGCTTCAGTTGATATATGAATAATGAAATAATAGCTCGTGCTCTTGCCAATACCGGTATTGAAGCACTGAATGAGATGCAGCAGGCTGTACTTGCTGCCGGGACTTCGAAAGACATGGTTTTACTGAGTCCGACAGGTTCCGGCAAGACGTTGGCATTCCTGCTGCCGCTTCTTACGACCTTAACGGGTGAAGATAAAAAGATACAAGCTCTTATAATTGCTCCATCAAGAGAACTGGCTTTACAGATAGAGACTGTATTCCGTTCGTTAGGAGCAGGGCATAAGGTTAGTTGCTGCTATGGAGGCCATCCGATCCGTACGGAAAAGAAGAATCTGGAACATCCGCCTACGATATTGATAGGAACTCCCGGACGTATTGTAGACCATATGGAACGAAACACCATCAATCTCGATACTGTCCGTACTTTGATTATGGATGAGTTCGATAAATCCCTTGAACTGGGCTTCCTGAAAGAGATAAAGGAGATACTTTCGCATTTGCCGGGAGTACGCCGCAGGGTACTGACATCAGCAACGGAAGCAGTTGAGATACCTTCGTTTACAGGGATAACTTCTCCGGTGCGTCTTTCTTTCCTGAAAGAGGTAAAAGAACCGAAAAGATTGACTGTACGGATTGTGAAATCTCCGGTAAAAGATAAGTTGGATACGCTTTATAAATTGCTGGGAGAGCTGAAAGGTGCTTCTGCCCTGATATTTTGTAATTACCGCGAAACGGTGGAAAGAGTAAGCAATTATCTGACTGAAATGGAGGTGGATAATGAATGTTTCCATGGCGGAATGGAGCAACCGGAACGTGAACGTGTCTTATCGTACTTCCGGAACGGCAGTGCTACCGTATTTATATCGACAGACCTTGCTTCCCGTGGATTGGATATTCCAGAAGTACAAAATGTAATCCACTATCATCTTCCTGTAAGCGAAGAGGCTTATATCCACCGGAATGGACGCACGGCTCGTATGAACGGAACGGGAAATGCCTATTTGATACTGAACGACACAGAAACCATACCGGAATATATACAGCGTGAGCCGGAAGAATTCTTTTTGCCTGAAGTAGCAAAAGAACCTTTGCGTTCCGAATGGATTACACTGACTATCAACCGGGGCAAACGGGATAAGCTGAGTAAGAAAGATGTTGTAGGTTTTCTGTTTCAAAAGGGAGAACTGGAGAAAGATGATTTAGGTATAGTGGAAGTAAAGGAGAGTTGCTCTTTTGCGGCAGTGAAACGAGATAAATTACCCGGATTACTGAAACGTGTACGTGATGAGAAAATAAAAAATATGAAGGCTAAGTTCTTATGAGCATATTGATAAAAGAAGTCCTTTTAGATGGGGCGGTTTCCGATATTTATATAAAAGATAATCGGATTACACAGATAGGAACCGGTTTGAATATACCGGCGGACCAGAAAATCGAAGGAAAAGGGAAAGCAGCTATCCCAGGTTTTGTAAATGCACATACGCATGCGGCAATGACTTTGTTCCGCGGTTTTGGGGATGATATGCCGTTGATGCCCTGGTTGGAAGAAAAAATCTGGCCAAATGAAGCTAAACTGACTTATGAAGATATTTATTGGGGTGCGAAATTAGCTTGCCTTGAAATGATAAAGAGCGGGACTACCACATTCTTCGATATGTATCATAAGTTTCATGCCACTGCTGAAGCGGTGGAAGAAATGGGATTACGCGGATTGATTGCAGGGGTTTGCTTTGACCATTTCGTGCCCGAACAGACAGAAAAAAATAAGCAATATAACCTGAAGTTGATGACGGAGACGGACAGGTATAGTTCCCGGATACAATATGCAATAGGGCCTCATGCCATTTATACTGTCTCTGGAAAGTTGCTTCAATGGGCACATAATATTTCTGCAGAACGGAATATTCCGGTTCATTTGCATCTGGCGGAAACAGAAACAGAAGTACATAACAGTCTGAAAAATTTCGGGATGACTCCCGTTCGTTATCTGAACAGTTTAGGGGTCTTATCTCCCCATTTGATTCTTGCCCATGCCCTGTATGTGGATAATGAAGAGATACAAATGCTTGCCGACCATGATGTAAAAGTTGTGCATAATCCGGCATCCAATATGAAACTGGCATCCGGAGGACGTTTTAAATTCTGTGAAATGAAGGATGCAGGTATCCGGGTTGCATTGGGAACCGACGGATGTTCATCTTCCAATAATCTGGATATGGTGGAAACTATGAAGTTGGCCTCTCTGTTGGGAAAAGTGTGGAGAAAAAATCCGGAAGTGATGCCGGCGAATACCATTTTCCATGCTGCAACAGAGGAAGGTGCAAATGCCATCGGCCTGAATGCCGGACGGATTGCAGAAGGATATCTGGCAGATCTTTCTTTGGTTAATCTCCATACTCCGGCATTTACTCCTAATCACAACTTTATTTCCAATCTTGTTTATGCCGCTAATGGCAGTTGCATAGACACGGTTATCTGTGATGGGAAAATTCTTATGCAGGGACAGAAAGTACCGGGTGAGGATGAAATTATGGAAAAAACAGCCGAAATTGCCTATAATTTAATACAACGAAAATAAGAAAAGATGGACGCAAATGAAATGAATAAGAGATACCGGAAAGCTGCCGATTATCTGAATACCCGTATTTCCGGACAGCCGGAAACAGCGATTATTCTGGGAAGTGGTCTGGGTTCGTTGGCCGATGAGATTGAAGATACTACAATTATCCCTTATAGTGAGATTCCTCACTTTATGCATTCTACTGCCATTGGTCATAAAGGCAACCTGATTTATGGCAAATTGGGAGGGAAGCAGGTGCTTGCCATGCAGGGACGTTTCCATTATTATGAAGGGTATTCCATGCAGGAAGTTACTTTCCCGGTGCGTGTGATGAAATTGCTGGGTATTAAAAACCTGTTGGTTTCAAATGCTGCAGGTGGGATTAATAATACTTTTAAGGTTGGCGACCTGATGATTATATGCGACCATATCAATATGATGCCTAATCCGCTGATAGGTCCGAATAATGATTCGTTTGGCGTCCGTTTCCCGGATATGACAAGGGCATACGACAGAGAATTTATCCGTTGTGTCGAGGAGATAGCGGATAAATATAACATCCCGTTGAAAAAAGGTGTTTATGTAGGCCTTACGGGACCTTCTTTCGAGACGCCTTCCGAATATGCTTTTTATGGCAGAGGGGGAGGCGATGCCATCGGAATGAGTACAGTGCCGGAAGTGATTGTGGCACGTCATGCAGGTTTGCGTGTATTCGGAATGTCTGTCATAACAAATGAGGGATACCATTTTGCTGATGATTTTGTAAATGATGGGGAGGATGTCATTGTTGCTGCAAACCGGGCAGCCTCTGTTATGAGTCTTCTTTTTAGTGAATTGATAGCCAAAATGTGAATTTTATAGATAATATCAAGTTTCTGGTTTAAAACAAGATATGCTTTTAAACGGAGAAGCTTGGGAAAATAAGGGTGTAAAAAAAGGCTTTTGAGTTTTGGAAAAATGAAAAATACCTATATCTTTGCACCCGTTATCGCGGAAGTAGCTCAGTTGGTAGAGCATAACCTTGCCAAGGTTAGGGTCGCGGGTTCGAGTCCCGTCTTCCGCTCTCTCAGATAACAAAGGCGATATGAGATCGCTTTTTTCATGTAATGACAAGCCCAGGTGGCGGAATTGGTAGACGCGCTCGTTTCAGGTGCGAGTGGTTAATAGCCGTGCAGGTTCGAGTCCTGTTCTGGGCACCATCTGCGCAGGTGGTGGAATTGGTAGACACGCTACTTTGAGGGGGTAGTGCCGGTTACGGCGTGTGAGTTCAAGTCTCATCCTGCGTACTTTGTTTTTTATAATTATAAGTTATCCATTTAATTAGTTAAGAGTACTTCAAAAAAGTACATGATTTGACTAATTATATGGATAATTTTTTATTAGCCTCTAACTCATTCGAGATTGTGGCGATGTTTTTGTGGATCACCCCGAAAAGTTGTGGAACTACGCATAAATATTTTTGAGTCTAAA